>Ga0114997_10000429_pt1 | contig 34398 bp, 31 predicted proteins | sample ArcticOcean_MG_C_2_FD_87045 | JGI IMG/M metagenome (GOLD analysis project Ga0114997, IMG submission 87045) | Marine microbial communities from western Arctic Ocean - ArcticOcean_MG_CB4_136 | ecosystem: Environmental > Aquatic > Marine > Oceanic | place: Arctic Ocean: Canada Basin | collected... | reverse complement strand
TAAATTTTACATATATGTTGAAATATCCAAAAGATTTACCCCAGATCGTAAAGGTTTATTTAATAAAAAATACAAACGCTAAAAAAAATACTTTTAAAACAAAAAAAAAAAAAAACTTTTAAAAAATAAAAAAAAAAAAAGAAGAAAAAAAAATAGTATCAGAACAAGCACCACCCTCTGAAAAAAAAAAAGAAAAGCCTGACAGAATTCCTTTACCAGAAGATTTGAATAAAGAAAAAAAACAAATAGTCAAAAAAAAACAAAATCCAGAAGAAGTTACAGAACAAGCCAGACAAGTATCTGAGTTCGAAAAAAAAGAGCTTTTTGACCCCAATCAAATAGCTGCTCTTATTGATAAATCAAAAGAAGATACTGCAGAAACATTAAAAAAGAATGACAAGCTTACACAAAGTAGTGTTAAAAACTCTTTTGCAAAAGCATTAACATTAAGTCAAGAGGATGCTTTAAAAGCTCAAATTTTTGGTTGTTGGAGTCTTCCTTTAGGTTTACCATACCAAGAAAACTTATTAGTAAGAATTAAATTAAGATTAAAATCAGATGGTACTGTAATAAGATCTGAAATTTTGGATCACGCACGTATGAATAAACCAGGACAAGGTTTTTATAAAGTTTTAGCTGAAAGTGCTCTTAGAGCAATAAGAATTTGTCAACCTCTTCGAGTTCCACCCACTGGGTATGAAAAATGGAAAGATTTACAATTAAATTTTGATGCAAATGAAATGTTAAAAGGTTGATATGAAAAAAATAATATTAGTTTTAATTTATTTAATTGGATTTAGTAATTTAGCTGAAGCAATAGTTGAAGTTGATATTACCAGAGGAAATCTTGAGCCTTTACCAATAGCTGTTTCACCTCTTTTTACTGATTCAAATTCTGAAAAAGTAAAGGTGGGTCAAAAAACTATTGAGAATATTGGAGAAAAGATTTCTAAAGTTATAGAAATTAATTTAAAACGATCTGGATTATTTAATCCATTAAATAAAGATTCATTTATACAAAGTCCTGACGTAGTTCATATCAAACCAAGATTTGAAGATTGGAGATTAATAAAAGCACAAGCGCTTGTCACCGGCAAAGTTGTGGTTTCAGGAAATAAGATCAGGACAGAGTTTAGGTTGTGGGATGTGGTTGCAGCTAAAGAAATGATTGCTCTAGCTTTTTCGACTACTCCTGAAAATTGGAGAAGAGTGGCCCATATAATTTCTGATAAAATTTACCAAAGACTTACAGGAGAAGAGGGCTATTTTGATACAAGAATTATTTATGTATCAGAGACTGGTCTCAAAACCCAAAGATATAAAAAACTTGCAATCATGGATCAAGATGGGTCAAATTTAAAATACTTAACTCTTGGAAATGAATTAGTTTTAACACCAAGATTTAGTCCCAAAAATCAATTAGTAACATATCTTTCTTATTTTAGAAATCTTCCAAGAGTTTATTTGCTTGATATAGAAACTGGAGTTCAGGAAGTAGTAGGAGATTTCCCTGGAATGACTTTTGCTCCTAGATTTTCTCCTGATGGAGAAAAAATAATTATGAGTTTTGCAAAAGATGGTAATTCAGATATTTATACAATGGATTTAAAAACGAGAGTTGTTGAAAAAATTACCGATCATACTTCTATAGATACTTCTCCTTCTTATTCACCAGATGGCAAGTATATTTGCTTCAACTCCGATAGAAGTGGATTACAACAAATTTATGTAATGAGAAGTGATGGTTCTAATGTAAAAAGAATAACTTTTGGCAAAGGTTTATACGGTACCCCAGTATGGTCTCCAAGAGGAGATCTTATTGCTTTTACCAGAGTACACAAAGGAAAGTTTTATATTGGTGTAATGAGACCTGATGGAAGTGGTGAACGATTATTAACAGAAAATTTTTATCAAGAAGCACCTTCATGGTCTCCAAATGGAAGAGTTTTAATTTTTTATAGAGAGACAAAGTCTGATTCTGATGGAAAGGGTTTTTCAGCTAAACTTTGGTCAATCGACCTAACTGGCTACAATGAAAGACTTATTGAGACAGAAACTGATGGATCTGACCCATCATGGTCCTCTTTATTGTCAAAGTAAGCTTTACTTAACAAAGTGGGTCTTTTTTTTATAAAAATATTTGACTTGCAACTTGAACGTTTGTTTGAAATGCTGTATTCAGAATTAGCATATTATTAATTAAAAATTAATAGGGAGAAATAAATGAATTTTAAAATAAATTTAAAAAATTTTATGGTTATTTTTTTAGCTGGACTAGCATTATCTGCTTGTTCAACAACTGGAAAAAAATCTGGAAAGATGCAAGGAGATGTTTATTCAGGATCTGACACTGTAGACTATTTAGCTACAGGTGTTAGAGACAGAGTATTTTTTGGAACTAATAAAACAACATTAACAACTGCCTCAAGAGATGTACTACGTAAACAAGCAGCTTACATGAGAAAAAAAGGCAAGCTTAGTTTTGCAATTGAGGGACATGCTGACGAAAGAGGTACAAGAGAGTACAACTTAGCGTTAGGTGAAAGAAGAGCAAACGCAGTTAAAGATTACCTTATGACTTATGGAATTTCTGGTAAGAGACTATCGGTAATAAGCTACGGAAAAGAAAGACCAGTAAATTCTGGTTCAAATCCATTGGCTTGGTCACAAAACAGAAGATCTGTAAGTATTAAAGCCAATTAATTATAAATAATTTTAAAAAAGACCTACAAGTTAAATTTGTAGGTCTTTTTTTTGCCCTATTTTTTAATTAAAAATAAAAAATCAATGAATAAATTTTTTACTTTAACGATTAAAGTATTAATAATTATTTTTCTAACAAACTTTTGTTTATCAAAAGTTTATTCAGATGAAATAGAAGTAATACTTCAACAGATTCAAGAAGATATTAAAACTTTGGAAAAAGCAGTTTATAGTCAGGATTTAAACAATGCCTCTAATACAAGAGATTTATCAAATCAAGAGCTCTCAAGTGGAGATAGCGATATACTGACAAAACATTTATTAAAGCTGTCTGAGTTAGAAGAACAGTTTAAAATACTAACAAATAATTTTGAAGAGATTAATTTTAAATTAGATAAATTATCTAACAGGATTACTAAAGTTCAAACAGATAACCAAATGCGTTTTCAAGATATAGAAAAATCAAGTTTAAGTGAAAATAATATTACTGCCAATAAAGAAAAAAAATTGCCAGGCAGTGGGGAGCAACAAGATTTAGGTGGAGTATCAGATTCAGATATAGAAGCTATGAAGCAAGTTCAAAAAACACAATCAATTGAAACAGTAGGAACTGTTGTTACCGAAGAAGCCTCAAGAACACAAAAAATATTACCCAACAAAAGCCCAGAAGAACAATATGATTTTGCTATAAGCTTTATTAAAGTTGGTGATTATGAAACCGCAGAATTTGCCTTAAGAGAATTTGTTGATACAAACCCTACCAATAAATTAGCAGGCAACGCTCAGTATTGGTATGGTGAAACTTTTAGAGTTAGACAGCTTTATCAAGATGCGGCATCTGCTTACCTGACTGGTTATCAAAAATATCCAAAAAGTAAAAAAGCACCAATTAACCTGCTTAAGCTCGGTGTAATGCTAATACAAATAGGTGAAAAAGAACAAGGATGTTCGATGATTTTAGGAATAAAAGATCAATATCCAAAAGCAAATCAATCTGTTATTCAAAAAGCTGAATATGAAAAGAAAAAATTTAGCTGTAAGAAAAAAAGTTAAAAATAAAAATACAGCACCTCAAGATAAAAAAATTTTAGACTTTTATAAAAAATTTGAGTCTTACATTTTCAAAAAAATTAAAAGAAAAAGTTTTGCAGCTGCTGTTTCTGGTGGTGCTGATAGTTTATGCTTGGCTTATTTTAGTAAAATTTATTCATCTGAAAACGGAAATAAAATCTGTGTACTGATAGTTGATCATGGCTTAAGAAAAGGATCTAATAAAGAAGCACTAAAGGTACAAAAAATATTAAAGAAAAAAAATATAAAAAGTGAGATTTTACGATGGAAAGGTGAAGTTCCTACAAAAAATATACAGAAAAATGCAAGAGATCTTAGATATTTACTATTATCGAAATATTGCTTAAAAAAAAATATTAAATATCTGATTACTGGTCATCACGAAGATGACCAAATAGAGAATTTTTTTATACGATTATTAAGAGGCAGTGGTCTATCTGGTTTATCTGCGATGTCTACCAATGTAAAGTATAATAATAGCCTAAAAATAATTAGACCTTTTTTAAGTTTTAAAAAAAAAGATTTACAAAATGTGACTTTAAATTATTTTAAAACGTATATTAAAGATCCATCAAATAAACAAAAAAAATTTTTAAGAGTCAGAGTTAGAGAGTATAGAAAAACAATGGAAAAAGAAGGTTTAGACACAAAAAAAATTATTAAAACTGTAGCTAACCTTACATCAGCAAATGAAGCTTTAAGTTTTTATAAAAACAAAGCTTTACATAAATATTCTTCCTTTATATCAAAAAACAAATGTTTAATTAATAAAAAACTACTTTCAGACGAAGCTGGTGAGATAGTTTTTAAATCTTTTTCAGAAATTCTTTCAAATATTTCTGGAACATATTACCCTCCAAGATCTAAAAAGATTATTAGTTTAATTGAGCGCTTGAAAGAAAAGCATTTTAATAAATCTACATTGGGTGGCTGTATAATAGAAGAAAAAGATAATTTAATTTCAATTTCAAAAGAGAACAGAAAAGTTAGCAGATAAGTCGGAAGACCAACAAATAAAGCCACTTTTATTACGATAAATTGTTAAAATGTCTCTTGTTTAGCAAAAAATAATGCTTATCTTTATATCATGAATTTAAAAAATTTAATGATGTGGGGAATTATAGTTGCTCTTGTAATAGGGTTGTTTCAACTATTTCAAAATCCTCAAAACTCTCCGACTGCGGAAAAAATGCCTTTTTCTGATTTTATAAAAAATATTGACGATGGTCGAGTAGTTCAAGTTGAAATTAAAGGGAATAATATTAGTGGTATTTTAGCAGATGGAAGTGTTTTTAGTACATATGCACCCAATGACACTAATTTAGTTGAAAAATTAACTTCAAAAGGAGTAAGCATTATAGCTTCACCAGTTGAAGATAAAATGCCTTCACTTTTAGGTGTTCTTCTTTCTTGGTTTCCAATGCTTTTATTAATTGGTGTCTGGGTATTTTTCATGAGACAAATGCAAGGAGGAAAAGGTGGAGCAATGGGTTTTGGGAAATCTAAAGCAAAACTTCTATCTGAAGCTAGAGGAAAAGTAACATTTAATGATGTCGCAGGAATTGACGAAGCTAAAGAAGAAGTGGAAGAAATTATAGATTTTTTAAAAGATCCAAGAAAGTTTAGAAGATTGGGAGGAAGGATTCCTAAAGGTGCTCTTTTAATTGGTCCCCCAGGAACAGGTAAGACTTTACTTGCAAGAGCCATCGCAGGAGAAGCAAATGTTCCTTTTTTTACAATTTCAGGTTCTGATTTTGTTGAGATGTTTGTTGGAGTTGGAGCTTCAAGGGTTAGAGATATGATGGAGCAGGGTAAGAAAAATGCACCTTGTATAATTTTTATAGATGAAATAGATGCTGTGGGGAGAAGTAGAGGAGCTGGACTTGGTGGAGGAAACGATGAAAGAGAACAAACATTAAACCAACTTCTTGTTGAAATGGATGGTTTTGACACAAATGAAGGAGTAATAATAATTGCAGCAACTAACAGACCTGATGTATTAGATCCTGCATTACTTAGACCTGGAAGATTTGATAGGCAAGTTGTTGTTGCTAATCCTGATATTGTTGGGAGAGAAGCAATTTTAAAAGTACACATTAAAAAAATTAATATAGGACCTGACGTTAAATTAAGAACAATAGCAAGAGGAACGCCAGGATTTTCTGGAGCTGATTTAGCAAATTTATGTAACGAATCAGCTTTATTAGCAGCTAGAAAAAACAAAAGATTAGTAACAATGATTGATATAGAAGAAGCTAAAGATAAAGTGATGATGGGGGCCGAAAGAAGATCTATGGTAATGACAGAAGATGATAAGAAATTGACTGCATACCATGAAGGTGGTCATGCAATTATTGCATTAAACGAAAAAGCTTCTGATCCTATACATAAAGCAACAATAATACCCCGAGGAAGAGCATTAGGTGTAGTTTGGACATTACCTGAAAGAGACAAGTATTCCCATACACGTGAATATATGGAAGCAAATATTTCAAAAGCTATGGGGGGAAGAGTAGCTGAAGAAATAATTTTTGGTTACGACAAAGTAACATCAGGAGCATCTTCAGATATTCAAATGGCAACTCAATTAGCTAAAGATATGGTAACAAAATATGGTATGAGCACCGAACTTGGCCCTCTTGCCTATGGAGCTAATCAAGATGAAGTTTTTCTTGGAAAACAGATAGCTAGACAAGAACATATGTCTGAGGCAACAGCAAAAAAAGTCGACGAAGAAATTAAAAAAATTGTTGACGCAGGTTACAAAAGAGCTAAAAAAATTTTAACTGAAAAAATTGATGATTTACACAAATTAGCTAAAGCATTACTTACGTACGAAACTTTAAGTGGTGATGAAATTAAGAATTTAGTTTTAAAAAATATAGAACCTAAAAAATCAGAAGATAAAGATAATAAAGATGATAAAGAAAAAGTCGAATCATCTTTAGGATCTTTAGGTTTAAAACCAAAACTAGCACACTAATTTTTAATGACAAAGTATTACACTAGACCGTGTAATTTTTACTACGGAAGCTACGCAAGAAAGCTTATTATTGAGAAAAAAGCCTATCCACTTGCAGGAAATTCAAATATAGCCTTTGATCAAATTGAATTTTTTATCAGAAAAAAAGGCAAAGTTATTAAAAATATTTTTTACTCTATACATAAAATAAAAAAATTAAATAAAAAAATAATATCCATAATAAAAAAAGATTTAAAAAAAATAACATCTAAAAGAAAAAGTATAGAAGGGTTAAAGTTTAATAAACCTCAAATAATGGGTATCTTAAATTTAACACCAGATAGTTTTTCTGATGGAGGTTTATTTTTTAAAAAATCTTCTGCATATAAACAAGCCACTATAATGATTAAAAGTGGAGCAACAATAATTGATATAGGAGGGGAGTCTACAAAACCAAACTCACAAACTGTTAATGAATCTAATGAGTGGATAAGAATAAAAGACATAATTAAAAAATTTAAAAAAAAATTTAAAAAAATACCCTTGTCTTTAGATACTAGAAAATCAAATGTTATGAAAAAAGGTATCAAAAATGGTGTAAATATTATTAACGATGTTTCGGGTTTAAATTTTGATAAAAAATCTTTTAATGTAATTAATTCAAAAAAAATTCCTTTTGTTTTAAATCATATGCAAGGTTCACCAAATACTATGCAAGATAATCCCACCTATGATGATGTGTTGCTTGATATTTATGATTTCTTTGAAGAAAAAATAAATTTTTGCATAAAGAATAAGTATAAAAAAGAGTTTATTATAATTGATCCAGGAATAGGTTTTGGGAAAAACTTAAATCATAACTTAAGAATAATATCAAAAATTTCAATATTTCATGCTTTAGGATGTCCAATACTAATCGGACCTTCAAGAAAAAAGTTTATTGAACATATTGTAACAAAATTTGATACCCTTGATCGTACAGGTGGAACTCTTGCATCAGTGTTATATGGACTTTCTCAAGGAGTTCAGATATTTAGAGTTCACAATGTTAAAGAAATCAACCAAGGAATTTTAGTTTTTAATAAAATCTTAAATACAAATTAATCTATGAGTAAAAAATATTTCGGAACAGATGGTATTAGAGGCACCGTTAATCAAGGCAATATCACAGGAGAAAAATTTTTTAATTTCGGTTTGGCTGCAGCAACCTATTTTAAAAATAAAAAAAAAAATAAACAAGTAGCAATAATTGCTAAAGATACAAGACTGTCAGGATATACTTTAGAACCAGCATTAGTTTCAGGACTTGCTTCAGGAGGTATGCATATTTTTACTCTCGGACCTTTACCAACTAATGGACTGGCAATGTTAACTAAATTAATGAAAGCTAACATGGGTATTATGATCACAGCATCACATAACCCTTTCTATGACAATGGTCTTAAACTATTTGGGCCAGATGGAATGAAACTATCCGATAAAATAGAAAAACACATTGAAAAATTAATCGATGCTCAAAATAAAAAACAACTAACAAAACCTAATCTATTAGGAAGAGTCAGAAGATTAGAAAATGGAAATGATGAATATATAAGCATTTTAAAGAAAAATTTTCCAAGAAATTTTAATTTAAAAGGAACTAAAATAGTTTTAGATTGTGGAAATGGAGCAAGTTATATAGCAGCACCAAAACTACTTAAAAATCTTGGGGCCGATTTAATTACACTCGGAGTTAAACCAAATGGGTTTAATATTAATGATAAATGTGGATCCACTTATCCATATAAAATTCAAACAGAAGTAAAAAAACATAAGGCCCACATAGGAATTTCTTTTGATGGTGATGCTGACAGAATTATTATGTGTGATGAAAAAGGTAAAATTATAGATGGTGACCAAATAATTGCCATGCTTGCTCGTAGATGGAAATTAAAAAAAATATTAAAAGGAGGAGTAATTGGAACTTTAATGTCAAACTATGGTTTAGAAAATTTTTTGAAAGAAGAAAAAATTACTTTTCTAAGATCTAAGGTTGGCGACAGATATGTGAAGGAGAAAATGAAAAAACTAAATTTTAATTTAGGTGGTGAACAATCTGGCCATATAATTCTCGGAAAATTTGCAACTACAGGTGATGGCTTAATGGTTGCACTTGAAGTTCTATTTGCATTAAGAAAAGGAAAAAAAGCAAGTGAATTACTTAATGTATTTCAACCTTTGCCACAAATTTTAGAAAATATTTTTATAAAAGATAAAAGTATAATAGATAAACCAAAGTGCAAAAAAGCAATGCAAACGGCTAACAAACTTATGAATAATCATGGAAGATTGTTAATAAGAAAATCTGGAACAGAACCCAAAATAAGAATTATGGGAGAATCTCACGATAAAAATTTAATTTTAAAATGTATAAAAATAATTAAAAAATCTATAAAATAGCAGTGAAACCTAAGTCAAAAGTATTAATAATTGCAGGTTCAGATTCCTCAGGAGGAGCTGGTATACAAGCAGATATAAAAACAGTTACAGCTCTTGGTAGCTACGCAATGACTGCTATTACTGCTGTCACCGCGCAAGACACTAGGGGAGTAAAAGCAATTACATCAATTCCAACAAAAAATCTCCAAAAACAAATAATAATGGCGCTAGATGATATTGGGGCACAAGCTATAAAAATTGGAATGTTGCATAACGCCGGTACAATTAAGTGTGTATATAAAATCTTAAAAAAATATAAATTAAAAAATATTGTACTTGATCCAGTGATGATTGCAAAAGGAGGAGCTAGATTAGTTAATAAAAATTCTATCAAATACTTAAAAAAATTACTTATACCTTTATGTGAGGTTGTTACGCCTAATATTCCTGAAGCAGAAGTGTTAACAGGATATTCAATTTCAAACAAAACAGACATGATAAAAGCGGCAAAAAAAATCATAACCATGGGGGCCAAAAGTGTGCTATTAAAAGGTGGGCATCTAAATAGTAATATGATTTTTGATATTTTAGTTTCTAAAAAAGAAATAAAAATTTTTTCTAAAAAAAAAATTAAAACTTTAAATACTCATGGAACTGGTTGTACATTGTCGTCAGCTTTAGCCACATGTTTATCTCAAAAAAAAAATATATATAAATCTACTAAAATTTCTCTTAAATATGTAAATAAAGCGATCTCAACAGCACCTAACTATGGTAAAGGCTTTGGTCCACTTAATCATTTGGTTTCATTTAACCTAGGTAATACTAATGCCTAACGTGACTGTAGTAGGAGCACAATGGGGAGATGAGGGCAAAGGTAAAATTGTAGATTGGCTCTCAGAAAAAGCAGATGTGATAGTAAGATTTCAAGGTGGTCATAACGCAGGTCATACGCTCGTAGTTAATGGCATTACATATAAATTAAAACTACTGCCTTCAGGAATAGTAAGAAAAAATAAAATATCAATAATTGGTAATGGGGTAGTTATCGATCCTTGGGCGCTTTTAGATGAAATTAAGCAAATTAAAAAATTAGGAATAATAATTAACAGTCAAAATTTATATATAGCTGAAAACGCAACATTAATTTTACCATTACATAGTGAGCTAGATAGAATTAGGGAAGATGCAAAAAATACTGACAAAATAGGAACTACAAGAAGAGGCATTGGTCCAGCATATGAGGATAAAATAGGCAGAAGAGGAATTAGAGTGATAGATTTAGCTAATAAAAAAAATTTATCAAAAAAAATTGATATTGTTTTATCTCATCATAATTCTATAAGAAAAGGTTTAAAAAAAAAACTAGTAGATAAAAAAAAACTATTAGAAGATTTAAGTAAAATTTCTTCAAATATATTAAAATATTCAAAACCTGTTTGGAAAAAAATAGATGAATTTAAAAAAAAAAATAAAATAATTGTCTTTGAAGGTGCCCAGGGAATGCTACTTGATGTAGACCATGGAACTTACCCATTTGTAACATCTTCAAATACTGTCGCTGGAGCTGCTGCTGCAGGAGCAGGCTGCGGACCAGATACAATTAATTATATACTTAGTATAGTTAAGGCGTACACGACTAGAGTTGGAGAAGGGCCTTTTCCGACGGAATTAAAAAATGAAATAGGAAATCAAATTGGCAAAAAAGGTAAAGAGTTTGGGACTGTTACAAATAGAAAAAGAAGATGTGGATGGTTTGATGCAGTACTAGTTAAACAATCTTGTACAATATCAGGTACAAAAGGAATTGCTCTGACTAAAATTGATGTTTTAGATGATCTTAAAGATTTATATATTTGTGTTGCTTACAAACTTAACGGAAAAAAAATTGATTATTTTCCAAGTTCTTTACATGATCAAATTAAAATAAAGCCTATTTATCAAAAATTTGATGGCTGGTTAGTAAATACAAGTGGTATTAAAAAATGGAAAAATCTTCCTAAAAATGCACAAAAATATATTAATTTTATTAAAAACTTCTGTAGAGTAAGAATATCTAGTGTTTCAACTAGCCCAAAAAGAGAAGATACTATTCTTTTAGAAAATCCTTTTAAAAAAAATTAATTTTTTGAAAGTAAATTATTTGATTTTGACACACCAAGTGTAGCTTTTTGCAATTTTTCAAAAGCTTTTGTTTCTATTTGTCTAATTCTTTCTCGACTGAGTTTATATTTTTTACTTAAATCTTCTAAAGTCGATATATTATTTGAAAGTCTTCTAGCTGTTAGTATCTCTTTTTCTCTTAAATTCAAAACATTCATAGACTCATTCATTAATTTTTTTCTTTGATTAAATTCCTGTTCATTTGATAATTTTGATTCTTGATCTATAGTTTCATCTATAATCCAGTCTTGCCACTCACCAACCTCTCCATCTTTCAAAGGATCATTTAAGGATTTTTCTTTTGCGAGCAATCTTCTATTCATTGAAACCACTTCTTCTTTTTTTACATTCAATCTCTTTGCTATTTCATCAACATGCTCTGATCTTAATTCACCATTATTATTTGGAGATATTTGATTTTTTATTTTCTTTAAATTAAAAAAAAGTTTTTTTTGTGCAGTTGTTGTTCCCATTTTTACTAGACTCCACGATCTTAAAACATATTCTTGGATCGAAGCTTTTATCCACCACATAGCATATGTTGCTAATCTAAAACCTTTTTCAGGTTCAAATTTTTTTACAGCACGCATTAAACCAATATTTCCTTCAGAAACCATCTCACTTACAGGTAAGCCGTATCCTCTATATCCCATAGCAATTTTAGCAACTAATCTTAAATGGCTAGTTATTAGTTTGTGGGCCGATTTAAGATTACCTCTATCTTTCCAGCTTTTAGCTAGCATATATTCTTCTTCTGCGCTAAGCATCGGAAATTTCTTAATCTGTATTAGATAATTAGATAAACTTCCTTCTATAGCGACGGATGGCAGATTTGTTTTCATTGTTTTTATAGACATAAATTTAACTATTACTTAGTATCAAATTAAGGCAAATACAAGATGACTAAACACTTGATTTATAAAGACTTTTAATGAGCATATCAAGATCTTTAGGTCTTTCTGCTTCAAAAAACATTTCTTTTTTCAATATAGGATGAATAAAACCTAAACTTTTTGCATGTAGAGCCTGTCTGTTATATTTGTTAATTCTTTTTTCTACATCAGGATTAATTTTTCTAAATTTTCTTTTTGATTTACCATAAGATTTATCTCCTAAAATTGAATTTCCTTTAAAATTCATATGAACTCTTATTTGGTGAGTTCTTCCTGTGCCTAGTCGACACTCTATAAGACTAATTTTTGGAATATCATGATTTCGAAAAATTTTTAAAGTTTTGTAATTTGTTATTGAAATTTTACCTTTATCTTTTCTCACCGCCATAAGCTGTCTATTTTTTATACTTCTTGATATTTTTTCTACTATTTTACCATTTTGTGGTTTTAAAATTCCCCATACTAAAGCTTCATATACTCTTTTAATTGTATGGTCACTAAACTGTTTAGATAAACCAATATGGGCAATGTCATTTTTGGCAACAACAATTACGCCACTTGTATCTTTATCAATTCTATGGATTATACCAGGTCTTAGCTTTCCACCTACACTTGATAGATTTTTTTTGTATTTATACAACAGACCGTTTACTATAGTTTTTTCATAATTACCGGCACCAGGATGAACGACTACTCCAGGAGATTTGTTAATAACAACCAAATCTTTATCATCAAATAAAATATTCAGAGGTATTTTATTAGCTTTGATATAAGTGACTTTAGGAGGTGGAAAATTTACTTTTATTTTATCTTTATCTTTTATTTTTTTAGATGCATTAGTAATAACAATACTATTAAGCTTTACATGACCAGAATGAATTAAACTTTGCAGTCTAGTTCTGCTTAATTTATCTATTTTTAATTGTAAAAACTTGTCAATTCTACAATTGTTACAACTTGATGGAACGGTTAAATTAAATATATTTTCTTCCATTAATAATATTATATAATATAAGTAATATACTTTATGCGCTGCTAGCTCAACTGGATAGAGCACCAGATTTCGAATCTGGGGGTTATAGGTTCGACTCCTATGTGGCGCACCAAAAAAAGCTATTCTCCAACGTTAATAAGAGCTCCTCTTTTTCTTGCTTCATCGAAAGCTTTATAAAACACAAAAACTGATAATAAAAAATACAAAATATTTAATAATAAAGCAGACATAATATTTGAGTAATTAACTATGTTATTTAATAAAATAGATCTGACTTCTTCAAATATATAAACTAGAGGTAAACCTTTAGCTATTATTTGCAACCAATCTGGTAAAATAGATAATGGATAGTAAATGCAACCAAGTGGGGCCAAAAGAAACAGTGAGGACCAAGCAACATTTTCAAAAGCGGGCCCAAATCTCAAAAGTCCTGAAACCACAAAGAGACCAAGGGTCATACCAAAAATATATAAACTTAACAAAAGTAGTATTAAAGAAGGTCCTAAATTTAATAAAGAAACTCCAAAAAATGGAAACGCAAGAAGTATTGCTGGCACTATACCTATCAACGTTCTTATTAAAGCTGTAATTGTTAGAGCAGCTATTATTTCACTAACTTTAAGTGGGGCTATAAATAGGTTAGTAAAATTACGACTCCAAATCTCTTCAAGGAACAGCATATTGAAACTTATACTAGATCGAAATAAGAAATCATAAAGAATTGCAGCACTTAAAATTATACCAGCTGTATGGTTATAGAAATCACTGTGCATTGTAAAAAATTTTGAAATAAAACCCCAAAGAATTATTTGAATAGTTGGCCAATAAATTAAATCTAACAATCTTGGAAAGGAACCTTTTATTAAATAAAAATGTCTTAAAAACAATGCGTAGACTCTATGAAACTTCATTTTTTTTCTCTCACAATTTTTAAAAAAAAATCTTCTAAATTTTTTCTTCCATGCTTGGTAATTAAATCAATACTTCTTCCTTTATCAATTATCTTCCCACTTTTCATCATCATTACTTCGTCGCATAATCTCTCAACTTCATTCATATTATGTGAAGCAATTAAAATAGTTTTTTTTTTATTAGATGAAAAATTTTCAATAATACTTCTAACATAATCCCCTACATCTGGATCAAGACTAGCGGTTGGCTCATCTAACAGTAGTATTTCAGGATCATTTATAAATGCTTTGGCTAAAGAAACTCTATTTTTTTGACCAGAAGAAAGTTCTCCAGTTTTTTTTTTTTTAAACTCATTAAGGTTTAACATTTCCATTAATTCAATAATTTTATTTTCTAAATTTTGAACACCATACATTCTTCCATATACTTTAAGATTTTCTTCAATAGTTAATTTTTTTGGTAGCTCAATATAAGGAGAAATAAAATTCATTTTTTGCAAAAGCTGTGTTCTATTACTTTCCATATTTTTTCCATCAATGATTACATTACCTGAGGTTGGTTTTATTAAACCTAAGAGCATACCAATAGTTGTTGATTTTCCACATCCATTAGGTCCTAACAAACCAATTGTTTGACCCTTATAAATTTTACAACTCATATTTTTTACTGCTAAAATATTTTTATATTCTTTATTTAAATTTTTAATTTCAATTGCTATTTCTTCCATTTATACGATGCCTTTTTTAGTCTTTCATTTATTGCACTACCTATGCCGTAGTCTGGTATTTTGACAACAGACATTGATTTAAATCCTCTTTTTTTTATTTTTCTCATAATTTTATATAAGTTATTAGCAGCTTCACCTAAGTTATTATTTTTACTTAGATTAAAGCTATTTTTAACATTTTTAAAATTTTTACCAAAAGTTATAAATGCCTCACCTGTTTTTGGTTTTTTTTTATTCATATAGACAGGTATACCTGGAGAATAGTGAGATTTAAATTGTCCCGGACTTTTAATTGTTTTTAATAGATTATTTTTTATAACGTTTTTTTTTAAAACTTTACTGATTTTTAAAGCAGTAATTGCACCATACCTAAGTATAGAGGGCTTATTAGTCAAATCTATAATAGTAGATTCAAGTCCAATTTTGCATTGCCCGCCATCTAAAACAAACTTAACTTTATTTTTAAATTCATCTAATACATCATTTGCACAGGTAGGGCTAAGCATAGAAGAAATATTTGCACTTGGTGCTGCAAGAGGAACACTTAATATTTTTAAGAGATTTCTTGTGACTTTATGCTTCGGAAATCTTATGGCAATAGTTTTTTTGCCTGCACTAGCTAGTTTAGAAATTTGTGATTTTAATTTTTTTTTTAGTATAAAAGTTACAGGACCTGGACAAAAAGCTTTATAAAGCTTTAAAAAAGGTTCATTCACGATAGCATCATGCTGTAAATCTTTTAAATTATTATAATGAATTATAAGAGGATTATTAGAGGGTCTTTTTTTTAAAAGAAAAATTTTTTTTATAGATTTATCTGAATATGCATTGCCAGCCAATCCGTAGACAGTTTCAGTAGGTATAGCAATTATATTATTATTATTAATGTTTTTTTTTGCTTTTTTTAAGTTTATATAATTTGGCTTAAATATATTTAAATAGATATTTTTCATAAATTAATTAGTATAGGGATATATTATGAAATCAAAAAACATTCCAGCAGATATAAGTGGGAAATCAATAGAAGAAGCTCAAAATGAAATCAAAGAAATCATTAAAAACCTTGAAAATAAAGAGACCAATCTAAGAGAATCAACTGATAAGTATAATAGAATGATGCACTTAAATAATCATATCCAAGAAGAGTTTAGAAAAAAATCAAAAGAAATTCAAAATGTTGAATTTAAAAGTAACAAAAAGTCAGTAGTAAGTAATTAAAAGTATGACACCTGATTATTCAAAGAAATTAAATTTAATTGCAAGAGATACCAATTTATTTTTAAAGAAAATATTTTCCAAAAAAAATAAATATTCGCATTTAATTAAACCAATGCAATACGGAATTTTTTCTGGAGGAAAAAGATTTAGATCATCAATTGTTGTAAATACAGGTAAAATTTTTAATTTGAGTTATAAAAAACTAATAACAATTGGATCTGCGGTTGAATGTGTGCATTCTTATTCTTTAATTCATGATGATTTACCAGCAATGGATAATGATGATTTAAGAAGAGGTAAGCTAGCAACTCATAAAAAATTTAATGAATATACAGCTATTTTAGCTGGAAATTCTTTATTAACTTTAGCATTTGAAATACTATCTAACAATAATTTAAAAATTTCTTCAAAAAATAAAAATGAATTAATATCTACATTAGCTATTTATTCTGGATTTTCTGGCCTTGCTGGTGGTCAGTATTTTGATCTTACTTATGAGAATAAAAAAATTACTAAAAAAAAAATTATTGATATTCAGTATAATAAAACAGGAAAATTATTTGCTTTTTGTTGTGAAAGCGTAGCCATTATTAATGGTCAAAATATAAGTAAAAGAAAAATTTTAAGAAAAATTGGTCTAGATATTGGTTTATTGTTTCAAATTGCTGACGATCTAATTGATTTTAAAGGTGATAGTAAAGTTGTAGGTAAACCTACCAAAAGAGATGAAAAAAAAGGTAAACCAACATTAGTGAATATGATAGGTTATAAAAAAACTTTAGATTTTGCGATTGATTTAAAAAATAAAATAAATAAGAAAGTTAAAATTTATGGTATTAGTTCTCAAGATTTAATACAATCAGTAAATTTTATATTAGATAGAAAATTTTAGATGAAAAATAAAAGTTTACTTGATCAAATTAAATATCCATCTGATTTAAGAAAATTAAATAGAGAAAATCTAAAAGAGTTAGCGAAAGAACTTCGCGAAGAATTAATTGATGTAGTCTCTGACACGGGTGGGCACTTAGGAGCTGGTCTAGGAGTAATCGAGTTAACAGTTGCACTACATTATATTTTTGATACACCAAAAGATAAAATAGTTTGGGATGTTGGTCACCAGACATATCCACATAAAATAATTACAGGAAGAAGAGATAAAATAAGAACTTTAAGAAAAGGAGGGGGCCTCTCAGGTTTTACAAAAAGATCTGAAAGTGAGTATGACCCTTTTGGAGCAGCTCATAGCTCAACTTCTATCTCTTCAACTCTTGGTATTGCTGTTGCTAATAGTTTGTCTAAAAGTGCCAGTAAAGTAGTAGCAGTGATTGGTGATGGTGCAATGAGTGCGGGCATGGCATATGAAGCAATGAATAATGCAGGAGCAACTAAATCTAATTTAATAGTTATTTTAAATGATAATGATATGTCAATTGCTCCACCAGTTGGTGCAATGAGCTCATACTTGGCAAGATTGTTATCTGGAAAAACTTATTTTAGTTTTAGAGAAACTATAAAATTAATTACTTCTGCTTTCTCTAAAAGATTTAAAGATAAAGCTGGAAAAGCAGAAGGACTTTTTAGAGATATAATTTCAGGAGGCACACTTTTCAATGAGCTTGGATTTTATTATGTAGGCCCTGTAGATGGTCATAATTTAGATGATTTAATTCCAATTTTAAACAATGTTAAAAACTCAAAGTATAAAGGACCTATACTGATACATGCTATTACCAAAAAAGGAAAAGGGTATAAACCAGCCGAGGATTCAAAAGATAAATATCATGGTGTAAGTAAGTTTAATGTAATTACAGGAGAACTTACCAAGTCAAAAAATAATTTCCCATCTTATACAAAAATTTTTGCTAACACATTAGTCAAGCATGCAGAAAACGACTCTAAAATTATTGGAATAACAGGTGCAATGCCATCAGGAACTGGAATGGACATTTTTGGAAAAAAGTTTCCAGAGCGTATGTTTGACGTGGGTATAGCAGAACAACATGCGGTAACTTTTGCGGCAGGCTTAGCCACACAAGGATTTAAGCCGTTTGTAGCTATTTATTCTACTTTTCTCCAAAGAGCTTATGATCAAGTAGTTCATGATGTTGCAATACAAAGTCTTCCTGTTCGATTTGCTATTGATAGAGCAGGATTAGTAGGGGCCGATGGACCTACGCACGCAGGTTCTTTTGATATTACTTACTTATCAACTTTACCAAATTTTATAGTTATGGGAGCAAGCGATGAAGCGGAATTAATTAAAATGATAAACACATCAGTAAGTATAAATGATAAGCCTTCAGCTTTTAGGTATCCTCGAGGAAACGGCTTTGGTGTCAAACTTCCTGAAATAAATGAAATTTTAGAAATAGGAAAAGGTAAAATTGTTAAAGAAGGTAACAAAGTTGCAATTTTGAGTTTTGGTGGAAGGTTGCAGGAAAGTATCAAAGCAGCACAGAAATTAGATGCCAAAGGAATCTCTACTACCGTAGCTGATGCAAGATTTGCTAAACCTCTTGATAACAATTTAATAATGGATCTTAGTTTGAACCATGAAGTTCTAATTACTATCGAAGAAGGTTCCATAGGTGGTTTTGGATCTCATGTTCTCCAGATGCTTTCTGATAATGGAATTCTTGATACAGGTTTAAAAATAAGATCTATGATTTTACCTGATCGATTTATAGACCAAGACACACCTGAAAATATGTATAAAAAAGCTGGCCTTGATTCTCAATCGATCGAAAATAAAGTTATGGACGCACTAAAATCTAATATAGTGATCCCAAAAAAAAAAAAGTTTAGTTAAGTTTATTATAAACTTGTTTAAGAGCATTGTGCTCGATTTAATAAATAGTGATCTAATATTACGCAAGACAACATAGCTTCACCTATTGGAACCGCTCTAATTCCAACACAAGGATCGTGTCTACCCTTAACAGAAATTTTTGTATTCTTTCCATTCTTATCAATAGTTTCTCTACTATTTAAAATTGAAGAAGTTGGTTTTACTGCAAAAGATGCAACAATTTCTTGACCAGAAGATATGCCACCTAATATTCCTCCAGCATTATTAGACTTAAACTTTGCTTTACCTGAAATTCCTTTAATTTCATCTGAGTTTTCTTCTCCACTCAAAGAAGCGGCACTTATACCAGCGCCTATGTTTACTCCTTTAACAGCGTTGATACTCATCAAGGCATTTGCAATATCTGAATCTAGTTTTGAGTATATAGGAGCCCCCAATCCTGCTGGAACACCTGAAGCTCTTAATTCAATTATGGCTCCACATGAAGATCCTGCTTTTCTAACTGCAATTAAATATTTTTCCCAAATCTTTATTGATTTTTTATCAGGACAAAAAAATGGATTTTTTCTTATTTCTTTTTCATTCCAATTATTTTTATTACAAGCAAGCAAACCCAATTGAGTGACAGCTCCAATGATATTAAATTTTTTACCAATTAATTTTTTTAAAACTATACGGGCAACAGCTCCAGCGGCTACACGTGACGCTGTTTCTCTTGCCGATTGTCTTCCTCCACCTCTATAATCTCTTATTCCATATTTAATAAAGTATGAATAATCTGCATGCCCTGGTCTAAATTTATTTTTAATAGTTTCATAATCTCGAGATTTCGCATCTTCATTATAAATAATCATTGAGATTGGTGTGCCAGTAGTTTTTCCTTGAAAAATACCAGATAAAATTTTTACACTATCGGATTCTTTTCTTTGGGTTGTGAATTTTGACTGGCCCGGACGTCTACGATTCATATCTATCATTATATCTTTTTCAGATAAAGGTATATTAGGAGGACATCCATCTACCACACATCCTATAGCAGGCCCATGTGATTCACCCCATGTAGTAAAACGAAATAGCTTTCCAAAAGTATTAAATGACATTAGATTATATTATATAGAATATTTTGACTATTTTATGAATCAAAAAAACACATTAGGATTGAACTCTTGTTTTATGGATCTAGACAACCCACTAGATTTATTTAAAATATGGATGTCTGAGGCTGAAAAAAAGGAAATAAATGATCCAAACGCCCTATCTTTAGCTACAACAAGCAATAATATGCCCAACGTGAGAATGGTCCTTTTAAAAGGACTAAGCAAAAAGGGATTCGTCTTTTATACAAATTTAAATAGTCCAAAAAGCAGAGATCTTAAAGAAAGCCCAAACGCAGCTATGTGCTTCCATTGGAAAAGTTTACAAAGACAAATAAGAATTTCAGGAAGCATTAATCAAGTTTCAGACGAAGAAGCAGACAGTTATTTTAATAGCAGAGCATATGAGAGTAGAATTGGTGCTTGGGCCTCCGATCAATCAAAACCCATGAGTAAAAGAGAAGATTTAATAAAAAAAATTAATGAATTTAAAAATATATACAAAGATGAAAAAAATGTACCTAGACCTAAACATTGGTCAGGGTGGTGTTTAAACCCTAATTCGATTGAGTTTTGGTTAGGTGATAGATATAGAATTCACGAAAGATTAAAATATAACAAAACTTTTAATGATTGGAAAAAAGAAATTTTATATCCTTAAAAAGATCTATTAAGACTAAATTTTGTTATTTTTTGTAAAATTTTTTTTTCCTTACTATCTTCAAAAACTCCTAAAGCACCATTAGAAATGTTTACAAAATATTCAGCTCTTTTTAAACTTTCTTTAACAGCACTATATTTATTTATTAAAGTTAAAGTTTCACTAAAATCTTCCTCACTTCTTTTTTCTTTTTTAAATATTTCTTTAAGAAAAATTTTTTCTTCGTTGTTAGCTTTTTGAAAAATTATAACCAAGGGCATTGTCGCTTTACCTTCAAAAAAATCTTTACCAATTTCCTTACCAAAAATTTTTTGTGTAGAATGGTAATCAAGAGCATCATCAGCAATTTGAAATGCTAATCCAAGATTTTTGCCATAAGAATCTAAAGCATCCTTTTCTTTTTTACTTCTATTTGTTATGCACGCACCAACTCTAGTTGCTGCAGAAAATAAAGCAGCTGTTTTCATATTTATAATATTAAAATAATTTTCTTCTAATAAATCTATTTCTCTTTTATGTTCTAACTGCAAAACTTCGCCCTGAGCAATTATTGAAGAAGTAGAAGATAATAATTTTAATATTTCTAGCGACCCGTCATCTACCATCATTTCAAAACAACGACTAAAAAGATAATCTCCAACTAATATGGAGGATTGATTTCCCCAAATTGAATTTGAAGTTTTAGCCCCTCTTCTAAGATCACTGTTATCTATTACATCGTCATGCAAAAGAGTAGCACTATGGATTAACTCAACACAAGCTGCTAAATTTATATCTCTATCTCCATTCTTATATCCGCATAATTTTGCAGCAGCTAAAGTTAATAACGGTCTAATTCTTTTTCCACCTGAATTTAAATGATGGTCAGTCATTTTATGTATTAAATTTATTTCACTTGATAGTTTATATTTTATTAATTGGCTTACTTTATCAAGTTTGTCCCCAACTAGATTTTTTAGTTCCAAATAAGAATTATTTATTTCCTTTTTCAGTGGTATTACTGTTCCCATATAGACAATTATAGCTCTATTTTTGCGTTAAAAAAAACTCTTTTAAATCACTTGTGACGCACCAAAAATTACAACCTAAGGTAGCTTTATAACTTTACTTAAACTTTCAAAGAATCTAAAAACTATGATAATTAGAATATATATCATTAATGTTTTCATTTTTTAAAATTTTTAAAAAGAAAAAAATAATTCCTCATATTAGATTATCGGGAGTTATAGGATCTGTTGGTAAATTTAAACAAGGATTGGACTTTGTTGGGCAACAAGAAATTATTAAAAAAGCTTTTTCATTTAAAAAAGCTGAAGCTATAGCAATTTCTATAAACTCGCCTGGAGGATCGCCAGTTCAATCCCATCTTATTTATAGCTACATAAGAAAAGAGGCTAAACGGAATAAAAAAAAAGTTCTGGTATTTGCAGAAGATGTAGTTGCTTCAGGAGGATACCTAATTGCATGTGCGGGAGATGAAATTTATGCCAACTCTAGTTCAATAGTAGGTTCTATAGGAGTTATTTATTCAGCTTTCGGTTTGCAAGATTTAATTAAAAAAGCAGGAATACAAAGAAGAATTTACACAGCAGGAAAAAACAAAAGCACACTAGACCCATTTGTTGAAGAAAAACAAGAAGATATCGATAGATTAAAAAAAATACAATTAGAATTGCACGCTGATTTTATAAAAGTAGTCGAGGAAAGTAGATCAAAAAAATTGAATGAGAATGAAAATGGCGATTTATTTACTGGAGAGTTTTGGTCTGGATCAAAAGCAAAAAAGTTAGGTTTAATTGATGGAATAGGGAATGCAGATGAGATATTAAAAGAAAAATTTGGTGAAGATGTTGTGATTAAGAAATTTGAAAAACAAAAAAGTTGGGTGGAAAAAAAGCTATCAGGCGCCAGTCAAAATCATATAGAAAATTTATTAAATATTTTAGAGGAAAAATCAATTTGGCAAAGATATGGTTCATAAATGTCTAAAAAAAAAATAAATTCAATAAATTTCCAAGATACAATTTTAAATTTACAAAAATTTTGGGGTAATTATGGATGTATAATACTTCAACCTTATGATATTGAAGTTGGCGCAGGAACTTTTCATCCCGCAACAACATTACGTTCACTAGGAGATAAACCGTGGAAAGCTGCATACGTACAACCGTCAAGAAGACCTACTGATGGTAGATATGGAAAAAATCCTAATCGTTTACAACATTACTACCAGTTTCAAGTTATTATTAAACCTTCTCCAGACGATATTAAAAAAATATTTTTAAAAAGTTTATCCATTATAGGAATAAATCACAAAGAACATGATATTAGATTTGTTGAAGATGATTGGGAGAGCCCAACACTTGGAGCTGCTGGATTAGGATGGGAAGTTTGGTGTGATGGAATGGAAATTACACAATTTACTTATTTTCAACAAATGACAGGTATTGAATGTAAACCAATTTCTGTTGAACTTACTTATGGACTTGAAAGAATTTGTATGTTCACTCAACAAAAAAATAACGTTTTTGATCTTATTTGGAATAATGAGGGAATTAAATATAGAGATATTTTTTATCAATCCGAAGAAGAGTATTCAGCATATAATTTTGAATTTGCTAACACAGAAAAACTATTAAAAAATTTTGAGATAGCAGAATCAGAATGTAAATCTTTATTAGATAAAAAAATTTCATTACCTGCGTATGACCAATGTTTAAAAGCTAGTCATATTTTCAATCTTTTAGATTCACGTGGTGTAATAGGTGTAGCACAAAGAACAGAGTATATTTCTAGAATAAGAGAATTAGCCAAAGGTGCAGGCCAATCTTGGTTAGAAAGTCAAAAATAATTCATGCCCGAGCTATTTATAGAATTATTTAGCGAAGAAATGCCTCCTAAACTTCAAGTGGATGCGAGAGAAAAAATAAAAGAATTTATCGATGAAAAGTTAAAAAAGATGCAAATAAATTTTAAATCTAGCAAATCTTATTCAACTCCAAAAAGACTTGTTCTCATTATTGATGGATTACCTAAAAATATTACAAGTAATAAAAAAACTATAAAAGGTCCAATTACCAATGCGCCCCAAGCAGCTTTAGAAGGATTTATTAAATCAAATAAATTAAATAAAAAAGATGTGTATAAAAAAAAAATAGAAAAAGGGGAATTCTACTTTGCTGAATTAAAAGCTCAAAAAATCGATATTTTAAAAGAGCTACAGACAATTATCCCTGAAGTATTAAAAAACTATTCTTGGAAAAAATCTATGAAATGGTCCACTTATGATTTGAATTGGGGAAGACCATTAAGAGGAATTGTGGCGCTGTTTAATAATAAAATAGTTAATTTCAGTTTTCATCATTTAAAAAGTAGCAACCAGACCATTATAGGTGTTGCTAACGAGGAAAAAGGTAGAAAAATTAATAGCTATAAATCTTACTTAAAAGCACTTGAATCACAAAATACTGTTTTAGACCAAAAAAAAAGAAAAGATCTAATAATTAAAAGAATGAATATAATTTGTAATACTAAAGAATTAAAAACTAATTATAATAGAGCGTTGTTAGAGGAAGTTACCAACTTAGTAGAAAACCCTAATGTTATTTTGGGAAAATTTGATCCAGTATATTTAAAGATGCCTCAAGAAATTTTAACAGTAACGATGCAACAACATCAAAAGTATTTTCCACTTTTTGAAAATAATGCAAAAATAACAAATTCATTTTTATTGGTTTCTAATCTGCCTGATAAAAATGGATTTATAAAAACAGGCAATGAAAGAGTTATAGAAGCAAGACTCTCTGATGCAAAATTTTTTTGGAATAAAAACAAAAGCTCAAGTTTAGTAAAGCAAGTAGCAAAATTAAAAAACTTGTCATTTTTTAATTTATTAGGAACTTTTTATGATAGAGCCCAAAGGTTTAGAGAAATGGCAGGTTTAGTTTCTGAAAGATTAAATCTAAACAAGGAAAAGACCGAAATAGCAGCTTCGATTTGCAAGGCAGACTTAAACTCCGATTTGGTCAGAGAATATCCTGAATTACAAGGTGTAATGGGAAAATATTTTGCGATAGAACAAGGATTTGAAGAAGATATTGCAAATGCAATTAGTGATCATTATCTGCCAATTGGTAGCAATGGTAATGTTCCTAAAAAACCTATTAGTGTTGCAATATCATTAATTGATAAAATAGATATTTTAGTAGGATTTTTTGGAATAAACGAGAAACCAACAAGCTCAAAAGATCCATTTGCATTAAGAAGAAATGCCATTGGTTTATTAAGAATAATAATTGAAAATAAATTAAGTATACAAGTAAAAGATTTGATTAATTATTCTACAGAAATATATGAAAAACAGAATATTAAATTTTTAAATAAAAACCTAAGTAAGGAATTATTAATATTTTTAAAAGAAAGATTTAAGAATATTTTAAAAGAAAGAAAAATAAAAAATGATATAATTGAAGCTGTAACTGGTGATAATAGTGGTTATGATTTTTTAACACTTTATAAAAAATGTTTAATAATAAATAAAAATATTTCTAAAGAATCATGTAAAAATATTATTAACTCTTATAAAAGAGCTTCAAATATCATTGACCAAGAGTTAAAAAATAATAACAATGAAATTCTAGGTCAACCAGAGTCCCATTTATTTAAAAAGGATGAAGAAAAAAATTTTTATATTAAAATAAACGAGATACGCCAATATTTTTATAGTGCTAAAAAACAAGAGAATTATGATGACACAATAAAGGTTTTATCAGAAGCCAAGTCAGTTACTGATAATTTTTTTAATAATGTGATTGTAAATGATAAAAATTTAGATATAAAAAAAAACCGTTTAGAACTATTACGAATGTTTTGTATTACATGTAATAATTTTATTGATTTTTCGAAAGTAGAAGGTGCTTAATTGGAAAAGTTAATTTTTAGATTTAACAATAAGGAACGACAAAAAAATATTCGTTCAAAAGATATATTAGGTGGCAAAGGTGCTAATTTAGCACAAATGGCAAAACTAAAATTACCTGTTCCACCTGGCTTTACTATATCAACAAAAGTTTGTGATTATTTTTATAAAAATAACAAAACATTACCTAAAAAAATTTTTAGTCAAATAAAAAAGGAAATAAAATTAATTGAAAAGTTATCTTCTAAAAAGTTTGGTGATTTTTCTAATCCTTTATTAGTTTCTGTAAGATCTGGATCTAAAGTTTCGATGCCAGGAATGATGGACACAATTTTAAATTTAGGATTAAACGATAAAACTGTTATAGCCTTAAAAAAAATAACTTCAAATGGAAGATTTGCAAAAGATAGCTATAGAAGGTTTATTCAAATGTACAGTAATGTAGTGCTCGGTATAGAGGCTTACTTCTTTGAGGAAACAATTGAAAACTTTAAGTTAACAAAAGGTGTTATTCAAGATACTGAGCTTGATGAAAAAGATTGGGATGGCTTAATAATAAATTTTAAAGAAATAATTAAAACTAAAACTAAAAAAAATTTTCCTCAGGATGTAAATGCACAGTTGTTAGGAGCAATTAGTGCTGTTTTTTTATCATGGAACAGCAAGAGAGCAAAAATTTATAGAAAAATAAATTACATACCGGATAACTGGGGAACAGCTGTTAATGTGCAGTCAATGGTTTTTGGAAACATGGGTAATAATTGTGCGACGGGAGTAGCTTTCACAAGAAACCCATCTACAGGAAAAAAAGAAATTTTTGGTGAATACTTAATTAATGCACAAGGTGAAGATGTTGTTGCGGGAACCAGAACTCCTGAATATTTAACAAAAAAATCTAGGATTGAATCAAAATCAAAAGGTTTGTCGATGGAAGAAACTATGCCTCAAATATTTGAAAAGTTAAAAAAATTTTTTAACCTACTAGAAAATAAATATAAAGACATGCAAGACATAGAGTTTACAGTAGAAAATAATAAACTATGGATGTTACAGACTCGATCTGGAAAAAGAACAGCGAAAGCTGCAATAAAAATAGCAGTTGATATGGTAGACGAAAAACTCATTACAGTTAAAGAAGCTATTTTAAGAATTGATCCAAATATCTTAGATACTTTGTTACATCCAACATTAGACGAAAGTGCTAAAAAAGAAATAATTGCTTCTGGCCTTCCTGCTTCTCCAGGGGCGGCGAGTGGAAAAGTAACATTTTTCGCAGATGAGTCGGAAAGATTAAAAGAACAGTTACAAGATACAATATTAGTCAGATTAGAAACTTCACCAGAAGATATTAATGGTATGCACGCAGCGAAAGGTATTCTTACAGCAAGAGGAGGTATGACGAGCCATGCTGCAGTAGTTGCTCGAGGCATGGGTAAGCCATGTGTTTCTGGATCAAGTGAAATTAGCATTGATTATGAAAATAAATCTTTCAAATCTGGCAACTACGAAATTAAAGAAGGCGATATAATTACTATCGATGGAGGAAGTGGTAAAGTTATGCTTGGAAAAGTTCCTACTGTAAAACCAGATATATCTGGTGATTTTTCAAAAATTATGAGATGGGCAGACAGGTATAGAAAACTTAAAGTTAGAGCAAATTCGGAAACACCTTTAGACACTAAAGTAGCTAGAGATTTTGGTGCAGAAGGTATTGGATTATGTAGAACTGAGCATATGTTCTTCGATGATAAAAGAATTATATCAGTTAGACAAATGATTTTATCAAAAACATTAGAAGATAGAAAAAAAGCTATAGAAAAACTACTTCCGTTCCAAAAAAATGATTTTATTGAAATTTTTAAAATAATGGGTGGTTTACCTGTAACAGTGAGACTGCTAGATCCACCACTCCATGAATTTTTGCCCAAAACTGATAAAGATATTACTAATATTGCTAATGAACTAAATATTTCAAATGTGGATATTAAATCAAGAATTAATGAACTTCATGAACAAAACCCAATGCTAGGCCACAGAGGGTGTAGATTAGGTATTTCTTTTCCTGAGATATATGAAATGCAATGCGAAGCAATTTTCGAAGCTTTGACGGAGTGTAAAAACAAAAAAACAAAACTTGTTATACCAGAAATAATGATTCCGCTTGTATCAACAGCTGCTGAAATAAAAATACTAAGAAAACTTGTTGTTAAAATAGCTGATAAAATTCAAAAAAAACATAGAATAAAAATAAAGTATTTTGTAGGTACTATGATCGAACTACCGAGAGCAGCTTTAAGAGCTAACGATATTGCTAAATATGCAGATTTTTTTAGTTTTGGAACTAATGATTTAACTCAAACAACATTTGGTATTAGCAGAGATGATGCAGGTAAATTTTTAAACGATTATGTTAATAATAAAATTTTTAATAAAGATCCATTTATTAGTATAGATGAAAGAGGCGTAGGAGAACTAATAGAAATTGCTGTTGGCAGAGGTCGAAAAGTAAATACTAAAATTAAACTTGGTATTTGTGGTGAACACGGAGGAGATCCTCAAAGCATAGATTTTTGTTCAAGAATAGGATTAAATTACGTTTCTTGTTCTCCTTATAGAGTGCCAATTGCAAGATTGGCCGCAGCTCAAGCAGAATTAAAAAAAAATAAAATTTTAAATAAAGCCAAATAATTTAAAGAAGAAAAAATACCGTGACTTATAAAAAGCATATACTAATTATTGGTGGCACTGGTTTTATTGGCTATCATCTAGCTAAAAAATCACTTCAAAAAGGGTGGGCAGTTACGAGCATATCCACAAAACCTCCTAAAAAAATAAGATATATAAAAAAAGTTAAATATATTATTTGTGATATTAGAAAAAAAAATTCTTTAAAAAAAAAAATTAAAAAATCTTTTGAATATGTTGTAAATCTTGGAGGATACGTAGACCATTCAAATAAAAAAAAAACTTTAGAAAGTCATTATCACGGATGTAAAAACTTAGTTGAAATTTTCTTAAAAAAAATACCGATTTCTTTTATACAAATAGGTAGTAGCGTAGAATATGGAAATACAAAATCACCACAAAAGGAAAGTACAATATGTAATGTAAAGTCAAATAAATCTACGTATGGAAAAGCTAAATTATTAGCAACAAAATATCTAATAGATCTTTATAAAAAATATAAATTTCCAGTTACAGTTTTAAGATTATACCTTGTGTATGGTCCTAAACAGGATATAAACCGTTTTATCCCTATTACAATAGCAGGATGTTTAAAAAATAAAAAATTTGATTGTTCAGCTGGAACACAAGTAAGAGATTTTATTCACGTCGAGGATGTTGTAAACGCTATATTTAAATTGGTAAAACATAAAAATGCCAAAGGTCAAATATTTAATATAGGTTCCTCCCAACCAAAAAAAATAAAAAATATAATTGAGAAAATAAAAAAAATATCTAAAGGTGGGTATCCACAATTTGGAAAAGTTAAATTTAGAAAAGATGAGATAAAAAATTTACACCCAAATATTCAAAAAATTAAACACATGATTAAGTGGAGGCCACGTATTTCATTTGAAAAAGGCCTTAAATCAACTATTAATTCTTATAGAGAAAAGTTAATATAAAAAATTAGATAAATTATCTAATAACATATCAATCAAATTATGGTAAATAATAAATATTATGAAAAAAGTAATTAATTTTCCAACTCAAAAAATTTCAAATTGTCATGATTTTTATTCAAATTATATAAAAATAAAAAATGAACTATTAAAAAAAATAGATAAAAAGGAAATAGAAAAAGTAATTCAAGAAATACTAACTGCATCTAAAAAGAAGAGATATATATTTGCTTGTGGTAATGGAGGATCAGCGTCAACAGCTGAACATTTGAGTTGTGATTTTTCAAAAGGATCAAGCACAAATACAAATTTAGATTTAAAAGTTTATTCTCTTAATTCAAACACTTCACTGATTACAGCGATCGCAAATGATATTTCATATGAAGATGTTTTTTCATATCAACTCAACAGGTTTGGAAAAGCAAATGATATTTTGCTTTTATTTTCTGTTTCTGGATCTAGTAAAAATATATTAAAATGCGCAAAAGTAGCAAAAAGAAAAAAAATTAAAATTATATCATTTACAGGATTTAATGGAGGTAAACTTAAGAAGTTATCTAAATATAATATAAATTTTTCAAGTAATAACTTTGGAATTGTTGAAGACTGTCATTTAACAATGATGCATTATATATCTCAATATATTAGAAATCTTAAATTCAGGAATAGCAATAAAATAGTTACGACAAATTTCTGATTATGAAAAACATTTTGGTTACTGGCGGCGCTGGTTATATTGGAAGTCATATTATTGAACAATTAATTAAACAAAAATATAAAGTATTTATAATAGACAATCTTTCTACAGGTTATAGAAGATTAATAAATAAAAAAGCAAAATTGTATCAATCAAATATTAACAATTTAAAAAAAACTAAAAGAGTTATAAAATCGAATAAAATTGATTCAGTTATACATTTGGCTGCAAGTGCAAGTATTAGTGATAGTGCAAAAAATAATAAATTGTTTTATGAAAATAATGTTAAAGGAACATCTAATTTAATTAAAGCTTGTAAAGGTAGTTTAGTCAAAAGTTTAATTTTTTCCTCAACTGCCGCTGTTTATCAAAGTAGTAATAAAAAAGTTACAGAGATATCTAGAACTAAACCTCAGAGTATTTATGGTACAACAAAACTAAAAGCAGAAAAAATAATTAAAAGAGAGCTCAAAAAATTAAAAATTAATTATGCCATTTTAAGATTTTTTAATGTTGTTGGGGCAAGCTCTAGTCAAAAGATTGGCCCCATAAAAAAAAATGACACCTTATTTAAAAATATCTCAATGGCCTTATTTACCAAAAAAAAATTATTTAAAATTTATGGTAGCAACCTAAAAACTAAAGATGGCACTTGCATAAGAGATTATATCCACGTTTCTGACTTGAGTGAAATTCATATAAAAGTTTTAGAAAAGATCAATAAAATAAAAAAATCAGTTGTTTTAAATTGTGGGTATGGAGTTGGAACTTCAGTAAAGCAAGTCATTGATGAATTTCTTAAATTTTCAAAAAAAGAAGCTAATGTTATTTTTTTTAAAAAAAGACCAGCTGATATAATTTCTAGTATAGCAAATAATAGTAAATTAAAAAAATATATTAATTGGAAGCCTAAGTATAATAATTTAAATTTTATAGTTAAAAGCTGTATTAAATGGGAGAGAAGTCTTAAAATTAAATAAGTAAAGAATCTATAATATAAAAACTTTTAGTATTTTTTTAAATTTATATTTAAAAATACGACTAATAAACTTAATGCTAGTTGCTAAATGTCGTTTCTATATTTTAAATAATTCTTGTGTTATCAATGTTTCCAACAAAAGTTAATACCAATTTTTTATCAGCTGTTAATGAAAGCTATTATTTTTAAGTACCTATTAATAAAAATAGTAATCTAGCACAGCAAAAAGGAATATTTTCTACAATCTCTTCTTTTAGTTTTCTAAAAAAGAACTTTTAAACACTTTTTAACAAAATTGCTTTAAACAGAGCTAAAAAACAATTACAATCAGTAGTTGATTCGTTTTTAAAGTAATGATTATATGAATAGAAATTTTAATATTGTTGAAATACTAGGTTCGGTTGATTCAATAGTTTCCGACAATAGACATACTAAGTATAATAAAAAAAGAATAATTGATAGATATAGAAAATTTACAGATAAAAAAATAGAAATGAAATTCTTTAAAGACACAGAAAAAATTATCCTTGCCGCTGAAAAATCTTTAAAAGATAATAAGGTGATTAAACCAGATAATAAAATAATATTAGAGAATCTTCTTGAAGAAGATACACCAAGTTCAAATCCTGAAATGCCTTTAATTTTAAATAATGAGTATATAGAAAATGATTCAGAAAGTCTGCTTGAAGAAAAAAATGAAATATTAAAGTCTGAAAGTTTAAATCAAAAAGAAACAATTAAAGATTTAAATATATTACTTGAGTCATTTAGAGGTCAAAAAAGATATTCAGAACTTGATGAAAAAATAAAATTGTACCAAGATGATAATGCAATTTTAAGAAAAAAAATACTTCATCTATCTGATCAAGAAACTTCCTTAAGATTGCAGCTAGTTAATAATAACGCAAGCCAAACTCTAGAAAAAAAATTTAAAGCATCTGAAATTCAAACACCAGCTGAAAATGAAAATATACAAAATTTAAATAAAGCAATTTTAAGTTTAAATAGTGTGATTTCTACACTAGTAGAAAAAAATAAAAAACTTGAAAATGAAGTGCTTTTATTAAAACAAAACAAATCATCTTACGACCAAAACGTAGATCAAAAAATACAATTTTACAGAGAAGAAAATGCAAAAATTATTATTGATAAAAGCAATATACAAAGAAAGTTAGAAAATACTAAAAACCAATTAGAAATAAATGAAAATAATAAAAGAGAGCTGAGAGTAGCACTAGATAATTTAAATAAAATCTTAGCTACTTCAAATATTGAATCAAGCACTTTTATTAACAAAAAAGAAGAGCAGTCTATTAACACAATGCCAATAATTGATAGTGACAAAAAAGAAGATTAATTATTGTAAATTAAATGCTCTTACAAAATAAGACTTGTATCAAAAGTTTTAGCACTATGTGTAAGATATCCGATAGACACCCGATCTACACCAGAACTTGCTATTTTCTTAATATTATTTAAATTAACATTACCTGAAAATTCAGTTTCATATTTATTTTTACAAAGTTTTAGACATTTTTTTAAAGTGAACAAGCTCATATTATCAAATAAAATTCTCTTAAATCTCAGACCAAGTATTTGTTTTAGTTGATTAATATTTTCTACTTCAACTGTAACTTTATTTTTTTTTTTAATAGCTCTTTTAACCAGATTTCTGAGATTAATTTCTAAACTAATATGATTCTCTTTAATAAGAATTTCGTCACTTAAATTAAATCTATGATTAAAACCACCACCTTTTCGTACAGCATACTTTTCCAGAAGCCTTAAATTAGGTGTAGTTTTTCTTGTACAACATATTTTTATTTTTTTATTAGACATTTTTACAAATTTGTTTGTAATAGTTGCGATTCCAGATGCGTGATTTAGAAAATTTAAAGCTGTTCTTTCGGCAGTTAGTATAGTTTTAGCTTTAGCTCTTACAATAGCAATTAATGTTCCTTTTTTAACTTTTGAACCATCTCGGACTTTTGAAGAAAAAATTGTTTCATTTCCTATCAATTTGAATGCAGTTTTACAAAAATTGAGACCAGCAATCACACCATTTTGTTTTGCAATTATTTTTGCTTTAACTTTATTATTTTTATTTTTAACTATTTGAGTTGTTATGTCCCCCAAGGGCTCAAGGTCTTCTTGAAGGGCCTTTTTTACTAGAGAATAAATATACTTTTGATTAAGTGTTTGCACTGAGTCTAACGACCTACTGATGCCATTCTTTCTACAGATAATTTTGCTTTTTCCATTAATTTTTCAGGGATTATAATTTCATTACTTTCATTTTCTAAGCAATCTAAAATCTTCGGTAAAGTAATTTTTTTCATATATGGACATAAGTTACATGGTTTTATGAATTGAACATTAGGGTTTTCTACCTGAACATTGTCGCTCATTGAACATTCTGTTACCATCATGACTTTTTTAGGTTGGTTTTTTTTAACATATTCATTCATACCAGAAGTGGATCCTGCAAAATCAGATTCATTAATCACATCAGGAGGACATTCTGGATGCGCGATCACAACAATTCCTGGATTTTGTTCTTTAATTTCTCTAATTTCTTTTGCAGTAAATTGTTCGTGAACAATGCAAGTTCCTTTCCATGATATAATCTTAACATTTGTTTTTGAAGCTACATATTTTGCTAAATATTCATCTGGTAAAAAAATAACTTTTTCAACCTTTAGCGATTCAACAACTTTGACAGCATTAGCTGATGTGCAGCAAACATCTGTTTCTGCTTTTACGTCAGCTGATGTATTTATATATGAAACTACAGGCACACCAGGATATTTTTCTTTTAATAATCTTACGTCTTTACCAGTAATAGATGATGACAAAGAGCAACCAGCACTCATATCTGGTAAGAATACTTTTTTTTTGGGGCTCATTAATTTTGCTGTTTCTGCCATAAAATGGACTCCACACATAATAATTATATCTGCAGAAGTTTTTGAAGCTTCTATCGCAAGAGCCAGTGAGTCAGCTGAAAAATCAGCCACACCATGATATATTTCTGGTGTTTGATAATTATGAGCAAGTATGACTGCATTTTTTTCTTTTTTAAGTTTATTAATTTTATAAATTAATGGGGCATGAATTTTCCACTCAATTTCAGGGACAACTTTAGAAATCCTTTTAAAAATAGGGTCTGTTGAAATTTTAATCTCTGTATTTAATTCCATATTTAAAATGTATCAACTTGCGGATAAATTGTCATTCCTTTATTCTGACGCACAATGCGGCTATGTTGGAATTGGTAGACAAGCTTGGTTGAGGGCCAAGTGGGGTATCCCAGTGACAGTTCGAGTCTGTCTAGCCGCACCAAACAATTTTTTAAAAAGCTCTATTTCCACTCTTCCTGTTATGTCTTTTCTTTCTATTTTCATTTGTTGATCTATCAGATTTAAAACCAAATCTTTTTCCTCCTTTTGATTGATCATTTGTTGATCTATCAGATTTAAAACCAAATCTTTTTCCTCCTTTTGATTGATCATTTGTTGATCTATCAGATTTAAAACCAAATCTTTTTCCT
>Ga0114997_10000427_pt1 | contig 34431 bp, 37 predicted proteins | sample ArcticOcean_MG_C_2_FD_87045 | JGI IMG/M metagenome (GOLD analysis project Ga0114997, IMG submission 87045) | Marine microbial communities from western Arctic Ocean - ArcticOcean_MG_CB4_136 | ecosystem: Environmental > Aquatic > Marine > Oceanic | place: Arctic Ocean: Canada Basin | collected... | reverse complement strand
CTACCACCGGATTTTGAGTCCGGCGCGTCTACCAGTTCCACCATTCGCCCTTTTTATTTAAATAATCTAATTGATTTTTCTTACTATGAGAACAAAAAATATAGATGTTACAAACATTATTAATGCATAAGCAGCCGTTGGAACCATAAATACCATTTCATCAAACAATTGGGTGGTCACAAATACTGCCAATGTTCCGTTTTGTAAACCACATTCCAATGATATACATTTTCTTTGTGGAACTCCCGACGCAAACATTTTTGCAACATAATAACCGACGAACATCATAACTAAATTTAAAATTCCTGTTACTAAACCGGCTCTAGATATGAAGCTTACTATCCTATCCCATTCTTCTACCCATATAGATATAAAAACTATTAAAAATAAAATCATCGATAATCTTTGAATAATCAAAGTTTTTGATATTATAAAATCTTTCATTTGACTTCTTACAATCATGCCAAAAAGTACAGGTACAGTTACTATGAAGAACATTTTAATTGCTAAATTTAATATTGAAATTTCCTTAGTAATTTCAACACCTATAAAATTTGCAGAATTAAATATAATCAACGGAACTGTAAAAATAGCTAATAAACTAACAACTGCTGTTAAGCTGACAGATAAAGCAACATCACCGTTCGCAAATTTAGTTAAGACATTAGATGTCACTCCTCCAGGCGCTGCTGCAACAATTATTACACCCATTGCAATTTCGATAGGCATTGGAATGACTAAAATTAGTCCAAATGCAATGATGGGTAATAAAATTACCTGAGATAAAAATCCAACTATAAAATCTCTAGGTACTTTTATTACTCTTAAAAAATCACTTATTTTTAATCCAAGACCCAGACCGAACATTATTATGGCCAAACACACCGGAGCTATTTTTGTTGCTATTTCCATTAGTATTTCTTTAAGGTTTTAGTTAATTTTAAATTTAGAATTCTTCATTAAATTGAACATAGTTGTACAAAAGTCTGATATGGCTTTTTGGTTAATTAAATAGTTTTCTTTAATTACTTTTAGCTTTTTGGCCGGGCCTAAAGTATATTCAAGTTTATTACTTCGTCTAATTAAAAATTTTTTTTCTAAAGTTCTTAATTTTCTAATGACTGTAGCTCTTGGTATGCCTGATATATCTGAAATTGAAGATGCGTTTATTCCTCTTTCAGGTTTAAATTTTAACATGGATAGAAAGTAATCCTCGTAACTAGTTAATTTTTCTCTAAATATTTTTTTTAAATCTTTATTAAATGCTGATGTTTGAGCTATGGCGATAGAACCCCATACATTCCAACTCTCTAAATCACCAAAAGTTTTTCTATGTCTAGTTAAATAAGGTATTTGAAAACGGTAAAAATACTCCCAACAAACAGTATAATGATCTTTTACAAATTGCTCAATATTTTCTCTTTTTAAAGATCTGCCAAACCAATTTTCTTTTGATAAAATATTAGACATTTTTTCAAAAAATATAGCTAACATTGGAAGAGTAGCAGTAGGTTTTATAATTTCGAGTGCTTTACTATTTAAATAGATTGATTTGCTTGATCTAAAAATTATATCTTTTTTTTGTAGAAAATTAATTTTTCTTCTTACCGTTTCTTTTGGAATGTTTAATGATTTTGAGATTTGTATTAAGTTAATTTTTTCAATAGCAACTTTATCTTGGTTATAAAAGGCATCAACAGACATGTAATGAAATCTATCTGAATAATCCACATAAATTTTTTGCTTTAGATGCATTAAAATTAAATATGTATCGAAATTTTTAAATACTGCGTGGCTTTTATTAACCCACGTTTGTTGAAATTTATAAAAAGGCGCTAAAGCATCCGGAGTGAATCGCTCAAAAATTTCAAATACTGCTTCTTTATCTAAAGCATTATTAATGATTTCAGCATTATTTATATGGGCTATATTAATATCAACAGGATCATTCATATTTATTCTCTACCTACTTCTTCCAAGTAACACTTTGATTAATTAAAATAGCCATCAATATCCAAATTATAAATGTGTCACTAGGTGAAAATCCATAATCAGCTCCAAATATTCCAGCAACTATTACGATAGTGTAGATAACAATTGTCGATAATATTAAACTTGCTAGGTACCTAAGAATTGTGCACTTTAAATTCATAATGTTAAAAAAATTATACGATAAATGTGTAGAGCTTGCTAGACATAAATTTTCAAAACCTTTATTAGGTTTTGTTGCATTTATTGAAAGCTTCTTCTTTCCAGTTCCACCTGATTTAATGATCATACCTATGGTGGTTGCAAAGAAAGAAGATTATTTAAAAATTTTTTTTATAGCCACAATATTTTCTGTTCTTGGTGGTCTGTTCGGATATATGCTTGGAGTATTTTTTCTTGATATGTCTATGGCTGTAATTGAATTTTATGGTTACGAAGAAAAAGTATTTGAAATTCAAGATAAGATGTCATCCAAAGGAGGTTTTTTGCTTTGGTTGGGCATAATGTTCCTGGCAGGTTTTACTCCTTTACCTTTTAAAGTTTTTACTATTACGAGTGGAATTATAAGTTTTAATGTTGTTGTATTTTTTTTTATTTGTCTTTTTACACGTGGACTAAGGTTTTTTCTTGTTGCTTATTTGACCTCATTATTCGGAAATAAATTTGGTTTATTCTTAGAAAAAAAAGGCGCGTTAATGTTTACAATTACCGGAATAGTAATTGTAATATTAGCAATAATTTTATACCTACTATTTAGATAATGTCTCCTATTAAAAATAAATTAACTTTAAATATAATTTTAATATTTAGTATATTTGCGTTAATTACTGCTTACTTTATTCAATATATTTTAGGCCATGAACCATGTAATTTATGTTTGGTTGAACGTATCCCTTATTTTGCTGCAGCTATTCTTATTTCCTTAATTTTTATTCTTAAAAAGCATGAAAAGCTTTTTTCTTTGATGGTGGGGTTATTCTTTATTTTTGGTGCAATTATTTCCTTCTATCATTTTGGCATTGAACAAGGTTTTTTTAAGGAATCTTTAGTATGTGACTTGGGTAATAATAATTCAACTATATCAGCGCAAGATCTTTTGAAGCAATTAGAGGTTAAAACAGTGAGCTGTAAAGATGTAACTTTTAAGATATTAGGATTTTCTCTTGCTACAATTAATACCATTATATCTTTATTGCTTAGTGGTATTATGTGCGCAATATTAAAACATTATGAAAAAAACAAGTAAAAAAATTTTAGAAGAAATAATTAGAGTAGATCACGCTGGAGAAAGAGGTGCTATCAAAATATATGAAGGTCAGCTTTTAGCATTAAAAACTTTTAAGCAAGACGAAAGTTTAAAAAGACAAATTGAAGAGATGAAAGAACATGAAAAAGAACATTATGAATTTTTTGAAAATGAAATTAAAAAAAGAAATATAGCCAAAACAAAGTTTTTACCCATTTGGGACATTCTAGGTGTTACTTTGGGTTTTGGAACAGCTATGTTGGGTAAGAAAGCAACTATGCTTTGTACAGCATCCGTTGAAGAAGTGATTGGAGATCATTATAAAAATCAAACTTATAAACTTGAAGAAGATGAAAAAGAATTAAAAGAAAAAATTATTAAATTTAGAGCTGAAGAACTTGAGCATAAAGATATCGCTTACAAAGGCGGAGCTACTAAAAATGGACTGTATGGCTTATTAGATAAAGTTATTAAAACTTCTTCGCGCATAGCAATAACAATATCGGAAAAATTTTAATTAAGGTTCTAATTCAATATCCCAATACAAATAATCCATCCAACTTTCATGTAAAAAGTTTGGTGGAAAGTTTCTGCCGTTTTTATGCAAATGATTTATTGTTGGAATAAAAGGTTTTTGAAATAATTTTAAATCACAATTCTTGTAAAGTTTTCCACCTTTTCTCACATTGCAGGTAGAGCAAGCTGTCACTACATTTTCCCAATCTGTTAAGCCGCCTTTTGATTTTGGTAAAAGATGATCAAAAGTAAGATCTTTTTTATCCCCACAATACTGACAGGTAAATTTGTCTCTTAAAAAAACGTTAAATCTCGTAAAGTTTGGATTTTCCGATGGTTTAATAAAACTTTTCAAAGCGATAACGCTAGGCAAGTTCATTTCAAATGATGGACTTCTTATTTTTCTCTTATAGTTAGATACAATACTTACTCTATCTAAAAAAACTGATTTTACCGCATCTTGCCAACACCAAAGTGATAGAGGGTAATAGCTTAAAGGTCTAAAATCCGCATTTAAAACTAGAGCAGGACATTTTTCTAAAGGAACTTTTTCGTTCGCGGATATAATCATGATCAAAAGTTATCTGAATAAAGAAATTATTTCAAGTTATAAATTTGTTGCAATCAATATAAATTTTTTTTAATAAATTCTAATCCTAGGCTTGATCCCTCCGTGGGTATGCGGTGCTCACAATTTTTAAAAATTTTACTTTGAATGTCATAATTATTTTTGTTAAAGAATTCTTTTGCTTCTAGAAAAAATTCAATTTTTACGACTTCATCTTTATCCCCGTGCATTAATATTATTTCGGGTCTAGAATTTAAATTTTTTTCAAGGTGACTTGGGTCTATTATTTTTCCTGAATAACCCAAAATACATTTAACTTTATCTTTTCTCTTTATCCCTGTTTGTAAACTAATCATACATCCTTGACTAAATCCACCAATTGCAATTTCATCAGCTTTCAAATTATTATTCAATTTTACTTCGTTAATTAAATTGTTTAACTTAATTTCAGCTATTAAGGATTTAGTTAATATTTGATCATGTGTTTGGTCCATCAAGTCAAACCATTGAAAGCCAGTTGGACTAACGGCACAACGTTCGGGGGCATCGGGGCAAATAAAAATAGTATTAGGTAAGTATTTTCTCCAGTAACTTGCTAATAAAGATATGTCTTTACCGTCACCTCCATAGCCGTGACAAAGTATAACAGCATTTTTTGGTTTTTCTTTTGAAAACGGGCTTAATATTGTTGTGTTTAACGAATAGCTCATGATACTAAATTATTTATGTCTGAATTTTTATTTAACTTTATTGGTTTTACACTAATTGGTGCAGTAGCAATAGTTTTAATTATGGGTATTTTTACTTTATTTAAAGGTGGTAGTACTAGCAAAAAATATTCTAATAAACTAATGCAGCTAAGAGTGCTTTTACAGTTTATTGCAATTATTGTTCTTGTAATTCTTGCTTATTTTTTTAAAAATTAATTATAATCTTTAATAAATTTTATAAATTCCTCGCTAGAAAAATCAATTTGCCCTATTACTCTTGCGAACTCAAAGCCATTTTTATTAATTAGTATACTTGTGGGCATGCCTCTTATTTTAAATGTTTTTACTAACTGAAATTCTGGATCAAAATAAATGTCTAAACTGGCAATATCTAAATTTTTATAAAAATCTCTAGTTCTAATCTTATTTGGTTTTTCCATGTTAATTGCATAAACTTTTATTTCTGGATTTTTTTGTGTAAGTTTTTCAAGAGATGGCATTTCCTCCTTACAAGGAATACACCATGTGGCCCAAAAGTTTATGATCATGATATTGCCTTTTTTATTAGTTAAATCAACCTCTTGAAGATTTACATCTTTAAATTTAAGTCCCTTGATTACTTTGGGTTTATCGTGAATAACTACGTTTTTTAATAAACCTGAATCGGCATATAGATAATTTGTAAAGAAAAAAGCTAATAAAATGTGAATATAGATTTTAAAGGATTTACTAATTTTCATATTAATTTAAATTAAAAATAGCATAGTAAAATGAAAAATAAAAATAAAACAATCTGGGCAAAGAGATTTAAAGGGAAAACATCCAAATCTTTTCAAAGAATTGGTGCATCTATTAACGTAGATAAGAGACTTTATAAACAAGATATCTTTGCGTCAATTATACACACTCAAATGTTAATTAAGCAAAAAATTATTCCTTCAAAAGATGGAAAAAAAATTATAGCTGGTTTAAAGAAAATAAAATTACAAATAGATAAAAATAAATTTATTTTTCAAGAAAAATACGAAGATATTCATCTAAATATTGAAAAAAAATTATTTGAAATGATTGGTGCTTCTGCTGGCTATATGCATACCGCAAGATCAAGAAATGATCAGGTTGTTACTGACTTTAAACTTTGGGTTAAAGAAAATACGTTAAATATAATAGGGGATATTTTATTTACGATGAAAGCTTTAGTTCAAAAAGCTGAAAAAAACACAGATACAGTAATGCCTGGTTTCACTCATTTAAAAAATGCACAACCTATTTCATTTGCACATTATCTTTTATCTTATTATGAAATGTTAAAAAGAGATAAAATAAGATTTATAAATAATTTAAAAATGTTAGATGAATGTCCCCTTGGGTCGGCAGCCCTTTCTGGAACATCTTATAAAATAGATAGACATTACACAGCAAAAAAACTTGGATTTAAAAAACCCACAAATAATTCTATAGATTCTGTATCCGATAGAGACTTCGCAATCGATTTTTTATATGCCGCTGCAGTATGTGCAATGCACCTCTCTAGATTGGCTGAAGATTTTATTATTTTTAATTCTGATGCTTATAAACTAATTAGTTTTGATGATAGTATGTTAACTGGGTCTTCAATCATGCCCCAGAAAAAAAATCCTGACCCTGCGGAATTAATTAGGGGCAGAACTGGCATAAACTACGGTAAATTAAATTCAATATTAACCATTATGAAAGGTCTGCCAATTTCATATTTCAAAGATCTTCAGGACGATAAATCTCTAGTGTTTGATGGATATGATACTCTTAAAGACACCCTAACAATGACCCAAGAGTTAATTAAGAATTTAAAACCATCAAAAGAAAAAATGTTAAAAATGGCAAATGAAGGCTATACTACCGCAACTGATTTCGCTGACTATTTAGTAAAAGAAAAACAATTAACATTTAGGGAGGCGTATGGAATTTCATCTAAATTAGTCAATTACGCAGAAAAAAATAAAAAAAATTTAGATCAATTAACTTTGAGAGAGATAAAAAAATTTTACCAAAACCTAGATAACAAAATATTGAATATTTTTAATGTTAAAAATTCTATGAATTCTAAAAAATCATATGGTGGTACATCAGATTCTAATATAAAAAAAATGATAAAAAGGTATAAGAGGGAAATTAAATGAAAATATTTTTTTTAATAATTGTTAGCTTTATAATCTTATTGAGCTGTGGAAAAAAAGCAGATCCTGAATTTCAGGTAAAAATTAACCAAGAAATTAAAGTAAGTACTTAATATGTCATACTTTCAATATAAAAATAGCAAACTCTTTGCTGAAAAATATTCTATATCAAATATTGTTAAGAATATTAAAACCCCATTTTATTTATACTCTGAAAAACAATTAATAGAGAACTTTTTAAATTTTAAGAAAAATTTCAAGAACGTAAATCCGCTAATTTGTTATTCTGTTAAATCGAATTCAAACCCTTCAATTTTAAGAATTTTAGGCAAATTAGGCTCAGGTGCTGACGTTGTTTCTGAAGGCGAACTTCTTAAAACACTTAATTCAGGTATAAAATCCAATAAAATTGTTTTTTCTGGTGTTGGAAAAACAGAAGAAGAATTAAAATTAGCTATCAAAAAACGAATTTTATTAATTAACATCGAGTCTGAAAGTGAAGCTAAATTGATTAATACTCTTTCAAAAAGAATGGGTAAAAAAACTTCTATAGGCATACGACTAAACCCAAATGTGGATGCTAAAACCAATGAAAAAATTTCGACCGGAAAAGCTGAAAATAAATTTGGATTATCGAGTAAAAATTTAATAAATTTTTGTAATAATATTCATAATTTAAAATACTTAAAACTTGATGCAATAAGTGTTCATATAGGTAGTCAAATACTTTCTGACAAACCATATAAAAAAACGTTAGATATAATTTCTAATATTATTAAAGAAAATAAGCTAACGCTAAAATTTGTAGACCTGGGCGGTGGATTTGGTATTTCTTACAAAAATAAAGATAAAAAAATTAAATTAACCAATTATTCCAAGTTAGTTAATAAATTTAAAAAAAATTTAAATTGCAATATAATTTTTGAGCCTGGAAGATCTATAGTGGGAAATACCTCAATGCTAATTTCTAAAATTCAATACATTAAAAAGAGTTTAAAAAAACAATTTATCATACTGGATGTAGGAATGAATGACTTTATGAGACCGGCTCTTTACGACGCAGAACACAATATTATACCAGTAAAAAAAATTAACAAAAAAATAAAAGGCCCGATTGAATTTGTCGGCCCTATATGTGAAAGTACTTGTAAGTTTATTAAGTACAATAGATATCAAAAAATCTCTGAAAATGATTTTGTTGCTATAACGAAAACTGGTGCTTACGGATCTTCATTGTCTTCAAACTATAATACAAGACCTTTAATAGCTGAGATTATGGTGAGCAAAAATAAATTAACAATTATTAGAAAAAGACAAGACTTATCAAAGCTAATTAAAATTTAATGCAGTTTATAAAATCATTTGTTTTCAATATTTTTTTATATTTTGGCATTGTTGCTGTTTTTCTAATTGCTATACCTACTTTGTTTTTACCGAATAAATATGTACTACTTTGTGGAAAATTTTTAGCTAATTACATAATTTGGATTTTAAGAATTATTTTAAATACCAAGGTAATTTTTCATGGGCTAGGAAACTTAAAAAAATTTGATAAATTTTTTGTTGCTTCGGCTCATCAATCTATGTTTGAAACATTTGTTTTGCAAGCTCCTCTAAATTTTCCTATTTTTATATTAAAAAAAGAATTGTTGAAAATACCATTGTTTGGTTGGTACTTAAAAAAAATAGGATCTATAGAAATAATCAGAGAAACGACAACAAAAGATAATTTAAATTTTTTTGATAAAATAAATCATGCTATTTCAAAGGCTAATAGGCCAATTCTTATATTTCCGCAAGGTACAAGAGTAAAATATAATGAAAAAGTCCCATTTAAAAAAGGTGTGGGTCGTATATATCAATCGATCAATTTACCTTGCGTTCCTGTGGCGCTAAACTCAGGAAAAATCTGGCCAAAAAATAGTTTTATGAAATTTAAAGGCAATATACATATTTCTTTTTTAGATCCCATTATGCCTGGCATGGAAAAAAATGAATTTGTAAAACAATTAGAAAATAAAATATATTCTGAAATAGAAAAATATTACTAGTTTTTTTTTCTCCCAAAATTTGGACTGGATGTGTCTTGACCCGCTTCAATTATTTCTTTTCTAACATTTTTTGTGTCAGAAAATATTTTTATTAATTTATCGCCATCCTTGTCTTTAATAGCTGTTCTCATTTCATTTAAATTTTTTGTAAAATCATCTAATACTTGTAAAATATTTGCACTGTTATCAATAAAAATATCTCTCCACATAATGGGGTCTGAGGCTGCTATCCTGGTAAAATCTCTTAACCCTCCTGCACTATATTGAATAATATCTTGTCTAAATTTATCCTCTTTATTTATTGCAGTTCTAACAATATTGTAGGCTACAGCATGCGGAAGATGACTAGTTACAGATAAAATATGATCATGGTCTTCGAAAGACATAAGTTTGACTTTACTTCCTATGATTTCCCAAAATTTTTGAATTTTATCTACATGTTTTTTATCGGCATCTTTTGACGGTGATATGATGCACCATCTACTATCAAAAAGCTCAGCAAAACCATTTTTTGGTCCACTTTCTTCTGTTCCTGCTATGGGGTGTGATGCAATCCAAGAAATATCTTTTAAATTCATACCTTCAATTATCTTATTGATTTCTTTTTTTGCAGAGCCAGTATCTGTTAAAATAGAATTTTTATTAATATTGTCTTTTATAGATAATAAAATTTCCTTATATGAGCTTAGAGGTGAAGCAATAATAATTAACTCAGCTTCTTTAGCAGCTAGTTTTAAATCACTAGCGATATTATTAGTTAAATTTTTTTCTTTGATAAATGAAGTCACTTCTTTTGACTTATCGTAAACAACAACCTTTTTTGAAATTTTTTTTTTTTTTATAGCTCGCAAAATTGAAGAGCCTATTAAACCACATCCAATAATTAATATATTGTTAAACATTTGTTATTCTTTCAATTTTTAAAATAAATTTTCTATTTTCATTTGCGTTGCCAATGGTAACTCTTAAAGAATTATTGATAGAATAATTGTCCATTTTTCTTACAAGAATTCCGGACTCCGCTAATTTTTTAAATACATTTATAGAGTTAATTTTAGCTCTATTAAAGTTAATTAAAAGAAAATTGGAGCTACCTTCGTTTGTCTCAATATTCATTTCTTTAAATTTTTTAAACATTATACTTCGCCATTTATTTATATGCATAATCTCTTTTTTTAACCAAATAGAGTCAGCGATTGCAGCTTCTGCTGCAGCTAAAGCTGATTTATTTACATTAAATGGAGGTTTAATTTTATTTAAATCTCCTATTATATTTTTTGAGGAATAACCCCAACCTATTCTTAATCCAGCTAATCCATATATTTTTGAAAAAGTTCTAGTAATAATTACATTTTTACTTTTTAAAAATAATTTTAAGCCAGATTCATAATCTCTATTATTAACGTACTCAAAATAGGCATCATCTATCACTAATAAGATATTACTTCTTAATTTTTTTCTCAATTTAACAATATTTTTTTTATTAATATAGGTTGACGTGGGATTATTTGGATTAGCTAAAAATACGATTTTTGTTTTTTTTGTTACGCATGATAAAATATTTTCAATTGAGGCTTTATAATTTTTCTCTTTTGCAAATATAACTTTTGCTCCATTAATTTTGCTATACATTCTGTAAACTATAAAGCTATATTTTGGTATGACTACTTCATCTTTTGGACCCAAGAACGTTTTACAAATCATTTCTAAAACTTGATCTGAGCCTGAACCTAAAATAATACGTCTTACGTCTAAATTGAATTTTTTCGCGATAGCTTTTCTTAATGATATGCCGTCAGTATCGGGGTATCTTTTAAAATTTTTTGATACCTTTATGTATTCCTTTATTGCTTTTGGACTTGGCCCTAAAGCTGACTCATTTGCAGATAATTTTATTTTGGCAATTTTGCTTTTATATAGGCTTAGGCCCACAGAATATTTTTCAGCATTTATTTTTTTAGCTTTTGGCAACTTCATCTTTATTTTATTTAACATATAAAAAGGATAAATATTACTATATTTGAATTTTCTTAAGTGTATTCTATATAAAATTGACAAGTTTATGACTATTTAGTACATATATGTAGCGCTGATTTAACCAAATTGCGGGCGCTAAAATAAATTTCGCTAAATAGGGTTTTTGCCCAGTTTAGCTGGGCTTTTTTTTATATGAACTATAAAATTGAAAATATAAAACAGTTATTGGTTTCTAAACCATTAAACCTAGACTGCGGTCTAATCATTAAAGATTTTCCTTTGGCCTATGAAACTTATGGTGAACTAAACAAAGAAAAAAATAATGCTATTTTAATTTTTCACGCGTTGACAGGTGATCAATTTGCGAGTGGAATAAATCCTATTACTAAAAGAGAAGGGTGGTGGGATACGGCTGTAGGTGCAAACAAAGCAATAGATACAAAGAAATATTTTGTAATTTGTGCAAATGTTCTTGGTGGTTGTATGGGGTCATTTGGGCCGAAAGAAATTAATAAAAAGAATAAAGAACCCTATGGTTTAAATTTTCCCGTCATAACAATTAAAGATATGGTTAAAGCTCAAGAAGCTCTATTAGATCATTTCGAAATTAAAAAACTTTTATGCGCTCTTGGAGGTTCTATGGGTGGTATGCAGTTATTGCAATTTTGTGCTTCTTTTCCTGATCGTACTTTTTCTGCAGTGCCTATTGCATGTAGCTCCAGTCATAGTGCTCAAAATATTGCATTAAATGAATTAGCGCGACAGGCTATAATGGCTGATCCAAATTGGAATAAGGGAGACTATGTAAAAAATGATAGTTCACCTAAAAATGGATTAGCAGTTGCAAGAATGGCCGGCCATATAAGTTATCTTTCTGAAAGTGGGCTTCAAGAAAAATTTGGACGCAAACTTCAAGAAAAAGCTGACTATGAATTTAGTTTTAATGCTGATTTTCAAGTTGAAAGCTATTTAAGACATCAAGGTTATTCTTTTGTTGATAGATTTGATGCAAATTCTTACCTATATATAACTAGAGCTATGGATTATTTCGATTTATCTAAACAATATAAAGAAGGATTAACTGAAGCTTTTAGAGATCAAAAGACAAAGTTTTTAGTAATATCTTTTTCATCGGATTGGCTGTACCCAACAAAACACAGTAAAGATATAGTGATTGCACTTAATGCATCTGGAGCCAATGTTGCTTTTTCAGAAATAAAAACAGATAAAGGTCACGATTCCTTTTTAGTTAATGAGCCTAAGTTTTTGATGACTATAAAAAATTTTATTGATTCTTGTTATGAGGCTTATAAAAAATGAAAAGTGAATTTAAAATAATAGCTAACCTGTTACCAAATAATTCTAGAGTTCTTGATGTGGGATGTGGCGATGGCACTTTAATGAAATTTTTATATAATGAAAAAAATATTGATGTCAGAGGATTAGAATTAAACGAAGAAAATGTAGAAATTTGTATATCTAAAGGCCTGTCAGTTATTGAGGGGAATGCAGAAACTGAATTAGGACAATTTCCAGACAAATCTTTTGATTTTGTTATTTTAAGTCAAACGCTTCAAGCTTTCTACAACCCTGTAACTGTTTTGGACCATTTGCTCAGAATTGGAAAATCTTCAATAGTTTCCATTCCTAATTTTGGATATTGGAAAGTGAGAGCCAGTTTACTTTTTTTTGGAAAAATGCCTGAAACAAAATCAATTCCGTATAAGTGGTATAATACTCCCAATCTTCATATGTGCACGATAAAAGATTTTTATGAACTTTGTGAAAATAAAAAAATTAGTATGAAAAAAATTATTGGAATTAATAATAATAAAATATCTTTAATTCATAATAACAATATTAAGCTAAAAAATTTATTTTCAGAAGTAGGAATATTTTTAATTAGCTAATGTTGAATGTAGAAACAGTTTTTTGTTTAGAAGATAATTATAGTTATATAATATATGATGAAATATCAAATACAGTTGGTGTTGTAGATCCTTCCGAATTTAAACCAGTAGATGATTTGATATCTAAAAAATATAATAAGCTTGATTATGTTCTTAACACTCATCACCATCTTGACCACACTGGTGGAAATCATGATTTAAAAAAAAAATATGATTGTCAAATAATTGCATCTGAAATTGATAAAAATAAAATTGATGAGATTGATGTATTCTTAAATGATGAAAGTATATTTAAATTTGGGAATTCTAAATTCAAAATTATACATGCTCCCGGTCACACTAAAGGACATATCCTATTTTATTTTGAAGATGAAAAAATAATTTTTACGGGAGATACTTTATTTTCATTAGGTTGTGGCAGATTGTTTGAAGGTTCATATGCAGAAATGTATTCATCTCTAAGTAAAATTAAAAGTCTACCAAAAGATACAAAAATATATTGTGGACATGAATATACCAAAAGTAATTACAAGTTTTGTTTGGCGCATGATAGCACAAATGAGATGTTGTCTAAAAAATTAGATTGGATAGATAATAGATTATGTAAAAAATTACCGACTATTCCAATTACTTTAGAGGAAGAGTTGAGCACAAATATATTTTTAAGATGTGATAATATTGCTATAAAAAAGCAACTTCAAATGACGGAGGCATCTGATGAACTCGTTTTTGAGAAATTGAGGCTTTTAAAAGATGATTTTTGAGCTCATATATCTTGACTTGAATTGCTTTCAAGTTATATTGCCTTAAATTTAGAGGATCATATATTATGTCGTTTGCAATTATAGAAACAGGTGGAAAACAATATAAAGTTTCTACAAGTAAAATTCTTGAAATAGAGAAACTTGAGGCTGAAAAGGGAAAAACTATTCAGTTCAAAAATGTATTACTGGTTAACGATGATAAAAACGTCGAAATAGGTAGCCCAAACATTAAGGGGGCAATTGTTGAAGCCAAATTATTAGACAATGTGAAAGATAGAACTGTTTTAATTTTTCACAAGAGAAGAAGAAAACATTCAAGAAAAAAAAATGGACATAGGCAAAGACACTCAAAAATACAAATTACTAAAATTTTATCTAAAGATGGTAAGTTAATCGCAGAAGCAAAGATTGAGGTAAAAACAATTAAACCCACAACAAAAAAAATTGAAAAAGAAAAAGTAAAAAAAACTATTAAGCCAAAAAAAGGTAAATAAAAATGGCAACAAAAAAAGCAGGTGGATCATCCCGAAACGGTCGAGATAGCAAAGGAAGGCGTCTAGGTGTAAAAAAGTATGGTGACCAAATAGTTATCCCAGGCAATATAATAGTCAGACAAAGAGGAACTAAAATTCACCCCGGTCAAAACGTTGGGATGGGTAAAGATCACTCTATTTTTTCTCTTATTAAGGGAAAAGTTAAGTTTAAGAAAGCAAAATTAAACAGAACATTTGTTTCTGTTATTCCCAATTAATCGTATTAATAACTTAAGTTATTTAAAAATCCAAAATGAAATTTTTAGATCAAGCAAAAATCTATATTAAAGCTGGAAATGGTGGGTCCGGTTCAGCAAGCTTTAGAAGAGAAAAGTTTATTGAATACGGAGGACCTGACGGCGGTGATGGTGGCGATGGTGGCTCAGTAATTTTTGAGTCAGAAAGAAATCTCAATACATTAATTGATTTTAGATATTCTCAACACTTTAAAGCCAAAGAGGGGAAGCCTGGAAGTAAAAGAAATAAAACAGGCGCCAATGGTAATGATTTAATTATTAAAGTACCTGTCGGAACGCAAATTTACGAGGAAGATAATAATACCTTAATTTATGATTTCGTAAAAAATAAAGAAAGATTTTTAGTTGCAGAAGGAGGGCAAAGAGGCCTAGGTAATTTGAGATTTAAAAGTTCTACAAATCGAGCTCCAACAAAAAAAACAAAAGGTAAAATAGGTGAAGAATTTTGGATATGGTTGCAATTAAAAATTATAGCTGACATTGGAATCATAGGTTTGCCAAACGCAGGGAAATCGAGTCTATTAGCAGCAATCACTAGAGCAAAACCAAAAATTGCAAATTATCCATTTACTACTCTTGATCCAAATTTAGGTGTTTCTTATTATGATGATAAAGAATTTACTTTGGCGGATATTCCAGGTTTGGTTGAGGGCGCACACAAAGGAGTGGGATTGGGAGATAAGTTTTTAAGACATATTGAAAGATGCAAAATTTTGTTACACCTAATAGATTTAACAGAAGAAGATATAGTTGGGAATTATTTAAAAATAAGAAAAGAATTATCAAATTATGGAGGTAGTCTCAGTGATAAAAAAGAACTAATTTTTTGTAATAAAATAGACTTAGTGGAAAAAAAAGATATGAAAAAAAAACTAGAAAGATTTAAAAAAAAAGTAAATACTAAGTATGAAGTTATTTCAGTACTTTCTGAAAAAGATTTATTAAAAACGAAAAAAGTTTTATTAAGAAATGTTAATACAGAAATCTAAAACAATTGTCATTAAGTTAGGATCATCTACTATTGTAGATTCAAGAGGAAATTTTAAAAAAAAGTGGCTGCTTAGTCTAATTAAAGATATAAAAAAAATAAAAAAAGGAAGAAATATAGTAATTGTCTCTTCAGGCGCAATTGCCCTGGGTCAAAGTTATTTAAATATAAGAAAAAAGAAAATTAAAATTGAAATGAGCCAGGCTATTGCATCGGTGGGCCAAATTCACTTAATAGATCAATTTAAAATATTGTTTGAAAAAAATAAAATCAAAATAGGACAAATTTTAATTACGCCTGATGACACGGAACAGAGGAATAGAGCTCTAAATGCCAGAAGAACTTTTGAAAACTTGTTTAAATTAGATGCAATACCTATTGTTAATGAAAATGACACAACCGCTACCTCAGAAATAAAATATGGAGACAATGATAGATTGGCAGCTCGTGTTGCTCAAATTATAGGAGCAGATTTATTAATAATTTTTTCAGATGTAGATGGTTTATATGAAAACTTTAAGAATAAAAAAAAATTGATTAGAGAAATCAAACATTTAGATCAAAATATTTATTCTTTAGCTGATAAAAAAATTAACACGTACGGCTCGGGAGGTATGATTACAAAACTAGATGCAGCAAAAATTTGTATGAATGCTGGTTGTCATATGTTGATAGCAAATGGAAAAGAAATTAATCCTTTAAAAAAAATTATTAAAACCAAAAAATATACTTGTTTTTTTCCTAAAATCTCATCTTTGGATGCCAGAAAAAAATGGATTATAAGCTCAATAGAGTCCTCTTCAAAAATACATATAGATGCTGGTGCAGCAAAAGCGCTAGAAAATGGTAAAAGTTTATTACCAGCTGGAATTATAAAAGTTTCAGGCGAGTTTAAAAAAGGTGAAAATATTTTGGTAGTTGATAATAACAATAAATATATAGCCCGCGGTTTATCATCATTTTCATCAGAGGAAATAAATAAAATTAAAGGATTGCAAAGTAACGAAATTGAAAATATTTTAGGGTATTCAAGTAAGTCTGAAATTATTCACAAGGATGATATGGTAAAACTTTAAAATGAAATACTTAGAAAAAATAGGAAACAATTCAAAAGTTGCGTTTCGTCAATTAAATTTAATTGATCATAAAAAGATCAAACAAGTTCTTGAAACTTACAATAAGTTACTTTTATCCAACAACAATAAAATAATTAAAGAAAATACAAAAGATGTTAAGAATTGTAAAAGAAAAAACTTCATAGAACGTCTAATATTAGATAAAAAAAAAATTGATGGAATGAGGTATTCAGTTGATGAAATTATCAAATTTAAAGATCCAATTGGAAATATATTAAATAAATGGGAGAGGCCAAATGGCTTAAAAATAAAAAAAGTCTCAATTCCTATTGGCATTATAGGTGTGATTTACGAAAGTAGACCCAATGTAACATCAGATGTGTCAGCTCTCTGTTTTAAATCCCGAAATTGTTCCATTCTAAAAGGAGGTTCAGAAGCATTTAATTCAAACAGAATTTTAGCTAACTTATTTAGAGATGCTCTTTCAAAAAACTATATTGATAAAAATGTAGTTCAATTTATAGAACAAAGAGATAGAAAGATTGTTGAAGACCTTCTTTCAAAAATGACAAAATATATTGATGTAATAATACCTAGGGGTGGAAAGAATTTGGTTAAAAAAGTTCAAAAATTTTCAAAAATTCCCGTTATTGGGCATCTGGAAGGACTTTGTCATATATATATTGATTCTGAATCTAGCGTTAAAATGTCTTCCCAAGTTGTTCTTAATGCTAAAATGAGAAGAACCAGCATATGTGGTGCAGTGGAAACACTTTTAATTAATTCTAAGTCTTTAAGATCTCATGGTGTTCCAATAATAAAAAAGTTAATTTCGTCTGGCTGCACCGTAGTTGTTGATAAAAAAATTAATAAAATTTTTAAAAACCAATTAAAACTAGCAAAAGAACAAGATTGGAAAACTGAATATCTTGATGCTAAAATATCCGTTAAATCTGTTCAACATGTTCACGAAGCTGTAAGACATATTTTAAAATATGGCACTATGCACACTGACTGCATAATAACTAATAATTCAAAAACAGCAGAAATCTTTTTAAACGGAGTAAATAGTGCTATAGCAATGCATAATGTATCGACACAATTTGCAGATGGTGGTGAATTTGGTTTTGGTGGAGAAATCGGTATTTCAACTAATAAAATGCCACCACGTGGTCCGGTTGGGGTAGAGCAATTAACTTCGTACAAATATATTGTTAGTGGAAAAGGTACGACAAGATCTTAAATGATACGTGTTGCTAATAAAAATTTAATAGGTTTATTTGGAGGAAGTTTTGACCCAGCTCACAAGGGGCATTTAAAAATTTCTAAAGCAAGTATTAAAAAATTAAATTTAAAAAAATTATACTGGATTGTTACAAGTCAAAATTCTTTTAAAAAAAAAACTTTTTTTTCCTTAGATAAAAGATTGAAAATAAGTAAAAAAATTTCAAAAGATTATAAAAAGATTGAAGTTAGATTTATTGATAAATTGGCTAAATCTTCTAAAACAATAAATACACTTAAATATTTGATGAACAAAAACAAAAAATCTAAATTTTTTTTAATTATCGGCTCTGATAATCTTGTTAATTTCCATAAATGGAAGGATTGGGAAAAATTAACAAAACTCAGCCAATTAGTAGTATTTTCTAGAAAAGGGTTTGAATACAGGGCTAGAAAATCTGTAACTACGAGATATCTTGGTAAAAAAAACATTATATTCATTAAAGATAATAAAATTGATATTTCTTCTTCTCAAATAAGAAAAAACTATTTATTATAAAATAATTAATGAAAATAATTGATTTAAAAAAAAATATTGTAAAAATTTTAGACGCTAATAAAGCAAATGATATAATTGCTATTAATCTTAAAAAAAAATCTTATATTGCAGATTATATGATTATAGCTTCAGGGACATCTTCACGACATATTCAAGGCCTTTCTGAAATACTAATAACTGAATTAAAAAAAATGGGTTTAACTAATTGTAGAATGGAAGGTAGAGAAAGTAGTGATTGGAAACTGGTAGATGCCATGGATATTATAATTCATATTTTTCACCCTGAAAAAAGAGAGTTCTATGATCTTGAAAAAATGTGGTCTGAAACTATCCCGGCAGAAAAAGCAGCATTATGAAAAACAAAATTTTATCACTTTTAATAATATTTTTTTTTGGCGTTAACTCATCCTATGCTCAAAATTCAAATAAACTATATGACAAAATAGATTTGTTTAGTGAGGTTCTAAATAAAGTAAAAAATGAATATGTCGATGAAATTGATCAAGTGGAAGTTATGGACTCTGCGATTAATGGTGTTCTGCAATCTCTTGACCCTTACTCCGCGTATATGAGTCCAGAACTATTTAAAAATATGCAAACAGATACAAAGGGAGAATTTGGTGGACTTGGAATAGAAATTGGAATGGAGTCTGGAGTTGTAAAAGTAATTTCACCTATAGATGACACACCAGCAGCTGAAGCGGGAATAAAGTCCGGGGACTACATAATAAAAATTGATCAGGAGCAAGTTCAAGGAAAATCCTTAATGGAAGCTGTTAAGATGATGCGAGGAAAAATAGGCTCTAGTATTAAACTAACTATTAGAAGAAAAGGAATAAAAAAGTCTTTAGAGTTTAATATAAAAAGAGCAATCATAGAGGTAAAATCTGTAGAATCTAAACTATTGGGTAAAAATAAAAAAATTGGTTACTTGAAATTAAAATCTTTTAATGAAAATAGTGGTGAGCAATTTTTACAACGAATAAAGAATTTTGAAAAAATTAATAACCCAAAGGGATACATTGTAGATTTACGTAACAACCCCGGAGGGTTATTAAATCAAGCTATAAACATCACAGATTATTTTTTAAACGATGGAGAAATAGTGTCTACAAAGGGTAGAAATATTAAAGAAACGAGAAAATTTTTTGCAAAAAAAGGTGACGCGATTAAAGGGAAGCCAATTATAGTAATAATAAATAATGGTTCTGCTTCTGCATCTGAAATACTTGCTGGTGCGCTTAAAGACCACAAAAGAGCTATAATTTTAGGCGAAAACACTTATGGCAAAGGTTCAGTGCAATCTATAATTCCTCTTAGAAATGGAGGAGGCATTAGGCTAACGATTTCAAAATACTACCTGCCTTCAGGAAAATCAATATCAGAGGTTGGAGTTACACCTGATATTTTGGTTGAAGAAGCTAATGAAAATTTTAAAATCAATAGTAATACTGACAATCAATTGAATTACGCTGTAAATTTATTTAATTCTTAATAATGATTAGTAATGAATTGCCTTTAAGAACTGGTGTTGGGATTGTAGTTTTAAATGCTAAGAATAAGGTGTTTGTTGCAAAACGAAAAGATAATCCAGAAGGAAGCTGGCAAATGCCGCAAGGAGGTGTAAATCCTGCTGAAAAATTAGAAGAGGCAATGAGAAGAGAGCTCCTTGAAGAAACAAGTATTAAAAATATTAAGATTATAAAAGAATTAAACTATTGGCTTGAATATGAGTTACCAAAAAACCTTTTAGGAATAATATGGAAAGGCAAATATCGAGGTCAAAAACAAAAATGGTTTATAGTTAAATTTTTAGGTGAAGATAGTGAGATAAATATAAAAACAAAAAATCCAGAGTTCATAGAGTGGAGATGGATAGAAATAGAAAAACTCCCGAATGTTATAGTTGTTTTTAAAAAGCATATATATGAAAAAATACTAACTGAACTAAAAGAATTTATTAATTAATTTCTTTAAGAGTGCTTATCTTATAAGATAAAATATATTTCTCTTTATCATTAATCGTTGGCTCTTTTATCTCTTCGCTAGATTGTTCTAGGATTTCATTTATTTTCTCATTAGATAAATTTTTTACATTTAATACTGTTGAAGATAAAATAAGAAGAATATTTTTATTAAATTCAACAGTTCCATCTTCAATATAAAACTTTTCAATGCTATGATTATTTTTAACTTCGATAAAACCAGGTCTCATAAAAGTTACTAGTGGAATGTGATCTTTTAATATAGTCATTAAACCTTCGAATGCTGGAATTGTGACTTCAGTAGTTTCGGTCTTAAGTATTATTTGATCTGGTGTGATAATTTCTAGTTGAAAATTTTCAGACATTATTTTGATGTATCTTTTGCCATCTTATCTGCTTTTTCTATAACTTCCTCTATGGATCCGACCATATAAAAAGCTGCTTCTGGAAGATGGTCATACTCACCTTTGCAGATTGCATCAAATCCTTTAATTGTGGAATCTAAATCAACTAATTTGCCGGGTGAACCTGTAAATACTTCTGCAACAAAAAAAGGTTGAGAAAGAAATCTTTGAATTTTTCTCGCTCTTGCTACGGTAATTTTATCTTCTTCAGATAGTTCGTCCATACCTAAAATAGCTATTATATCTTGTAAGGATTTATAGGCCTGCAATATTTTTTGTACCTCTCTGGCTACCCTATAGTGTTCTTCGCCCACGACTCTAGGGTCTAAAATTCTTGAAGTTGAATCTAGTGGATCTACTGCGGGATAAATTCCTATTTCTGCTATTTGTCGTGATAAAACTGTAGTTGCATCTAAGTGAGCAAACGATGTTGCGGGCGCTGGATCAGTTAAGTCATCAGCAGGTACGTATATTGCTTGAACAGACGTAATAGATCCTTTGTCAGTTGAGGTTATTCTCTCTTGTAAATTTCCCATATCTGTGGCCAGTGTTGGCTGATAACCTACTGCCGAAGGAATTCTACCTAATAGAGCTGATACTTCTGATCCCGCTTGGGTAAATCTAAAAATATTATCGACAAAAAATAAAACATCTTGACCTTCTTTGTCTCTGAAATATTCAGCTAAAGTTAACCCTGATAACGCTACTCTAGCTCTTGCTCCCGGAGGTTCGTTCATTTGGCCATAAACAAGAGCAGCTTTTGATCCTTTACCATCAATTTTAATTACTCCTGATTCAATCATTTCATGATAGAGATCGTTACCTTCTCTCGTTCTTTCACCGACGCCAGCAAAAACTGAGAAACCACCGTGTGCCTTCGCAATATTATTTATTAATTCCATTATAGTTACAGTTTTACCAACTCCCGCTCCTCCAAATAATCCAATTTTTCCCCCCTTGGCATAAGGTGCTAACAAATCAATTACTTTTATTCCAGTAACTAACTGCTCCGTTTCTGTAGATTGTTCTGTAAATTTAGGAGCAGCTCTGTGGATAGGCCATCTCTCCTTAGTTTTCACCTCACCTTTTTCATCAATTGGTTCTCCAATTACATTTATTATTCTTCCGAGTGTTTCAGGTCCGACTGGTACACTAATTGGTGCTCCTGTATTTAAAACCTCATCACCTCTTTTTAATCCCTCTGTGGCATCCATTGCGATAGTTCTCACGCTATTTTCTCCTAAATGTTGAGCCACCTCTAATATTAATTTGCTTCCATTATTATTTACTTCTAATGCAGTGTAAATTTCTGGTAAATTATCAATAAAACTTACATCCACTACGGCTCCAATTAGTTGTGTTATCTTTCCTTTATTTTTCATTTTATAAACTTTCTGATCCCGATATTATTTCTATTAATTCTTTAGTAATTGATGCTTGTCGACTTCGATTGTAATTTATAGTTAACTTATCTACTAAATCTCCTGCATTTCTTGTGGCATTATCCATTGCTGTCATTCTTGAGCCTTGCTCACTCGCAGCATTTTCAAGAAAGGCTTTAAATATTTGAGTTGATATATTCCTGGGAAGTAAATCTTCTAAAATTTCATCCTGCTCAGGTTCAAACTCATAGGGATTTATTGCATCAGAGTCTGCTAAAAAAAATTTCTCTGTTGGTATAATTTGCTGAGCTTGTGGAATTTGTGTCATAACATTTTTAAAATTATTATAAAATATTATACATTTATCAAATTCTTTATTGTCAAAAAGTTTAATTATTATTTTTCCTATTTCATCAGCTTCTTTAAATGTTATTTTTTTTTTATCTTTAAATGTTATTTTTTTAATAATATTTTTTTCATATTCTCTTTTTAGTTGGTCGAGTCCTTTTGATCCTACTGTAATAATTTTAATTTCTTTGCCTTCACTCAATATTTTTTTAAAATAATTTTTTGCTTTTTTACAAATATTTGAATTAAAGCCACCACACAAACCTCTATCAGCTGTCATTACTACACATAAATAAGTTTTATCCTCACCAGACCCAATTAATAGTTTTGGGGCATTTTCACTATCGCTAATTGAATTTGTTAAGTTTAAAATAATATTTTGCATTTTGTCACTATAAGGTCGTCCTTTTTCAGCGCTTTCTTGTGCTTTTCTTAATTTAGCCGCAGCCACCATTTTCATCGCTTTAGTAATTTTTTGTGTCGACTTAACACTCTTAATTCTTTTTTTTAAATCATCTAAGCTTGGCATTATTTAATATTATTTTTATATTTTTCTATTATTTGTATTAATAAATCTTCCTGGTCTTTTTCAAGCTTTCCTGAAGACTGTATGGAATCAATAATTTCAGGTTTTTCACTTTTAACTTTTTCGATAATGTCTTTTTCAAATAACTTAATTCTATTCAACGCAACATCATCTAAGTAGCCTCTGACACCTGTGAAAACTGAAATCACTTGTTCTGCAACTGTTAAAGGTGAATACTGATCTTGCTTTAATAGTTCAGTTAACTTCGCTCCCCTGTTTAAAAGTTTTTGTGTAGATACATCAAGATCTGATCCAAATTGAGCAAAAGCAGCCATTTCTCTGTATTGTGCTAATTCTAGCTTAATTGAACCTGCAACCTTTTTCATTGCCTTAGTTTGCGCAGCTGAACCCACTCTGGAAACGGACAATCCAACATTAACAGCGGGTCTTATCCCTTGATTAAAGAGTTCAGTTTCTAAAAATATTTGCCCATCTGTTATAGAGATAACATTTGTGGGAATATAAGCTGAAACATCTCCGGCCTGTGTTTCAATAATAGGTAAGGCTGTAAGAGACCCGCCTCCATTAGCATCGCTTAATTTAGCTGCTCTTTCTAATAATCTGCTGTGCAGATAAAAAACATCTCCAGGATAAGCTTCTCTTCCCGGAGGTCTTCTTAATAATAGTGACATTTGTCTATAAGCCACAGCCTGCTTTGATAGATCGTCATAAATAATTAGTGCGTGCATTCCATTATCTCTAAAATATTCACCGATAGTACAGCCCGTGTAAGGAGCTAAAAATTGAAGTGGCGCTGCGTCTGAAGCTGTGGCAGCTACAACAGTTGTGTACTTCATGGCGCCTGCCTCTTCTAAAGTTTTTGTAATTTGTGCTACAGTTGATCTTTTTTGACCAATTGCTACATAGACGCAGTAAAGTTTTTTCTTTTCGTCTTCCAATTCATTTATTTCTTTTTGATTTATAATTGTGTCTATTGCAACGGCTGTTTTACCAGTTTGTCTGTCACCAATAATTAATTCTCTTTGCCCTCTTCCAATCGGAATAAGAGTATCAATTGACTTTAGTCCTGTTTGCATTGGTTCATTAACAGACTGTCTTGGAATTATACCAGGAGCTTTTACTTCAACTCTTTGTCTTTGAACTTTGGCTGAAAGTTTACCTTTTCCATCTATAGGGTTACCTAGTCCATCGACTACTCTACCTAATAATTCTTTTCCTACAGGGACGTCAACTATTGAATTAGTTCTTTTTACTGTGTCACCCTCTTTTATTTTTCTATCATCTCCAAATATTACAACTCCAACGTTATCGCTTTCAAGGTTTAAAGCCATGCCTTTTGAGCCATCATCAAATTCTAACATTTCTCCCGCTTGAGCATTGTCGAGTCCGTGAACCCTAGCTATTCCATCTCCAACAGATAAAACTTTTCCAATTTCAGATACTTCAGTTTTTTCACCGAAGTTTTTTATTTGTTCTTTTAATAATTTGGTAATTTCCGAAGGGTTGATCTGCATATTAATTCTCCAACATTATTTGTTCATATTTTTTTAATCGATTTTTAATAGAAGTGTCTATTAATAAACTACCTAACTGCATTTTAAAACCACCTATTAAACTTTGATCAACTTTATAGTCAAAACTTATTTCTGAACCAATTACACTCGATAGTTCATTGCTTATATTTTTTATCTCATCTAAAGAGAGATTTTTTGATGAAATTAATTGTGCATTTAATTCACCTTTATTCTTAGAGCTTAATTTTACAAAACTTTGCAAAATTTTTTTTAAGAAAAATAGTCTTCTTTTTACTGCTAATGTAGAAAGAAAATTTTGAAACAGTCTAGAAAAGTTTAACGATTTCGAAAATATATTTAAAGCCTTAAGCTGAATATCTATAGAAAGAGTCGGGTTTTTTACAAAATTATCTAAATCATTGTTAAAGTTGTAAATATTTAAAAGATCTTTAATGTTTTTTTCAACTTTTTCCAATTCATTTTTTTCATTAGCTAGCTCAAAAATAGCTCGTGAGTACCTCTCTGAAGTTTCTGAAGAAAAATTTTTATTTGAGCTCAAGTCTATTCCTAATAATGATTGTTTAATTTGAAAATACAGCAATTTCCTAACATAAGAAAATATACTCTTCAAGATGCAATTCGTGTACTATGTAAAATTTATAGGATCAACATCAACCGTGAGTTTAATTTTTTTTGATATTTTGAGATTTTCTAAAAGATTACTAATTTTTCTCTGTATTAAGACATTATTTTTAGTTCTAATCATCAATCTTGTTCTATAACGTTTTTTTACTTTAAATATTGGCGAGTCAACAGGCCCCAAAACTTCAATATTGTTTATTTTTATTAGCTTATTTTTTATTTCTTGTGCACCTCTTAGGCTGTCAATGCTCCTACTCGCCGAAACAATTATTGCTATTAAGTGATAAAAAGGGGGTAATCTATTTTCTTTTCTGATTGTTAACTCATAATCTAAAAATTTTTCCGGGTTGTTTTCTAAAACATTTTTTAATGTTTCGTTGGAAGGAACTATTGTTTGATAAATTATTAATGAATTATTTGAAAATCTCCCTGCTCTTCCACTTAATTGATTATACAATTGAATATTCTTTTCGGTAGTTCTTAAATCATATCCTTTTCCTGAAAAATCGGCATCTACCACTACTATACAATTTAGTTTTGGAAAATTAAACCCCTTCGAAATCATCTGTGTTCCTACTAAAACATCTACTTCATTTTTTTCTATTTGTTTTAACAAAGTAATAGACTCTTTTTTTTTATTTAAAAAATCACTTGAAAAGATTTTTATTTTTTTTCCTGGTAGTTTATATTTAAGTTCATCAAATATTTTTTCTACGCCTGGACCTGCTGTATTAAAATTGCAGTTTTTTTTATTTATATTACATTTTTTCTCTTTTTTAATTTTATAACCGCAATGATGGCATAGCATTTTATGAATGGATTTATGATAGGTTAAATATATTGTACAGTTAGGGCACGAATGTTTATATCCGCAATCCTTACATATTAAAAATGGTGCATATCCTCTTCTATTTAAAAAAAAAAGTACCTGCTCTTTTTTATCTAAATAATTATTAATTAATTGCATAGTTTCATTAGCAATAAACTCATTTTTATTTAAATTAGACAAGCCTAAATTAATTATCTTTGTTTCTGGTAGAGGAAATTCTTTGTGTCTTTTATTTATTTTTGAAACATTATATTTCTTATTTTTAATATGATTATATGTTTCCAGTGAAGGTATTGATGTAACTAAATAGATGGGTATATTTTCAAAAGACGCTCTGGATATTGCCATGTCTCTTGCATTGTAGATTAAACCCTCATCCTGTTTGTAGGAAGCGTCGTGCTCTTCATCAACAACTATAATACCTAGATTTTTAAAAGGTAATAACAAAGAAGATCTGGCGCCTACAACCAATTTGATATTATTGCCTATAACTCCTTGCCAAATTTTCCTTTTATTTTTAGGTGTAATTTTAGAGTGCCATATAGCTGGCTCAAAACCAAAATATTCTTCAAATCTGTCCTTAAATTGATTTGTTAAAAATATTTCTGGTAATAAAACTAAACATTGCTTATTTTTTTTCATCACTTCATTTATTAACTCAAAATATATCAATGTTTTTCCCGATCCTGTTACGCCTTGCAAAACAGATACATTGAATTTATCTTTGAATCCTTTTAATTCATCAAGAGATTTTTTTTGAATTTCACTTAAGTTAAAAGAAAAACGTTTTAAGTTATTAGTTCTTGTCTCTTTTGCTTCAATCTTAAGTAAATTTTTTCTATCTCCTATACACATTTTTAAAATCATACCTTTTGAAGTAAGGTTGTAGAGTGAAAACCAGTTTATAAATTTAATTAAACTTACTTTTAAACGGTAATTATTGATCTTTTTTTCAATATTTCTAAGTTTTATTTTTTTCTCAGTAGGTTTGATTTTATCCCAAACAACTCCTATTTCTGAATGCTTTCCAAAAGGAACTGATACAAAATCACCGGGTTCTAATTTATAAGAAAATTCATTCTTATATGTTAACGGATAATTAAATATCTTGGGTAATAATACCGGCACTTCCATACATCGATCTTAATTGATATTTTATTAATTAAAAATGAATTGCTCTTTTATCAACAGATAAGGCTGCTTCTTTGATCGCTTCTGTATGTGTGGGGTGTGCATGACAAGTTCTTGCGATATCTTCTGCAGTTGCACCAAACTCCATAGCAAGTGCCATTTCCGCAATCATGTCTCCACAATGCGGTCCAATAATATGAACCCCTAGAACTTTATCTGTTTTAAAATCTGCGAGTATTTTTACAAATCCATCGGTTTCGTTGTTTACTTTTGCCCTAGAATTAGCAAGGAAAGGAAATTTTCCAACTTTATAATTTATATTTTTATTCTTGAGTTGTTCTTCTGTTTTTCCAACTGTTGCCACCTCTGGCGAAGTATAGACTACACCAGGTATTACATCATAATTAACATGTCCGGCTTGGCCAGCTAAAATTTCTGCAACAGCTATTCCTTCTTCCTCAGCTTTATGGGCTAACATTGGGCCTTTAATAACATCGCCAATAGCATAAATATTTGGTATAGCTGTTTGAAGTTTTTCGTTAACTTCTATTCTTCCCTTTTCATCTTTTTTAATTCCAACTTTGGAAAGGTTTAATCCCTCCGTGTATGGCTTTCTGCCAACAGATACTAAAACTTTATCACACTCTATTCTTATTCTTTCAGAAGTTTGATTGTTAGTAAAATTTACAACAGCTTTATTTTGTATACTCGTAACTGATGTAACTTTGTGATTAAGTTTGAAATTAATTCCTTGTTTTGTAAGAATTTTTTGAAATTCCTTAGAAACTTCTCTATCCATGCCTGGAGTGATATGATCTAAAAATTCAACAACTGTTACTTTTGAACCAAGTCTTGACCAAACAGATCCCATTTCTAAACCAATATAACCACCGCCAATTACAATTAATTCAGATGGAACTTTTTCTAATGAAAGTACACCAGTTGAAGAAACTATATTTTTTTCATCAATTTCTATTCCTGGTAACGATGTTGGGGCAGAGCCTGTAGCTATAACAATATTTTTTGTCTTATAAGAGGTTTCGTTGTTATTGTCATAAACAACTACTTCATTTTTTGAAAAAATTACACCCTTGCCTCTTAAATATGCAACTTTATTTTTCTTAAATAGAAATTCAACTCCTTTTGTTAATACTTGAACTGACTTACTTTTATTTGACATCATTTTTTCAACATTTAATTTTATTTCACTAATTTCAATTCCTTGTTGATTAAAGTCATTTTTTGCTTTTCGATAATTTTCAGATAAATTTAATAAACTTTTTGAAGGTATACATCCTACATTCAAACACGTGCCCCCAAGTGTACCTCTTGATTCAACGCAGGCTGTTTTCAATCCTAATTGAGCGGCTCTAATTGCACATACATATCCACCTGGACCACCACCAATAATTATAACATCAAAAGATTTTTCCATAATTAGAGGTCTAAAAACAACCTTTTTGGTTGTTCCAAACTTTCTTTAACGATTTTTAAAAAAGAAACAGCTTCTTTTCCATCTATTATTCTATGATCGTAGGAAAGGGCTAAATACATTATAGGCCTGATTAAGATTTCTCCATTCAAAGCCACTGGTCTTTCAATTATATTGTGCATGCCAAGGACGGCCGATTGTGGTGGATTCAAAATCGGTGTAGAAAGCATTGAGCCATATATACCGCCATTAGTAATTGTAAAAGTTCCACCTTGGAGATCCTCAATGGTAATTTTTCCATCTCTAGCTTTATTACTAAGCTTTGAAATATTTTTTTCAATATCAGCAAATGACATTTCATCCGTGTTACGTAAAACGGGTACAACTAAACCTCTTTCGGTTCCCACCGCGATACTGATATTATAATAATTTTTATAAACAATTTCATCATTTTGTATTTCAGCGTTTATAGCTGGATAATTTTTTAATCCCAATACACATGCTTTAACAAAAAAAGACATGAAACCCAATTTTACAGAATATTTTTTAAGAAATTGTTCTTTGTAATTATTTCTCATTGTTATAACTTCTTGCATATCAACTTCATTAAATGTTGTTAAAATTGCAGCTGTTTGTTGTGCTTCTTTTAATCTTTTTGCTATGGTCAACCGCAATCTAGTCATCTTAATTCTTTCTTCAGGACCGTGTTTTATTTTTCTTTGAGAAGGTGATGGTTGCGAACCCATTAAACTCATTAAATCTTCTTTTAAAATCAAGCCATGTTTACCTGATCCCTCTACTTCATTTAAATCTATTTTTGATTCTTTAGCTATTTTTCTAGCCGAAGGAGAAGCTAAAATATTTTCTTCTTGATATATGTTATCTAAAATTAATGGCTGGTCTTCTTCTAGCTTTAATTCACTGACTTTAGATTTTTCGCTAATTTTAGATTCTTCGCTGACTTTAAATTCTTCAGTTGTAGTTTGTTCTTTTTTAATGGGAGGAGAATAATCCTTAACTTCTTTAACGGCTCCATTTTTTTCTAAAACATTAATGCCTACAGATCCAAGTAATGTTCCTACACTTACCGTTTGACCTTCTTTAATAGAAATTTTTTCTAAAATTCCGCTTGACGGAGCTGGAACTTCAACGTTAACTTTATCGGTTTCTAATTCAACAATAGGCTCGTCAGTATTGACTTTGTCACCTTCATTTTTAAGCCATTTGGAAACTGTAGCCTCTGTGACAGACTCTCCTAAAGTTGGAACTATTATTTTTTCTGACATTAATTAAATTTTCCTACTATCTTTTCTAATATTTCTTTTTGTTGTGCAAGATGTTTATTTAGATTTCCAGTCGCAGTTGAAGCTGAGGGCTTTCTACCTATGTATTTTATTACATCGCTTTTTGATTGTATGATTTCTGCTGTTCTTTCAATATAATTTCTTACAGTATTCCATGCACCCATATTTTGAGGTTCCTCCTGACACCAGATTAATTTAGCTTTTTTATACCTTTTTAGTTCCCGGGCGAGTGTTTTTGCTGGAAAAGGATAAAGTTGTTCAATTCTAATAAAAACAACTTTATCATTTTTTGATTTTTCTCTTGCCTCTATCAAGTCATAATAAATTTTACCAGAGCAAATCACTACTTTTTCAATTTTAGAATCTTTTTTTAGCTCAATCAACCCACTATTTTTTAAATATGCATGATCTCCTAAAATTCTATGAAATGTATTTTTTTTAGTAAAGTCCTCTAATTTTGAAACACATTTTTTATGTCGTAGTAAGGATTTTGGAGTCATAATAATTAATGGTTTTCTAAAATCTCTATGCATCTGCCTTCTTAAAACATGAAAATAATTTGCTGGTGTTGTGCAGTTTACAACCTGTATATTTTCTCCTGCACAAAGTTGTAAAAATCGCTCTAGTCTAGCTGAAGAATGTTCTGGTCCTTGACCTTCATAGCCGTGGGGAAGCAACATTACAAGTCCACTAGCTCGTCCCCACTTGGCCTCACTTGAAGTTATAAATTGATCAATAATTATTTGAGCTCCATTAGCAAAATCACCAAATTGAGCCTCCCATAAGACTAATGTTTCTGGTTCAGATAATGAGTATCCGAACTCAAAACCAAGAACAGCTAACTCAGATAATAAACTGTCTATTATTTCAAACTTTTTTTGATTTTTTGAAATATTGTTTAAAGGTATGTACCGCTCATGGCTGTCTTGATTTCTTAAAACTGAATGTCTTTGACTAAAAGTACCTCTACCGGAGTCTTGACCTGACAGTCTAACAGAAAAACCTTCGTCGAGCAGTGTCCCAAAAGCAAGTGTTTCAGCTGTAGACCAATCAATTTTTGAATTCTCAGAAAACATTTTATTTTTATTCTCAAATATTTTTTTTAATGTTTTATGAATAACAAAATTTTGTGGTATTGATGTTATTTTTTTTCCGATAGATAAAATCTTATTTTTATCTACACCACTTACACCCCTTTTATCTTTACCAAGCTCTGGCTTGTATCGAGACCAAGTTCCATCGTACCATTTTAAGTCTGATTTATAATTTTTTGACGATAAAAATTCTTTTTCTAAATATTTTTTAAAATTAATTTTTTTATTATTTAAATCATCTATAGATAACAAGCTTTCATCAACTAATCTTTTTCCGTATTTATCAAGAGTAGTGGATTGTTTCTTAATTTTTTTATACATTAGTGGTTGAGTAAATGAAGGTTCGTCTCCTTCATTATGACCATACCTTCTGTAGCAAACCATATCGAGAACAACGTCTCTATTAAATTTTTGTCTAAATTCTGTAGCTATTTTTGCACAATAAACTACAGCTTCTGGGTCGTCTGCATTTACATGTAGAATTGGTGCTTGAGCAGTTTTTGCTACATCAGACGGATAAGGAGATGATCTAGCAAACCTGGGTGCAGTTGTAAATCCAATCTGATTATTAACTATTACATGAATTGTTCCACCAATGTTGTGTCCTGGTAAACCTGACATTGCAAAACATTCGGCAACAACACCTTGTCCCGCAAAAGCCGCGTCACCGTGCATTAAAACTGGAATTACTTTTTTTCTATCAGGATCTTTGTGAAAAAATTGTTTTGCTCTTACCTGTCCTAAAACGACTGGATTTACCGCCTCTAAATGTGATGGGTTATCTGTTAAGCTAATATGAACGCGGTTACCATCAAACTCTCTGTCTGCCGAGGCTCCTAAATGATATTTTACGTCGCCCTCGAAATCTTTTTTAGATGTAACGCTTTTTCCAAAAAATTCACTAAAGATAGCTTTGTAAGATTTTCCCATTACGTTTGCTAAAACATTAAGCCTCCCTCTGTGTGGCATTCCGATTTTAATTTCTTTTGCTCCTAAATTTCCACCTCTTTTAATAATTTGTTCTAAAGCTGGTATTAGAGATTCACCGCCATCAAGACCAAATCTTTTTGTGCCAACAAATTTAACATGTAAATATTTTTCAAATCCCTCTGCTTCTATAATCTTATTTAATATTGCTTTCTTTCCGTTTATGGTAAATCTTATTTCTTTTTCTTTTCCTTCTACTCTATCCCTTATCCAAGATTTTTCTTCGGGGTCACCCATGTGCATAAATTCATATCCAATATTTGAGCAGTATGTTTTTTTTAATATACTTAGTATTTCATTCAAAGTTGCTACTTCTAAGCCAAGAACACCATCTAAAAATATTTTTCGATTAAAATCCTTTTGCATAAAACCATAGGTCTCTGGTTTTAGCTCTGGATGCTCTTCTCTTTTTTGAATTCCAAGTGGATCTAGATTTGAAATTAAGTGACCTCTTATTCTATATGCTCTAATTAACATTATTGCGCGTATAGAGTCCTTGGTTGATTGTTGAGTAGGTACGTATATTTCTTTTGACTTTTCTTCTACATTTACTTCAACTTTAATTTCTTTTTTAATTTTTTTTGGTGCCCAACTAGGTCCTAATAAGTTTTTATTAATAATTTCTTTGTCATCTTTCAAGCCATCAAAAAATAATTTCCACTCCTCTGGAATCTTTTCAGGACTTTTTAAATAATCAGAATAAAGCTCTTCAATAAAAGCTGAATTAGCTCCTTCCAAAAAAGAAGTTTTTTTATATAGACTATTATCTTTTGAAGATGACATTGTTAAAATTTATTTTAGCACAAATTATCAAAAATTAACTATTAAGTTTTTCGAATAATGTTTTACCTATATCAGCAGGAGATTTGGCAATTGTAATATCTGCAGATTTCATTTTTTCTATTTTTCCTTCTGCGCCGCCTTTCCCACCCGCTATTATTGCTCCAGCATGGCCCATTCTCCTTCCAGCAGGTGCTGTTAAACCCGCTATAAACCCAACCATTGGTTTTTTAATATTCGACTTTTTTAAAAACTCTGCAGCTTCTTCTTCTGCAGAACCTCCTATTTCACCGATCATTATTATCGACTCTGTTTCATCGTCTTTCAAAAATAATTCCAAACAATCGATAAAATTGGTTCCATTAATTGGATCACCACCTATTCCGATACAAGTCGATTGTCCCATACCATTAGCGGTTGTTTGTGCTACAGCCTCATATGTTAATGTACCAGATCTTGAAACTATTCCTACACTTCCTTTTTTGTGAATATTTCCTGGCATAATGCCAATCTTACATTCACCTGGAGTTATAATGCCAGGACAATTTGGACCTATCAGCCTGCTAATGTTGCTATTGCTAGAGAGTTTTTGTTTTACTTTTATCATGTCAATAACTGGAATTCCTTCAGTAATACAAACTATTAATTCAATTTTTGCTTCAATTGCTTCTATAATTGCACTAGCTGCAAATTTAGGTGGAACATATATCATTGAGGCATTTGCTAATGTACTTTTCTTCGCTTCTTCAACGGTATTAAATACTGGCAACTTTAAATGTTGTTGACCACCTTTTTTTGGAGTAACTCCACCAACTAACTTAGTTCCGTATTTAATTGCCTGTTCTGAATGAAATGTTCCATGCTTGCCAGTGAATCCTTGGCAAATAACTTTTGTATTTTTATCTACTATGACTGACATTACGTTATTGTATTGCCTCCACTATCTTTTTTGCTGCATCATTGAGATCTGAAGCAGATAGTATTTTTAGACCAGATTTATTCAAAATATCACTTCCTTCTTTGAAATTAGTTCCCGCCAGACGGACTACCAATGGAACTTGTAAATTAGTTTCTTTTGCAGCATCAACTACTCCTTGGGCAAGCACATCGCACCTCATTATCCCTCCAAAAATATTAATTAAAATTCCTTTAACATTTTTATCTGACAAAATAAGCTTGAAAGCTGCTGTTACTTTTTCTTTGCTCGCACCCCCGCCAACATCTAGAAAATTTGCTGGCTCTTTTCCGTAAAGTTTAATTATATCCATAGTGGCCATCGCTAGTCCCGCTCCGTTTACCATGCAACCAATTGATCCATTTAATTTTATATAGGCAAGATCATGTTTGCTAGCTTCTATTTCGGTGGGATCTTCTTCGTTTAAGTCTCTTAAAGCAAGAATCTCAGGTCTCCTAAAGATTGCGTTATCATCAAAATTCATTTTAGCGTCGAGACATAATATTTTTTCTTTTTTTGTAATCACAAGAGGATTAATTTCAATTAAGTTTGCATCTTTTTCTTGAAGAATTT
>Ga0114997_10000425_pt1 | contig 34488 bp, 33 predicted proteins | sample ArcticOcean_MG_C_2_FD_87045 | JGI IMG/M metagenome (GOLD analysis project Ga0114997, IMG submission 87045) | Marine microbial communities from western Arctic Ocean - ArcticOcean_MG_CB4_136 | ecosystem: Environmental > Aquatic > Marine > Oceanic | place: Arctic Ocean: Canada Basin | collected... | reverse complement strand
CATTGAACATTGAAAATCCCCCATATACTATTGTAACAGATGGGGTCAAAATACTTCAAAAAAGAAACGGATATAAACCTGGAGAAGAAAATGATTTATATGAATTTATTTTAAAGAACTCCAAAAAAAACGATTAATTTCTTTAAAGTGAAAAATATATTTTATCTATTATTATTTATAATTTTTCTTTCAAACTCAATTTATGCTCAAGTCTTTAATAACTTAAACGCATCTTTTCAATCCAATTCAAACTATTATCTGGACGATAATAAAACAGGTGATTTTAATTATGAAAATAGATTTAGATCCAATAATTATTTAAATTTTAAATCTACGGTTTTTGAAAAAATAGATTTTGAAATTCAAATCGAGTCTTATTTACCTGCAGCAGTAATTAATTATTCTCCTAATCTTAAAAAAACTAATGTATCTACATTTAATTTTAAGTATAACACTGATAAATTAAATATTACATTAGGTAATTTTTATGAGCAATTTGGTAGTGGAATCATTTTAAGAACATGGGAAGATAAAAACCTTGGAATAAATAATTCTATTAGAGGTGGAAGAATAAGATATTTTATCAATGATGGAGTTAATGTAACAGCACTCTTTGGAAATCAGAAGAAAGGGTTTAAATATTCAAAAGGATACTTAATGGGAATAGATTCAGAATTTGATTTGTCATCTAGTTTAAATAATAATACTAATACATTAATAATAGGTATTAGCTATTTAGGAAGAAATGATGGTACTCCTACTACTAACCTTTATGGTTATAAAGATTTGACTAATTTATTTTCAACTAGAATAGATTTTTCTTCAACTAACTTTTATTCAAATTTTGAGGTTGTAAGTAAATCTAAAGATGCAATTGTTCAATTTGGGGATGTTTCCACTACTTTTATAAAAAATGGATCTTCTTTATTGTTTAACTCTGGTTATATAAAAAATGGATTAGGAATAGATTTCACATTTAGAAGAATTGAAAATATGTCTTTATTTTCTGAAAGAAGAGCATTTGGAAACATATATTTTGAAAGCGTTGTTAATTATCTTCCTGCACTAACAAAACAACATGACTATTCATTGACTAATATTTATGTTTATCAGTCTCAACCAAACATTTCATTTCAAGATCCTAAAATGATGAAATCAGGTGAAATTGGATTTCAATTTGATTTATTTTATTTCTTAGAACAAAATTCTTTTTTGGGTGGTAAGTATGGTACAAATGTCTCAATAAATGCCTCGATTTGGAATAATTTAAAGGGAGATTATGATTATTACAAAGAATACGTTAACACAAATTTATTTGGATTTGGGGAAAAATATTTTTCTGAATTTAACATTGAGATTAGAAAAAAATGGTCAAAAAAATTTGAAAGTATATTCTTATTCTTAGATCAGTACTATAACAAAAAATATATTGAAGAAAAATATGGTGAGATTAAATCAAGTGTTTTTGTTTTAGACAATACTTATAAGATTAATAATAAGAAATCATTACGATTTGAATTACAACATCTTAATTCAAAAGATGATAATAAAAACTGGGCTGCAATAGGCTTAGAATATAACTTCAATTATGCTTTATCATTATATGTCATGGATACTTATAATTATGGTAATCCCATTAAAGAAGATAAAATGCATTACTACAATACAGGAATTAGCTATAATAAAGGAAATAGTCGTTACTCTTTAAACTATGGTAGACAAAGAGGGGGGTATTTTTGTTATGGTGGAATATGTAGATACGTCCCAGATAGTACAGGATTTAGCTTTGGAGTTACTAAATCTTTATTCTAATTTATTTCTAGTACTCATTATCTGTATTAACCTTATTAAATAAGCTTAAATTATCTGTTAATCTTTGATAATTATTTAAAATTTGGGGAACAGCAGCTTCTTCATTAGTTATAGATGCAATATGTGGAGTTATTTGTATGTTTTCATTCTTCCAAATCAAACTATTTTTAGGTAATGGTTCATTTGTAAAAACATCTAAAAATGCACCCGATAAAATACCCTTATCTATTGCTTCTAAAATGTCTGATTCATTTTGAACTTTCCCTCTTGAAACGTTAATTAAATACGTACCATTATTTAATTTTTCAAAAAGTTTCATTGACAATAATTTTTTTGTTTTCGAAGTATAAGGTACTGTGCAAACTAAAACATTTATTTTTTTTAAAAAAATATCTAAATCATCTCCGTAAAACAATGGTATATTATTTTCATTTTTTTTATTTAAACTATATCCATAAACATTAAATCCTAAACCTTTTAATTTATTTCCAGCATCAGATCCTAAAGATCCATAACCAAGTATTCCAATGTTGACATCAATTTCTGGATAGCTATCATGATCAAAAATTTTATGTTTTCTATCATATTTATATTTATCTAATCTTTTATGGAAATATAAAACAGCCATAATAATGTAATTTGACATTGAAAATGACAGTTTTTCATCAGATATCCTACATATAGGAATATTTGAAGGTAGTGAAGGGTCAGATAGAATATGATCTACTCCCGCACCCATAGAATGAATAAGTTTTAAATTCTTAAATTTATTAAGTAGCCCATGGGGATGAGACCATAAAGCAACACAATCAATCTTATTATAATTATTTACATTTGGCCAAACTTCTACTGAACAATTAGATGTCTTAGAAAAAATATCTAACCATTTATCAATATTATTATTTTGAGTTATTATGAGTAAATTCATTTAATAAATATAAAAAGTATGATATACCATATGTTAATAAACATCCTATAAAATTAAACCACAAGTAACCAATTGAAAAATTAAAATACATTAATAATACAATAGATTGTGATAATATAGCAGCTATTAGTACATTCATTGATTTTATTTTCTTACTTAGAAAAGCAATTAGAAAAATACCTAACACATTACCATATAGCAATGAGGCTATAATGTTTATGGATTCAATTAAATTTTCCTTTTGAACAAAAAATAAAGAAAATAAAATAGCTATAACACCCCACATAACATTAAAAATTCTAGAGACACTAACATCACTTAATTTAACTTTAGATGTTTTAAAAAATCTTTTGTATATATCTATAGTAGTAATTGCGGAGAGTGCACTTATTTCAGCAGATGTTGAACTCATAGCAGCTGAAAATATAATTGCAATTAAAAAACCTATAAGTCCGACAGGTAAATAATCTAAAATAAAGGATATAAATATAAAATCAGATTCAGGTTTTTTTTGAACATAACCATTTCTTAACACTTCATTTTCAAAATTTTTACGATTAGCATCAAAGGTTTTATTTAATTCTATTATATCATCTTTTAATTCTTCATTATTAGTTGAGTTAAAATAATTATTTAATAGTTTTTTTTTATCATTAAAAATTGAAAAAGACTTTTCCTCATATATATTAATAACTTCATTATCTATAGACTTTTGATATTTTATAAGATTTTTATTGAAATTTAAAGGTGGTTGATTCATAGAATAAAAAACAAATAATAAAAGACCTAAAAAAAGTATAAAAAACTGCAATGGAATCTTTAAAATAGAATTAAAAATTAAGCCCATTTGACTCTCTTTAATATTTTTAGCATTTATATATCTAGAAACTTGTGATTGATCAGTTCCAAAATAGGATAATGAAAGAAAAAAACCACCAAGTAAACCAGACCAAATTGTATATTTTTCTGAAAAATCAAAAGAAAAATTTATGGCATTATTTTTGTCAAATAGTCCTATTAAACGAAATGAATCTTTTACTGTAATATCTTGAAGTATAAAAGTTATTAAGTAAACAAAAATTACAATCAATCCAATAAAAATGATTGTCATCTGATATTTATGAGTTATACTAACTGCTCTACTCCCACCAATAGTTGTATAAAACATTATTAATAGACCAACTAAAATAACTGTAGTAGTCATATCCCAACCTAAAATAGTAGTTAAAATTATTGAAGGTGCATATATGGTGATACCACACTGTAATCCCCTTTGTAAAAGAAAAAAGAAAGATGTAAGTAACCTAACTCTAAAATCAAACCTTCTTTCAAGATATTCATAAGCTGTGTAGACTCCTGATTTATAATATATAGGAACAAAAATAAAAGAGACGATTAATAGAGCTAATGGAAGACCTAAATAATTTTGTATAAAACTCATACCATCAACATAACCTTGACCTGGAGTAGAAAGAAATGTTATGGCACTAGCCTGAGTTGCCATAACAGATAGTCCTATAGTCCTCCACTTTAATGAATTATTTCCTAGGATATAAGACTTTAAATTCTTGTTAGAATAGTTTTTGTATGCTGCATATAAAGAAATGCTTAATAAGGTTGAAATAAGAATAAATAAATCAATATTAGACATTATAAAGGTTTTTTTATGCGTTATATAGTCATTTTAATACAAAAGGCATACTAAATAGTATACCAAATAATTAAAAGTCTTTATCTAAATTTTCCAACCTGCTACCCTTCAATCTTCTATTTTTAGACCTATTCTTTTTTGTATTGAAGTTAATGTTTTTTTCTTCATTTTCACCAAAGACTCTTGAGCAATCATATGCTATAAATTTCCACCATTTTTACTATTCGTTTTGCTGCTTCAACTGCAGCAGAGTGATCTTGTGAAAAGTTGAGTCGGATACTATCAATACAAGCTGGATCAAATTCTGATCCAGGCGTAACTATCACCTTTGCCTGATAACGCAATAAACGTATAAAAGTATATAAATCTACACGAAGCGGGGGTAGTTGTGGAAAAAAATAGCTACCAGCCTGTGGACTTGATATATGGATATTAGCAGCCCTGAAAGTTTGTAGTAATTCATCTCTTATTGATTCATGTTCTCTAATACGATTTTCCATCCAGCCTAAAGGTTCCTTAAACCAAGTATCAAGAGCAGCTTGATTGTATCCTGCAGCACGCAAAGAAACAATCGCTTGAAGGGATTCCATTCTTTCAATCAATTTTGGTGTGCCAAATGCAACTCCAAGGCGGAATCCACTAAGAGATTCTGTTTTTGATGGTCCCATGACAGTAATAAGATTTTTAGGCTGAACATCACAAGAACGAAGATGAGTATAGGTCTCACCGCTATATAGCATTCTAGAGTACAATTGATCTACAATTACAGTAACATCATGGATTGATGCAAGATTTGCTATTTTAGTTATTGTAGTTTTTGAAAAGACAAGACCTGTAGGATTATTGGGTGTTGAAAAGACTAAAACCTTTGCGCCTGCTTTGAACGCTTCTTCAATATGATTTAGATCTGGACTGTTTTCAGATTGAGAATCCTTGTAGTTTAAAGGAATTGGAACAATATCACCTCTGAAGAACTTAACAAGTTTACGGTTGGCATAATAGTCAGGCTCAACTATAGCAACTTTTGTCCCAGCATCAACCGTTGAACCAAGTGCCAAAAATAATGCACCTTGAGTTCCAGGAGTTATAATCAATTCGCTATTAGCTTCAATTGGCCGGCCAGTAAACTTTCCAAGTCTAGTAGCGAGTCTATTTCGTATTTCAGCCGATCCTCTATACTCAGTATACGCTTGAGACCCACCTCTACTAAAACCCTCTTTCCAAGTTGTATCAGCACTAGGCGTTGGAGGAAAAGCATCTACATCACCATGGGAGAAATCTACAGGAACTCCATCAAGATTCTTACCAAGCATAATCGTATTAAGATCTCCTAGATTTTGTCTGACTTCCTGACCAGGAGCATTGTTTGTCTCAATAGCTTTAAATTTTTCATCAAGTGTCATCATCTTGTAAATTTAAAATAATTCTTAAAATTTATTTTTTTGTTATAGTATAATAGTTTTTATATTAATTGAATATAAATTAAAAGATTTTAGTAAATATTAATAAAAAAAATATATAAAAAACTAATGCTAATATTACTTTAAAAGATATTTTTTTGAAGTTCATTATTAAAATTTAATTTTTATTATTCGTTTTAAAATATTAATTTCTTATCAGTAATTATAATTAATTTAACTAAATAGAATCAGAATAATAAGATTTAATATTATTTCTTAAATTATAATTTGATGACATAGTTTCACCATAAGCACCAGAAGAGTGAATACAAAATAAGTCACCTCTTTTACTCATAGGTAATTTTAAATTTTTTATAAATACATCTGAAGACTCACAAAGTGGACCTACTACATCATATGTTTTATTTATCATTTCTTTAGAGGTTATATTTGAAATTTTATGGAAACTATTATATAATGATGGTCTTATCAGTTCACTCATTCCAGCATCTAAAATAATATAATTTCTATTATATGATTTTTTTGTAAATAACACTTTTGAAATTAAAAAACCACATTGACCAACCAATGATCTTCCTAATTCAAAATATAACTTTTGATTTTTAAATAGTTTAATATTTTCTTTATAAATATTAAAATATTTTTTGAAGTTAGGTATAATTTTTTCTTGTGGATTTAAATAATCAATAGAAAGACCCCCTCCAACATTAATATGATTTAATAATACCCCATATTCAAAAATTTTTTTATTTGTTCGATTTGCTATACTACATAAGTCCTTAAAAACATTATAATTAGTTATTTGAGATCCTAAATGAAAATGAATTCCAGATAACTTTAAATTATTTAAACTATTTAATTTTTTTAAAATATTATTTAGATCATTAATATCAATTCCAAATTTATTTTTATCAGTACCAGTTGTTATTTTTTTATGTGTATCTGATTCAATATTAGGATTTAACCTTAATGAAATATTTGATATTTGATTTAAATTTATTGATATATTATTAATGATTTCTAATTCTTCAACTGACTCACAATTAAAGCAAGAAATTTTATTATTTATTGCATAATTTATCTCACTATCAGTTTTACCAACGCCTGCAAATACTATATTTTTCCGATTAAACCCAATATTTAAAGATTTTTTAATTTCATTACCACTTACGGCATCTATTCCTAACCCAGAGTCTTTTATTACATTTAAGATTTTGTTATTAGCATTCGCCTTAATTGCATAATGAACTTTAAATGAGTCAGAATTTAATTCTAAAGTAAGAGCTTTTAAAGTTGTTTTTAAAAGTTCTAAATCGTAATAATAAAAAGGGGTTTGAATAAATTTAAAAGACTTTAATATTTCTCTACTAAACACAGTAGCATGAATTTACGAAACATTTTTCATAATCTGTTTAAATGAATCAGGGTCATTCATAGCAATATCTGCTAATACTTTTCTATTTAAAGTAATATTTGATTTTTTTAATTTATCCATGAATTCAGAATATGATATACCACCTTGTCTAACAGCAGCATTTATTCTTTGAATCCACAAACTTCTTATTTCTCGTTTTTTTGTTTTTCTGTGTATGTATGAATACTGAAGTGCTTTTTCAACTGCATTTTTTGCTACAGTCCACACATTTTTTCTTCTACCAAAGTAACCTTTTGCTAGTTTTAAAACTTTTTTCTTCCTGCTTTTTGCTGCAACATTATTTCTTGATCTAGGCATAATAATAAATTTATATCATTCTTTCAATATTCTTCTTATCAGACTTATGAACTAATGATGATTTAGTTAAATTTCTTTTTTGTTTAGTTTCTTTCTTAGTTAAAATATGGTTTTTAAAAGCTTTTTTTCTCTTAATTTTTCCAGATCCAGTTATTTTAAATCTTTTTTTTGCACCTGATTTTGTTTTTACTTTTGGCATATATTTATTTTTTAGGTGATAACATTAAAAACATTCTTTTTCCTTCAAGTTTAGGTAGCTCTTCAACATTTGCTATATCCTCAAGAGCTTGAGCTAATTTAAGTAAGAGAATTTCTCCTCTTTCTTTAAAAACTATAGTTCTACCATAAAAATGAACGTATGCTTTTACTTTAGCACCACTTTCTAAAAATTTTGTTGCATGTTTTAATTTAAAATTAAAATCATGTTCATCGGTATTAGGGCCGAATCTAATCTCTTTTAAAACTATCTTTTGAGCATTTGACCTTATGGATTTTTGTTTTTTCTTTTGTGTGTACTTAAACTTTGAATAATCAATAATTTTACAAACAGGTGGATCTGTATTGGGTGAAATTTCAACAAGATCTAATCCAAGTGTATCTGCCATAGCTTTAGCCTGATGTAGTGGGTAAACGTTTACTTCAACATTTTCACCTACTAATCTAACCATATTTGAAGTAATTTTATCATTGACTTTATACTTCTCTTCTGGTCTTTTCCAGGTCCTTTTTTTTCTATTTATTCTAATAATTTGTACCTCCTTTTAAAATATCTGCAAATATCTCAATATTTTGTGTAAAAAAAAGTAAATCATAATTAATTTATATGATTATTTAGTTCTTTAATTAACATTTTCTCTAATTCCTTGATTTTCATTTTACCTATATCCCCTTCTATCTTTTTTCTAATTGATACTTGAGATTTATTCATTTCATTTTCACCAATAATTATCATATATGGAATTTTCTTAAGTTCAGCATCTCTTATTTTTTTTGAAATTTTTTCAACCCTAACATCTATCGAGCATCGATATTTAGCATTTTTTAGTGTAGTATATATTTCTTTAGCATAAGTATTTACTTTATCATTTATAGGTAAAACTATTAACTGCTCAGGAGACAACCATAATGGAAAATTACCCGCACAATGTTCTGTTAATATTGCAATAAATCTCTCCATTGAACCAAATGGTGCCCTGTGTATTAAAACAGGTGTTTCTTTTTTGTTATTAGTATCAATATAATTTAGTTTAAAACGTTTAGGTAATTGATAATCAACCTGAACTGTTCCAAGTTGCCATTCTCTATCTAAAGAATCCTTGACCATAAAATCAATTTTTGGACCATAAAAAGCAGCCTCACCATATACAATATTTGCTTCAATAGATTTTTCTTTTACAGCTTCTATTAAATCATTTTCTGCTATATCCCATAACTTACTATCACCTATATATTTATCGTGATTTTCTTTATCTCTTAATGAGATTTGAACATTATAGTTTTTAAAAGAAAGTGCGTTAAATACTTTTAAAATCAAATTAATTACACTGATTACTTCATCTTTTACTTGTTTAACAGTACAAAAAATATGAGCATCATCCTGAGTAAAACCTCTTACTCTTGTCATTCCATGTAATTCACCACTTTGTTCATATCTATAAACTGTCCCAAATTCAGCAATTCTAATTGGTAATTCTTTATAAGAATGAGGTTTAAAATCATATATTTCACAGTGATGAGGGCAGTTCATAGGTTTTAATAAAAACTCATCATTATCTGAAGGTACTTTAATAGGTTGGAAAGAAGATTCACCGTACTTATCATAATGTCCAGATGTAACATATAATTCTTTTGAACCAATATGAGGTGTAGAAACATGTTCATAACCCATTTTTAATTGCTCTTCTCTCATATAATTCATTAGATTTTCTCTAATGATATTACCTCTTGGTAACCACATTGGTAAGCCTTGACCAACTTTTTCACTAAAAAAGAATAACTCAAGTTCTTTACCTAACTTTCGATGATCCCTTTTTTTAGCCTCTTCAAGTTTATATAAATAATTATCTAACTCACTTTGTTTTGAGAATGTAATAGCATACAATCTAGTTAATTGTTGTTTTTTTTCATCACCTCTCCAGTAAGCACCAGCAATATTTAATATTTTAACAGCTTTAATGAATCCTGTATTCGGAATATGAGGGCCTTTACATAAATCAATAAAATTACCTTGTTTATAAAAAGTAATTTCACCATCATTTAAATCTTTAATTAAATCTAATTTTAGATTATCATCTTTTTTTTTAAAAAATTTGATGGCGCTGGATTTAGATACTTCTTCTCTAATAAATTCTGATTTTTGTTTAGATAACTCTAACATTTTATTTTCAATTCTATCTAAATCAATTTTTGAAGTATCGTATTTATTAAAATCAATATCATAATAAAAACCATTATCAATCGGGGGTCCTATTCCAAACTTAACTCCAGGATAAATGTTTTCAACTGATTCTGCAAGTACATGTGCAGATGAATGCCAAAATGCTGATTTACCTTCAACATCATCCAAAGTAAAGAATTTTATAGTTCCATCACTAGGTATTTTATATGATAAATCTACAATAAAATCATTAAATGAAGCAACTAAAGTTTTTTTTGCTAGACTATTACTTATGGACTTTACAATTTCAAAACAAGTAGAATTTATTGGATATGATTTTGAAGATGAATCAGGAAATTTAATTTTAATAAGTTTATCCATAATTGTTTAAATATATAACTACTATACTTCTTTTATAAATAATTCATTATCAAATCTTAATCTACTCCCATAAACACCCTTATCTTCTCTTTTACCAGTTCCAATTGCCATACAAATTTGCGCTTTTCTTGGAAGATCTAATATTTTTTTCATTCTACTAGAATCTAAACCTTCCATTGGACAGCTATCAAAACCATAAGCTCTCATTGAAAGCATAAAATTTTGACAAGCTAAAGCTGTAGTTTTTTGGGACCAAACTTTCATATCTGAAAATGAAGATGGTTCTCTAGGTATAACTTTAAAAATACCAATTATATCTACTAAAATTTTTTTAAAAAATCCTAAAATTCCTAAAAAACCGTGATTATATGCAAAATTTGTTATTTTATTATAATAATTAAATACTGAATTAGGTATATGCTTTCTTGTTTTAAAGTAGTTTAACATTAGTTGATTATTTCTTTTCCATAAGTCAGGTCGTGAAACAAAAACAAACAATTCTTTAGCTGTAGAAGCAGCAGGTTGAGATAAACATGCTTTGATAACCCTTTTTTTTTTTTCTTTGTTTCTAATCCAATAAATTTCCCATGTTTGGAGATTTGATGATGTAGGAGCTTTTAAAGCATTTTCTAAACATTTTTTAACAACTTTTATAGGTATTATATCTTTTTTAAATACCCTTACGCTTCTTCTGGTATTAATTACTTTTTCAAATTCTTTAAAATCGATATTTGGTAGATTTGATTTGAAAGGATTTAGATTTTCTACTCCAGAAAAAACACTATTTTTTGACATAAATCAAAATTATAGAAAAAATAATTATAACTTATTTTTTATATCATTTATATCAGAGTACAATGTGTTTATATGCTTCTTTAGAAAATTTAAATCATTATCAGGATTAGGAAAGTCTATACTAAAAAATGCTATTCCTTGCCATATTTCAATAATATCATTATTGTTTACCATATATGGTTCATAAATTTTATTATCTGAAATTAATTTCAATTCATTTTCTAATACTTCTACCCTTTTATATACAATTCCATCATTTTTAGTAAGAAGAATATAATTTTTTCCGTCTTTCACATAATCTAAACTTTCAATATATTTACCTATCACAATAGTTCCTGATGTTAAGGGTAACATTGAGTCACCTTTAATTTCAAATGCTCGATGAGTACCACTAAAATTTAAAAAAGGTAATTGAAACTTTGGTAGTTGTTCTATGAACTCGAAATCAGAGTAAGAATTTAAATATCCCGCAGAAGCTTTTTGGTTAATTAATTCAATATTTTCATTTCCTATTTTATCAACAGTAATTGATAATACTTTAAGTTTCTGATTGTCATTTTTTTTATAATCCTTCAAAGACAGTGATGAGACATCTTTTTTTAGGATATTATCAAGTGAAATATCAAATAATTCACACATTTTTAATAAATTATTAAGTCTTGGATCTGACCTACCTTCCTCATATGCACCTACTAAAGATCTTTTAATTCCAATTTTTTTTGAAAACATTTCTTGTGTCCAACCTTTTTTCTTTCTTAAAAATCTTATATTTTCGTTTACCTTTATCATAAATTACTATTGTATTTAGTAAATATAAAAATATTTTTTAAAAATTACTATAATATTTAGTATTAATGAATTTAAATGAAAAAAGAAATATATTTTCATGTTGGATTAGCTAAAACAGGATCTACCTTTTTACAAAAAAAATTTTTTCCATTTTTAAAAGATATAAAATACATTAGTACTCATAAATACCGTAAATGCATTAAAATAATAAATAATACTAACTATAAATCATACCTAATTTCAAGAGAATTTGATAGGCAGTTTGAAAAAGAAGTAAAAATTTTTACTGAACATTTTCCTCAAACTAAAATAATTATCATCTTTAGAAGACATGACAAATGGATTACATCTCAATATAAACGATATGTTAAAAATGGTTGGCATTGGAATTTTGAAGATTTTTATGAGATTTCAGGTAATGGTTATTGGAAAGATTCTGAACTACTTTATAAAAATAAACTTGATTTAATAAAAAAATACACCATACATAAACCTCTAATTTTAAATTTTGATGAACTAAAAATTAATCCTCACAACTTCTTTAATAAAATTATTAATTATACTAATGCATCTTATAAAAAAAATTCAATTTCTCTTAACATAGTTCACAAATCATTTTCAGAAAAACAACTTCTTTTTTTAAGAGCTTACTGTAGAAAATTTAAAAAAAATGTTCCTGAATATTATGTGGATGATAAATTAAAACATTGGTTATTTTATAGACCCTGGTGGCTATATTTTCATTTAATTATGTATTTTTCCGTAATTATACCATCAACTTTTTTTGTCAAGAACCCACTTGTTAATAAGTCTTATATATTAAAAATTAAAAATAAATTTAAAGATGACTGGGAATTAATTAAAAAAATCTCTGATTAATTTAATATGAAATAAACTTCATATTATTATCTTCTACCATATTATTTATCTGACCTACATAGGTGTTTAAAACCTTTTTTAGATTAGATATTTCTTTTTCTAATTCAATTTTTATCTTTTCAAAAAATTCTTTTGATTGTTCTGTTGGTGGATAATCACCTCTTTGAGAATCTGCTAAAAGAAATGCTAGTCTATTATTAATTCTAATTCCAAAATTCAAAGGATCTTGCCTACTTTGATTCTTTGTCATATGAATGTTATTTTCAATTTCAAATAAATCATTTTTAAAATCCTTAATAATTTGAATGAGTTGATCATTATTTTCAGCTTTTAATGTTAAATAATTTAAATCTTTTTTTATTTTTCTAATATCAATAATTGTCTGATTTGCCTTACTAACTTCATTTCTAACCTTTAAAAGAAAATCTAATTGATTACTATAGTCGTCAGGACTATTAGATACTCTAGGGTCTTTAATGATTTCAAATTCCTTTGTAATTTCAACATCATTATAAGTTAATTTAACGTCATATTTACCTGGAGTAACTTTAGGACCCGTATTAGGAGAAGAATATAGAATCATTCCATCAAAAGAGATAAAACCTGGGTATCTCATATCCCAAATAAGTCTATTTCCACCAGATACTGGTTTAATTGATCTTATATTATCAGAGCTGAGAGCATAATCAATATCATTAGTATTACTTAACACTGGTTTATTAGTTTCTTCAATCAATTTTTCTTTGTTATTGGTATAAGATCTTATCAAGGTTTTATCCTTATTTAATATTTCAATCTTAACATAGTCCTTATCATTATAATTTTTTAAATAATAATTTATAATTACCCCATTTGGATGATTTTCTCCATTTAGTGTTGTATTAGGAGATCTCCAACCACCAGATTGTGCTAACCTATATGATAAGTCTGGCTTATAAAGAATTGCTTTATTATTCAAATTATTAGAATTTAATTGATGCAGAGGAGTTAAATCATCAATTATCCAAAAACTCCGACCATGTGTAGCAACAACAAGATCGTTTTCTTTAACATGCAAATCTCTAATTGAAGTTATAGGTAGATTTAATTGAAAAGAATTCCAACTTAACCCATCATCAAAAGATATAAACATCCCCCATTCAGTACCAGAATACAACAATCCAGGTCTTTTTTTATCTGCTCTAATTACTCTTGTATAATAGTTTTTATCTATCCCATTAGTAATTAAACTCCAGGTTTCTCCATAATCTTCTGTTTTGTATAGATAAGGTGTATAATCACCAAATTTATATGATGTAGCAGCAACATATGCTTTACCATTTTGGAAAGTACTAATGTCAATAGAGTTTATCATATTTAGTTTAGGAGACATAGAAATTGGAGGTGTTACATTCTTCCAATTTTTACCTCCATCTCTAGTAACATGAATGAATCCATCATCACTTCCAACCCAAATAACATCCTTTTCAATTTCTGATTCTGCGATAGCAAATATGTTTGCATAAAATTCAGCACCAGTATTATCTTGAGTTATTGGACCTCCAGATGATTCAATTGTCTCTGGTAAATTTCTTGTTAAATCATTAGAAATAGTTTCCCATGATTGACCACCATTATAGGTTACATGAAGATAATTTGAACCAGCATATAATTTATTTGGATTATTAGGGCTAAACATTACGGGAAAATTCCAATTAAATCTATATTTCATAATCTCAGCTCCAGAACCTGCAGGATTATCTGGCCATATATTAATAGACCTATTTTGGTCATTTGAATGGTCTTTTCTCATCATATAACCTTTATAGGTACCACCATATACAATATCACTATTATTAGGATCAGGAGCTAAATGAGCACTTTCACCACCAGCAGTTGATTCCCAATCACTTTCAGTTATTGAAGATGAAGATGATCTATGTTTAATTCTTATTGTACTATTATCTTGTTGAGCTCCGTATATTTTATAAGGAAAGGAATTATCTGTAGTAACCCTATAAAATTGTGCTGTAGGTTGATTGTGATAAGTTGTCCAATTATTACCTCCATCATTTGATATCTGAGCACCACCATCATCAGCAATTGCTATTCTCATATTATCATTAGGATCAATCCATAAATCATGGTGATCTCCATGAGGAGCGTTTTTTAAAGTGAAAGTTTTTCCTCCATCAGTAGAAACACCATAGCTAACATTCAATACATATACTTTGTCTTCATTTTGGGAATCAGCATAAATTCTGGTATAGTACCATGCCCTTTGTCTTAATGCTCTATTTGAATTTATTTTTTTCCAATTATCTCCTCCATCATCAGATCTAAATAATCCTCCATTATTAGCTTCAATCAATAACCATATTCTTTTAGAATTAACTGGTGAAATTGTTACACCAACTATTCCCCACGGAAAGGATGGTAAACCATTAAACTGTGATATATCCTCCCATGTATCACCACCATCATAACTTCTAAAAACTTTGCTGTCTGGTCCCCCACTATCCATTCTATATCCATTTCTTTTCATTTGCCAAGTAGAAGCATAAATTATTCTTGAGTTATTAGGATCAATTACTATATCACCAACTCCAGCTTTATCAGATACATATAAAATTTTATTCCACGAGTCACCACCATTGGTTGATTTATATAAGCCTCTTTCAGAATTTGGTTTCCATAAGTTACCAATTACACCAACATAAACAATATCAGGATTTTTTGGATGAATTCTTATTCTTGAGATATGTTCAGAACTAGGTAAGCCTATGAATTCCCAAGATTCTCCTGCATCATTACTTTTCCACATTCCTTTTCCAGAAGAAACATTTCCTCTTAAAGTCTGTTCACCTTCACCCACATAAATTATATTTGGATCTGACTCACTAACTGATACTGCACCAATACTACCTCCAAAATATCCATCGCTTACTGATTTCCATGTATTTCCGGCATCTTCTGTCTTCCAAACACCTCCACCTGCTGTACCCATATAATATAAATTTCTATTATCATTAACCCCAGTAACAGTGCCAGCTCTTCCTCCCCTAAAGGGGCCCACTAATCTATATTTTATAGATTTATACAGACTTTCATTATAATTTATAGTTTGTTTAGAATTATTATTTCTTTGAGCATTAGTAGAAATGAAAAATAGTAAAAAAATTGGTATTAGTATATACTTTATATTCATAATTGGATTAATTAATTGTTTAATAAATCAATATAAATAATTTTATTTAAAAAAACATTATTGACATTTTGTCAGTCTTATAGTAGATTTGTAATTAATACTATGAAAAAAAGTTTTTATATACAAAGTTATGGGTGCGCTATGAATTTCTCTGATAGTGAAATTGTTGCTTCAATTCTTAAAAATGAAGGTTATGAAAATTCTAAAAATCCTGAAAAATCTGATTTAATATTAATAAATACATGTTCTATAAGAGAAAAAGCTGAAGAGACTGTTAGAAAAAGACTAGAATTATTTAATAAATACAAAAAAAAGAACTCTAATTTAAAAATTGGTATTCTTGGGTGTATGGCTGAGAGATTAAAAGATAAACTATTAAATGAAGAAAAAATAGTAGACTTAGTAGCTGGCCCTGATTCTTATAGAGATTTACCAAATTTACTAAATACAATAAATGATAATAAAAAAGCTATTAACACAATTTTATCTTTAGAAGAGACATATGATGATATTCTTCCATTAAGGCTAAATTCAAATGGTATAAATGCATACATATCTATAATGAGAGGATGTGATAATATGTGTTCTTTTTGTGTAGTTCCTTTTACTAGAGGAAGAGAAAGAAGTAGAAACCCATATACAATTATTAATGAAGCAGAAAGTTTATTTAAAAATGGATATAGAGAAGTAACTTTATTAGGACAAAATGTAGACTCTTATAAATGGTCAAAATTAATCAACAATAAAAAAAAGCTTGAAAAAAGCATAATAAATGATGATATAATTTCATTTTCAAATCTTTTAGAGATGGTGGCGAAGATAAACCCAGATTTAAGAGTTAGATTTTCTACATCTCATCCAAAAGATATAACTAATGACGTATTAAAAATTATAAAAAAATATGATAATGTATGTAATTACATTCATTTACCGGCTCAAAGCGGTAACTCAAGGATTTTAAAAATGATGAATAGAACTTATGATAGACCTTGGTATCTAAATAAAATTAAAGATATTAAAGAAATATTAGGAAATGATTGTGGTATTTCATCAGACTTTATAACTGGATTCTGTTCAGAAACTGAAGAAGAACATAAAGATACATTAAGTCTAATGGATGAAGTTATTTATGATTATTCTTACATGTTTTATTACTCTGAAAGACCCGGAACATTGGCACAAAGAAAATACAGTGATGACATTAATATAGAAATAAAAAAACGAAGACTTTCAGAGATAATAAAGAAACAAAATAAACATTCATTAGATAGAAATAATCTTTCTTTAGAGAAAAAATATAAAGTCTTAATTGAAGGATATTCTAAAAAATCTTCTGAATATTTAAAAGGAAGAACATCAGAAAATAAAATGGTTATTTTTCCAAAAACATCTTTTTATAATAAAAAATATATTGACGTAAAAATTAAAAGTTGTAATTCAGCTACTCTTTTTGGTGAAATTTGTTAAAAAATGATTGAAAATAAAATTAAATCCGTAAAACAAAAATTTGGAATAGTTGGTAATTCAACTTCATTGAATCATGCAATAGAAGTTGCAATACAAGTAGCTCCTACTGATATGAGTGTATTCATTACAGGAGAGAGTGGTAGTGGGAAAGAATCATTTTCAAAAATTATACATTCAATGAGTCTTAGAAAACATGGACAATTTATAGCTGTAAATTGCGGGGCAATACCTGAAGGAACAATAGATTCAGAACTATTTGGTCATGAGAAAGGATCATTCACAGGAGCAATCGACTCAAGAAAAGGGTATTTTGAAGTCACTAATGGTGGAACAATATTTTTAGATGAAATTGGTGAAATGCCATTAAATACACAATCTAGGTTGCTTAGAATTTTAGAAAATGGTGAATTTATAAAAGTAGGTTCTTCAAAAGTATTAAAAACAAATGTTAGAATAATTGCAGCAACTAATATTAAACTCAAAGAAGCTGTAAAGAAAAAAAAATTCAGAGAAGATTTGTATTATAGATTGAATACAGTGCCAATTATAGTTCCTCCACTAAGAGAAAGAAGTGAAGATATATCATTACTATTCAGAAAGTTTGCTTCTGATTTTTCTGATAAAAATAAAATGATCCCTATTAGGTTAACAGAAGATGCAAAAAATGATATTATTAAATATAGATTTCCTGGAAATATCAGAGAGTTAAAAAATTTAACTGAGCAAATATCAATTCTTGAAATAAATAGAGAAATCACATCAGAAATATTAAAAAAATATTTACCTAGCAACTCAAATTTACCGGTAATTCAAAATTCATTTTTCAGCAATGATGAAAATGAAAATTTTAATGAAAGAGATTTATTATACAAAATACTTTTTGATGTTAAGAATGATGTAAGTGAATTAAAAAAATTAATTAATTCTATATTAAATAATGATTCAAAAATTCAAGTTTCAGAAGATCATAAAAAATTATTATCATCACACCTAAATGATGTTAAAAAAAATGAATTAAAAGTTAGTGATAATTCAAAAATAGAAACTAATAAAGAATTTCAATCAGTTACTGAAGTATATAATGAAAACGAATCATTAAGTATTGAGGATAAGGAAAAAGAACTTATAATTAAAGCTCTATCAAAAAATAAAAAAAAGAGAAAATTAGCTGCTAGTGACTTAGGGATTTCTGAAAGAACCTTATATAGGAAAATTAAATATTATAATCTTGATTAAAAATATAATAATTTCTACGTTAATAGTTGCTACTCTATTTGGATGTGGAGTATATTCTTTCACGGGTGCATCGATATCACCTGACATAAAAACTATCAGTATTAATAATTTTTTCAATAATTCACCACTAGGACCATCAAATATGAGTGTTTTATTTACAGAAAAATTAAAAGATTATTTTCAAAGAAATACAAGTTTAACATTAGTAGAAGAAGATGCAGATTTAGTATTAGAAGGTACAATTGAAGATTTTTCATTAACACCAGTAGCACCTACAGCTGAAGGTGGCAGAAATTCTCAGTACTTTTCAGGATTGACCAGATTAACTTTAAGAGTAAATGCATCATATTTTAACAAACAAGACGATCAATTTAATTATGATAATAAAAGTTTTTCCTTTTATAAAGATTTTAATCAGAATACTGAAGAACTATCATCAAATGAACAAGAGTTTGTAGAGGAAATTTTTGATCAAATAATATTAGATATTTTTAACTCCTCAGTAGCAAATTGGTAGATGAAAAAAAACAAATCTTTAGATTTAAATAAGAAATTCAAATATTTTCTTATACCCTACTTGAAAAAATTAGAATCATCAAATTCTAATAATTATAAAACATTACTTAACTCACTAGCAATAAGACATCCTAATAGGAATTACTTAAAATACTATTTACTAAATAAAAGTAAAAATGAAAATATAATAATTGATGATTTTATAAAAAATGATCCTAAAATTATTAGAAAAAAAAATATACAAAATAAAAATGAAGACTTATCAAAAAATACCAATGATGTCTTTGATTTTGAATCTGAAAACTTAGCAAAAATCTTTATAAAACAAAACAAACTTAATAAAGCAATAAAAATTTATAAAAAATTAATTTTAAAAAATTCAAAAAAAAAGGTTTACTTTGCAAAAAAAATTGAAGAACTAAAAAGTTAAAATGTATTCTATTTTAGTAAGTATTATAATTTTTGTTTCCATTTTATTGATATTAATAGTATTAGTTCAAAACTCTAAAGGAGGTGGATTGACTTCACAATTTGGTGGAGGATCATCAAACCAGTATATGGGTGTCCAAAAAACTAATGATTTATTAGAAAAGCTAACTTGGGCATTAGCTCTTATTATAGTTTGCTTAACGCTTTTAACAAATTTATTTATTGGATCACCAAATGATATAAATTCTGAAGGAATATCTCCAAATATAGATAGAGCTAATGAACAAACAGCGCTACCTATTTTACCAAGTAGTGGGGAAACACAAAATTTAAACGATTTAGAAATAGATTCTTTAATGTAACTGTCAGTTTTTCTAATACTATTGACAAGTTGTCTCTTTTTTTATATAAAAAAACTACATGGCATACTTTGTGTAGTATATTATTTTGAATTTAAATTTTAATTATATGGCAAAAATAAATTTTAAACCTTTAGCAGATAGAGTTCTTGTAGAACCAGCTTTAGCTGAAGAAAAAACAGCATCTGGTATAATTATTCCTGATACGGCAAAAGAAAAGCCGCAAAAAGGGACAATTGTTGCTGTTGGTAATGGTACTACAGAAAATAAAATTACAGTAAAAGTGGGTGATAATATTTTATATGGTAAATATTCAGGTACTGAATTAAGTATTGATGGTACAGATTATTTAATTATGAAAGAATCAGACATTTTTGGTATTGTTTAATTATAAAAAAAAAATATTATGGCAAAACAAATTCATTTTAGTACAGAATCAAGAGAAAACTTAAGAAAAGGAGTTGATATTCTTGCTAACGCAGTAAAAGTTACACTAGGACCTAAGGGTAGAAATGTAATACTTGATAAAAAATTTGGAGCTCCTACAATTACAAAAGATGGAGTTTCTGTAGCAAAAGAAATTGACTTAAGAGATCCAGTTGAAAATATGGGCGCTCAATTAGTTAAAGAAGTTGCTTCTAAGACAGCAGATGATGCTGGAGATGGTACAACAACTGCTACAGTTCTTGCTCAAGCAATTTTCAATAATGGAATTAAAAATGTAGCTGCTGGAGCAAATCCTATGGACTTAAAAAGAGGAATAGATAAAGCAGTTAAAACTGTTGTTTCAAATCTTCAAAGTCAGTCAAAAGAAATTAAAGACTCCAGTGAAATTTCACAAGTAGCAACAGTTTCTGCTAATAACGATCATGAAATTGGAAATATGATTGCTAATGCAATGGATAAAGTTGGAAAAGATGGAGTTATTACTGTAGAAGAAGCAAAAAGTACTGAAACTGAAGTTAAAACAGTAGAAGGTATGCAATTTGATAGAGGTTACTTATCACCTTATTTTGTTACAAATACTGATAAAATGGAGGTTGAAATGGAAAATCCGTATATTTTAATTTATGATAAAAAGATTTCAGCTATGAAAGAATTACTTCCTGTTTTAGAATTAGTTTCTCAAAGTGGTAAACCTTTATTAATCATTGCTGAAGATATTGAAGGAGAAGCACTAGCTACAATAGTAGTTAATAAAATTAGAGGTGCCTTAAAAGTTGCTGCTGTAAAAGCACCAGGATTTGGTGATAGAAGAAAAGCAATGTTAGAAGATCTTGCTATTTTAACTGGAGGAACTGTAATATCTGAAGAAAGAGGATATAAACTAGAAAGTGCTACAATAGATTATTTGGGAACTGCTGATAAAGTTAATATAGATAAAGACAACACAACTATTGTAAGTGGAGCAGGAAAAAAAGCTGATATTAATGGTAGAATTAATCAGATTAAAAAGCAAATTGAAAATACGACTTCAGAATATGATAAAGAAAAACTGCAAGAAAGATTAGCTAAATTATCTGGTGGAGTTGCAATATTATATGTTGGAGCTGCAACTGAAGTTGAAATGAAGGAGAAGAAAGATAGAGTTGATGATGCATTACATGCTACTAGAGCAGCAGTTCAAGAAGGTGTTGTTGCTGGAGGAGGTATTGCATTTATTAGAGCTGTTGAATCTTTAGATAAACTAGATCTAGACAATGAAGATCAGAATACAGGAATTGAAATAATTAAAAAAGCCCTTGAATCGCCAATAAGAACAATTGTTGAGAATTCAGGAGGTGAAGGTTCTGTTGTAATACAAAAAGTAAAAGAAGGTAAGGGTGATTTTGGTTATAATGCTGCTACAGACAACTATGAGTCAATGTTTAATGCGGGCATAATTGATCCTACTAAGGTTTCTAGATTAGCATTAGAAAATGCTGCATCTATTGCGAGTTTATTAATAACAACTGAATGTGTTGTTGTGGATGAACCTGAAACAGACTCAGCAGCAGCTATGCCTCCAATGCCTCCAGGAGGTGGAATGGGTGGTATGATGTAAAAAAGCATTTACATGCTAGAAAATAAAAAGACCATATATTATGGTCTTTTTTATTTTAATTTGTAGGGTAGTTAGAATCTTTCCATGCAATAATCCCTCCTTCAAGATTAAAAACATTTTTAAATCCCATACCTTTTAATAAAATAAGAGTTTTGGTACTTCTATTACCGCTTTTACAGTAGATATAATAATTTAAGTTTTTATCTAAAGAATCTAGATGAGAGTTAAAATCTTCCAAGTAATAATCAATATTTAATGATCCTGGTATCTTAGAATCTGAAAATTCTTCAACTGTTCTTACATCTAAAAGAACGTTAAAAGATTGTTTATTATTCAATATTTTGTTTAAATCTCTTGGAGAAATATCAAAATCAGATTGTATAATAGTAAAAAATAAAATATAAAATATATGCATATTATTTAAAAATTAAATTCGAGTTTTTAGACATTCCATTAAAACCATCACTAATATTTACAATGTTTTTAATATTATTTTTTTTCAATAAAGATGAGGCAATTGTAGATCTATAACCAGTTAAGCAATGAATAGCGTATTTTTTATTAGTGTTAAACATATCCTTATTATTTAATATGTCATATAAAGGACAATTTATTGAACCAGCTAAGTGTTGAGCTTGAAATTCACTTTTATTTCTAACATCTATAACCTCATAATTATCTAATAAATGTAACTCTTTAGCACGTTTTTGTTGTATAGAATCTATTAATAAAAGATCATTTTTTATTGAATCAAACCCACCTGACAAGAAACCTAAAATATTTTCAAAACCAACCCTATTCAATCTAATAATACTCTCTTTTTCATATCCTGTATCGGAAATTATTAAAATTTTTGTTTTTATATCCATCAAGTTTGCAGCTGAAACAGCGTACTTACCATTTAGACCAATATTAACAGACCCAACTAAATGGTAGTCTGCAAATGATTTTTGATTTCTTGTATCAAGGATAAAATAATTTTCTTTATGGTATTTAAGAAAAGTTTTTTTATCAATTGCTTTTAAACTATCAGAAAGAATTTTGGATTGGGATTTATAGCCATTTTTATTTATTAAAGCTGACTCTTTAAAATAACTTGGTGCAGTAGGTAAATCTTGGAGCATTGAATTATTAAACTCTTCTATGTTTTTAAAATTAAGTGCGTAATTACTCATCTTTTGATTTTTTAAAGTAGAAAATGTTTCAGATGATAAATTTTTACCACATTGTGTTCCACTTCCATGAGCAGGATAAATTATAATATCATCATTTAAAGTCATTATTTTATTATATAATGAATTATAAAGCATATCAGACAAGTCTTTACTGGTTAAATTATTATTAATTGCTAAGTCAGGTCTACCAACGTCACCAATAAATAATGTGTCACCAGTATATAAAGAATGTTGCTTTTTGTTTTCATCAAGTAAAAGATAACACACAGACTCAAGGGTATGTCCTGGAGTATGAATTACTTGTAAATAAATATTTCCAATATTTAATAAATCATTATCATTTAATGAAAGTGAATTGTATTGAGTTGAAACATTTGGGCCATATACAATAGGACAACTATATTTTTTGGAAAGTTCTAAATGTCCAGATATGAAATCAGCATGAAAATGAGTTTCAAGAACATATAATAATTTTTTATCTCTTTTATTTAATAAATCAACATATATATCTATATCACGGATTGGATCTATAATTACACATTCATTTCCAGATTCAATATAATATGACGCTTGTGATAAACAACCAGTATAAATTTGTTTTATATACATAAAATAAATTTAATTAGAATTTAATTTTAAATAATCATCCCAAGACATTTCTTTCCAATAATCATTACCAATATAATTTAGTACTGATTTATAAAATTTAGGCTTATGGTATCCTGGAAGGAGTGTTATTAAGTTATAATTCTCGTCTAAAAAAATTGTCATTGGGTAAGATAATTTTCCATTTGTAAGGTAATATGCTAGCTCATTAACACCTCTTCTTCCAGACTGTACATACTTATATGAAGATGAATTAAAAGTGACACTTTCTTTATATTCAGCATCAAATTTTACAGGAGAAAAATTTTCATTAATTAAAGAGACTACAGAAGGATTTGAAAAAGTATTTTTATCCATGACCTTACACCAACCACACCAATCTGTATATAAATCAATTATTATTTTCTTTCCATTATTATTAAATTCGATATTATTTTTAAGTTCTACCCATTCTACTTTAGATTGAGAAGAAGCTTCTAAAAGAAAAATAAAATATATAACTATAATTAATTTCAAATTCATGAGTAAAAAAATCAATAGAGAACAAGCAAAATTAATATTAAAAAAAATGCTATCAAATAAAAGTTTATTTATTCACTGCATAAGTGTAGGACTAGTTATGGAAGAATATGCCAAAAAACTAAATGAGAACAAAGAAGAATACTTTATAACAGGGATACTTCATGATGCTGATTATGAAAAATTTCCTAATGAACATCCTCATATTATTGTAAAAAAGCTACTTTCTTTAAAAGAAAACAAAATAGCCCATGCCATAAGTTGCCATTATTCTAAATGGAATGTTCTATGTAAAAATAATTTAGATAAATATTTACTTGCATGTGATGAAATAACTGGATTTATAGTTGCTTGTACAAAAGTTAGACCCGATGGTATTACATCATTAAAATCAAAATCTGTTTTAAAAAATTTAAGAAAAAAATCTTTTGCTGCATCTGTAGATAGAGATGAAATACATTTTGGTTCCAAATTAATAGATATAGAACTAGGCATTCATATTGATTTTATCATAGAAGTATTGAAAAAATATTCAGATATTTTAGAATTAAAAACCTAATTCTAATGTTATTGGACAATGATCAGATCCATAATATTCATTGTTTATTTCAATATTTTTTACATATGATAATAAATTTTCTGTTATTAAAAAATAATCTATTCTCCATCCAACATTTCTATCTCTAGACTTAAACCTATAGTTCCACCATGAATATTTTATAACATCAGGATTTAATTTTCTATATATATCAATAAAACCAGCTTTTAAAAAATTTTCTAAACCATCTATTTCAATCTGAGTGAAACCAGCAGATTTATTATAATTAGGTTTAGGTCTAGCTATATCAATATCCTTATGAGCAACGTTTAAATCACCAGTAATAATTGTAGGTTTTGATAAAGAAAGGTTTTTACAGTATTTTAAAAAATCTTTATCCCATTGAGATCTGTAGTCTATTCTTCTTAATTCTTGACCACTATTTGGAACATAAACATTAATTAAGTTAAAATTTTCATACTCAGCCAAAACCACTCTCCCTTCAAAATCATGAATAGATACATCAATGTCATTTTTTACATGAATAGGTTTTTCCTTAGAAATTATAGCTGTTCCTGAATAACCTTTTCTAGCTTTAGAATAATTAATAGAAACATGATAATTTGAAAATACTTCAAGAGCTTTAGCTGCATCAACATCATTTGCTTTAGTTTCTTGAAGGCATATAATATCAGGATTAATAATATTAATATCTCTTAAAAAATCTTTCTTAAGTATAGCTCTAACACCATTCACATTCCAAGAAGTAATTTTATAATTTTTCATTTATTTTTTTTAAAATTTTTCTATCAACAACATGACCACCATCAAATACATTAAAATCAATTTTTTTATCTAACATAATTTTAAACTTTTTTATATATTCTTTAAGGATAGGATTATCATAATACTGATCTTCATTTCCTATAACAAAATATATATTTGTTTTATCTATAACAGATTTATTAATTTTGAAAAATTCATCTGGAACCCAGCCAGACCAAAAAATTAAATTATCTATTTTTAAATCATATTTCATTAAAAATCTTGTAAAAACAGATACTCCCTGTGAAAAACCGAAAAAATTAACTTTAATTTTAGAAAAATCAATTTCTAATTTTAATTCATTAAATAACTCAGTTAAATAATTTTGCTGATTTAATAAATCCATTTCGTTCTCCTCATGTGTTAGCCATGAAGCTCCTACATTTTTATATTCTTTATCTAAATAAAATTTAGAAAGTCCTTGTGGAGCAATAATATAATTTTTTTCTTTATCTAGAACATCAAATCTTCTTATAAAATACCTTGATAACTGACCATAACCATGAAACACAAACCAAATACTTTCAGTTTTTGGTGATAGTTTATTATATGATATGTAAGAGGAAGAAGATTTAAATGAAATTTGATGAGTGTTTATCATTAAAATCTATTTGATTTTACCTTCGTCTCTTAATTTTTTTCTAATTTTTGTTGCACTTATAGCGTGAGTAGCATCATCAAAAACTTCTTCATCAAAAGCATAACCCACACCTCTACCGTAAGTTATATTCACAATATTAGGAACCATCATAATTTCATAGTCTACACCCCTCTTATATCCATCTTCAGCTAAACCATTTTCAATGTTTTTACATACTGAATTCCAATCAAAAGGGTTATCTTCTTGACCATCACCACCAGAAGCACCTTGAACATCTCTTACTTGAATTGCAACTTGACCAGTTTTTGCTACACATCTATTAAATAACGCTTGATGACCAGCATGCCATGGCTGCCATCTTCCCAACATTTGAACAGTTGGTTTTTTCCAATCGAACATATATTTATATTTAAATTTATATTAATTTATATTGCATAATTAAGCAGTGTAAAACATATAAACAAAATCTATTATAGATTTTTTAAAAATTAATATTTAAAGTGAAAAATAAACATTTTAATAAGCACGCTCATGAACTCGTTGATTGGATGTCACAATACTTTAAAAAGATTGAAAAATATCCAATAAAACCTAACATAAAACCTGGTCAAGTATATAATAAACTTCCAGAAAACCCACCTCAAATAGGTGAACCTTTTGAAAAAATATTTGAAGACTTTAATGAAATTATAATGCCAGGAATTACACACTGGCAAAATCCAAATTTTCATGCGTTCTTCCCGGCAAATAGTAGTTATCCTTCCATTCTTGCAGAAATGTTAATTTCCACACTTGGAGCACAATGTATGATGTGGGACACTTCACCAGCAGCAACAGAATTAGAAGAAAGAGTACTTAACTGGTTAAAAGATGCTATAGGTTTACCTAAAACATGGAGTGGAGTGATAAATGATACTGCATCGGTAGGTACAATATGTTCATTATTAACAGCAAGAGAAGTAAAAACAAAGTTTTCAGTAAATAAAAAAGGATTAAAAAATAATAAATTCATTGTTTATACATCTAAAGAGGCTCATTCAAGTGTTGAAAAAGCAATTAAAATAATTGGCTTAGGTTCACAAAATTTACGTAAAATTGAAACAAATAAAGATCTGACAATAAATGTTGAAAAATTAGAATTACATATTAATAATGATATAGATAATGATAATATTCCATTAGCTATAGTTAGTACTTTTGGGACTACTGGAACAGTAGCATTTGATTCAATAAATGAAATTTCTGTTATAGCAAAAAAACACAAATTATGGCATCATATTGATGCTGCTTATGCTGGAAGTGCACTTATTCTAAATAAATACAAAAAACATATAAAAAATATTCATTTAGCTGATTCTTTTGTGTTTAATCCTCATAAATGGATGTTAACTAATTTTGATTGTAGTTTATACTATGCAAAAGATCAAAAATTATTAGTTAAGACGCTTGAAATCAATCCAGAATATCTTAAATCGACAGAAAAACAAATAAACAATTATAAAGATTGGAGCATTCAATTAGGAAGACGCTTTAGAGCATTAAAACTTTGGTTTGTAATAAGATCCTATGGAATTAAAGGAATTAAAAAATATTTAAAGAAACATATTAAGTTGGCACAGTATTTAGCTTTAAAAATAGATGAAAATAAAAATTTTGAATTAACATCAACACAAAATATGAATATGATAAATTTTCGATTTATTCATTCTCAAAATAATGAAATAGCTTATTTAAATGACATTAATAGTAAACTAATAAAGGAATTGAATAAAACAGGAAAAATATATTTAACTCATACTAAAATTCAAAATACAATATCTATAAGAATGCCTATAGGAAGTACATATGTAAAAAAGAAACATATAAAAAAATCATGGGATTTAATTCGAAAAACAGCTTCTACAATTATATGATATTATCTAGAAGAATTGTAACATAATATAATGCACCAACACTAGCACTACCAAAACTTGTTGTATGGTAATTATTAAGAATATTAGAACCACCCACTTTAATTTTTGAATGAAGATCTTTAAGGTCAAATGTTACTTGAGCATCAATATTATGAATTGATGGTATATCCCCTACTCCGAATGTAGACTCCCAAAGAAAAGAGTTTTGCCATCTATAATTGATATTAAAACCAAGCAACTTTGTTAACTTTCTATTTCCAAAAGAGATGTTGTATCTATAATCTGGTGTGTTAAATTGAATTTGAAAACTAGGATCATCTGTTTTATTTACGTCATTATGAGAAACATTAGCAGATAATTGATAATTATTTAACATTTTATATTCAAACCCTAAAGCCCAACCATAAGAACTCACTGGTTGATCAAGACTTATTGTTGTTTGAATTCTTTTTTCATCTGGTGTATTAGGATCTTGAGCAAGAAGTTGAGAAGCTAAAAAGCCATTATAATTATTGTAAAATAAATAACCATCAAATAAAAGCTTTCTGTTTAGATATAAACCTTTATAACCAATTTCAAAAGCTGTAACTTTTTCGGGTCCAAAATTAGGGATATTAAAAACATCAGTTAATATTGGTTTAGAAAGAACAGGATTATTACCGTCTAATGGATAAATATTTGAACCCTGTAGATTATACACATCTTGAAGTACAGATTGCCCTCCAATTACATATACAGGAGCTACAAGCAAATTTATCCACTGATCAACAACTGAAGGAAACCTAAAAGCAGTTTGGGCAGAAATTCTAAGAAACTTGTAATTTGAATTATCAACGGCATATACCATAGAAAAACGTGGAGTAAGTCTAGGAGAAAAATATTGATTTTTATCAAATCTTAAAGAAAAATTTGGTAACATTTTTTTTCCAAGCCATTCATCAGTAAACTGTAAAAATGCACCAATTTCATATGTTTCTAATGGATTCCCAGGTTCATCATAAAATATTGAGCCTTCACTGTTAATTACAGTATACTTAAAATTACCTCCAATTAATAGATTAAAAGATTCAATCTGATTTTTAAAATTATAATTAAAATCAAAATTATACATAGAACTTTTATCAATCACTTTTGCTCCCCCATCAGCTATATTTTTATTTACAAGATCATTTTTTAAAGAATTGAAGTAATCAGTTCCTGATTTAGGAAGAGATGGTTTTGATCCATCAAGTATATTGCCATATTGGTCTATGTTATCTGCAAGTTGACGTGCTAGTGTATGCGCTTCATTATCACTTAATGCAAATCCTAACTTTCCAGTTAAAAATCCAGTAAAATAGTCTTGATACCATAATTCACTTGGTTTCCATGATTCATTAATTTGAATAGCTAATGTACCAGCATCAAATGTATCTCCTGAATTTTCATTAACGCCAGATACTCGAAATAAAAAATTATCAGATTTTATTTCGGCTTTATAATTAAATATAGAAAAATCATTTAGTGAAAATCTATTTTGTGCTGAATAGACACTGGTTCCTTTCGCATAATTCAACTGCAAAACTGTTTCTAAAGTGTTATTAATTTTATAATGAAAACTTGACCCTAATTTTATATTTTTAGCGTCATCAGAAACTAGGTCAATTTCCTTAAAACCGGTTCTCGTTAAGCTTTGATTAGGAATAATAGCTTTTATCATATCAATTGACTCTTGGTACTCACTAGTTCCTTCAATATGTCCCAGGTTCTCAGCAAACCCCACTGCTATTTGATCTTCTATATCTTCCATATTTATAGATATTTCATCTCCATATACATTAACACCATCATAAGATGAATCTGTCCATCTGTCACTGTATTCTATTAAATTCCTTTTATTTCTGTAATCGGTAGCTAACCAATCTTTAGCTTTTAATAAACCACCTGTAAGTTTAAATGCAAATTTTTCATTTATTTTTTTTCCATATCTAAAACTAACATCATTCATCGGTTTAATATCCGAATTATAGGTATTTTCTACATGCATAACGCCAGTTTGAATGGAAAGAGATAAACCTTCATAATCAAAAGGATTTTTACTTGTCATCAATAAAGTTCCATTCATCCCCCCTGGACCATATAATGCAGAAGATGCTCCAACTAAAAATTCAACAGACTCAATATCTAATTGAGTTAATCCAAATATATTTCCAGGCGAAAAACTTAACCCAGGAGATGAATTATTTACTCCATCAATAAGTTGATTAATTCTATAATTAGTATTTCCATTAAACCCCCTACTATTAGGAAATCTCATTGATAAACTCTGAACAACCATATCTACACCCTTAATTTTATATAGTTCATCATAGAAGTTTGCGGCAGAACTTTGTTCAATATCTAGGATATTTAATCTTTCTATAGATACTGGAGAGGTTAAAATGTTTTGTTCAAACAAAGAAGCTGACACAACAACTTCATCACCAAACAGTACAGATTCATTCAAAATGACATTTCTTACTGATTTACCATATTCATCTATAATTATGGATGTGGTTTGATAACCAATTCCTGAAATGATTATATTTATTGGTAGTGGTTTAGAAAATTCAAAAGAAAAATTTCCATCATAATCAGTTGTAGTACCAATATCTTTGTTATCAGATACATAAATGCTTATTCCTATTAATGAATCATCATAAATATCTTTTACTGAACCACTAAGTGAAACTTTATTTTGTGAAAATAAACTTTGAAAATTTAAAAAAAAACATAAAAAAACAAATAACAATCTCATTAGAATATTAGTAGGATTTTTTTGTTAAATTTAGGAAAAAATAAACTTAATGTTATGAAATTAAAACATATAAATTATATACTAGTTTTTTCTTTTTTATTTTTTTCTTGTGATAGTTCTGAAGATAATGAAGTTTCTGAACCTTTATTAGGACTTTACACGATTTCTAAATCCGTTTTAACTACTGATGCTACTTCAGCGAATGGCGCAGCAACAGTACCTTCTGGAACAGATATTTCTGCAGCAATAATTACTGCATTTCTTAGTGAAATTGAATGTCAAAGCGCAGCAAATAAAGCAATAGAGATTGCAGATGGAAATAAAATTAATTTTGTATGCAGATTTGAAAATAAAACACAAGACCAAGGATCCTGGGCTCTAAATGCACAAAGAACTGAATTTACTCTTACTTTACTTATTCAAGGTAATCTAGTACCTCTAAAAATTACTAATTTAGTTGAATCATCTAGTAAAGTTGTTGGAAATGTTGCTTCTATACCTGTTCCACCGATATTATTAGCTTCAGTAAATCAAGCATTTGCTGGTATTCTAGATCAAGCAGTATTAATAAGTATTCAGTTAGAGTTAGAAAGGCTTAATTAATAACTTCTAAATTTTTAGGAATAGAATATTTTAGCTTTTTAATAATTACTGAAAATTCACTTTTAATCTCCAAAAGTCTATCTTTTTTAATCTTATAAGTATTTATTTTATGACTACTGTTTTCATCTATGTAATTCATAAAATTTTCTTCCGAACCATGAAATGTTGTAATAGAGAACTTATCGTAAATATTTTTTAGTGTATCCAAAGGATTTTCTTTAAAATCATCAAATTTTACCTCCATAAGATTGTTTTTAGGAATGAGTTTATATTGATTAAAGTAATCATTATACATATTTTTGTAGTTATATAGTACTAGTTTATGGATAGTGTCATCTTCAATGTTTTGAAGATTAACAGAAGGAAATAATTCATAAAAAAACTTATACGTTGACAAATAAACAAAATAAGGATTTCTGTGAATGTGAATAAATTTAGCATTTGGATATTTTATAAGTATACTACTAATTCGAGCAGTATTAGAAGGATTTTTTATAATGATTTGATCTTTATTTGTGTATAAAAGTATTCTTTTTATAATATTGTCATAATTAGTAATCCATTTATTCTGATTTTGTATATTCGATTTAAACGTAATTGATTCGTTGTAATATTTTTTATAATTATTAGGAAAATAAAAAAATAAATAATGTGAAAAATTATGAAAATTTGCTACCGCAAATTCATCCTCTTGAGGTAGATCAACACCAAGTTTCATACCATCACTTGGTCTTCTTTTAGGCATGATTATATGCATTAAAGTTTTAAATAAATAAGATGTATATAAATTATTGATAAACAGTGAGTTATAAGTATTAAAAAACGTAAAACTTTTATCTTTACACATCAAATTATGAAGAAAAGTTGTGCCACTTCTCCAGTGACCTATAATAAAAATAGGATCCTTTTTAAGAGTGAATTTTCTTAGTCTATATTTAAATATAATATAATCTATTAAATGAAATGGAGTAGCAAGGAGGATTATAAAAAAAGTGATAATAACATGAAGATAATATCTTGGAGAAATTTTATTATTAAAAATTATTTTAAAATAATTAAAAAGGCCGGATCCTATTAAAGGTGAGACTGGAGGTAATTTAAATTTTGACATACATATTATACATTAAATCTAAAATGCATAATATCCCCATCATTAACAACATAATCTTTTCCTTCTATAGCCAATTTTCCATTTTCTTTGCACTTAATTTCTGATCCCAGTTCAACAAAATCATCATATTTCATCACTTCTGCTTTAATAAAGCCCTTTTCAAAGTCTGTATGTATTACACCTGCAGCATTTGGAGCAGTAGAGCCTTTCTTAACTGTCCAAGCCCTGACTTCTTTAACTCCTGCAGTAAAATATGTTAACAAATTAAGCGTATCATAAGATGCGCTAATTAATTTATCTAAACCAGATTCTTTAAGGTTGTAATCATCTAAAAATAATTTTCTGTCTTCTTCATCAAGATCATTCAATTGTTCTTCTAATGAAGCGCAAATCTTAATAAGCACATTTCCTTCTTCATTAATGACTTTTGTTAGATTATTTATATGATTATTATCTGTTGAAATCATCGTTTCATCAATATTTGCTACATAAATAATGGGTTTAATGGTGATTAGATTAAGATCTTTTAAAATAAGCTTTTCATTAAGATTAAAATTTTCAACCCTAAGTGAACAACCACCTTCCAAATGTTTTTTTGCCTTTAATAAAACCTCTAATTCATTTTTTTTTTCTTTATCTCCAGTCCTTGCAAGCTTTTCAGCCCTTCCTATTCTTTTATCAATTGACTCTAAATCTTTAATTATAAGCTCATAATCAATAATTTCTTTATCTGATACTGGATCTATTTTACCATTTACATGGACAATGTTATCATTTTCAAAACACCTAATAACATGAATTAAAGCATCTACTTCTTTTAGATTTGAAAGGAATTTATTTCCTAAACCCTCACCCTTAGAGGCACCCTTTACAAGGCCTGCTATATCAACAAATTTAATTGCTGTTGGAATCACTTTTTCTGGACTCACAAGCTCGGATAGCTTATCTAATCTTCCATCTGGAACATTAACTATCCCTAAATTAGGTTCTATAGTACAGAAAGGAAAATTTGCAGCTTCAGCTTTCCCTGAAGAAATTGAATTGAACAAAGTTGACTTCCCCACATTAGGAAGACCTAAGATTCCACACTTTAAGCTCATTATGAGTTATTTAATAGATATAATTAAATTATTCTTCTGAATTATCAGATTCATATTCTCTATCAAATTCAGAGAAATCTACATCTGGCAATAATTCTTCCTTAACATGTCCTATGGTACTATTAAAAGCTTCTTGAAACTTATTAAAATCTTCTTTATATAAGAATATTTTATGTTTTTGATAATAAAATCCATCATCTTTATACATTCTCTTACTCTCAGTTATAGTAACATAATAATCACCACCTCTAGTTGACTTAACATCAAAAAAATAGGTTCTTTTTCCAGCCCTTACACGTTCTGAATATATTTCTTCTCTTTCATTTCCAGTATTATCTTCCACGTAAATATAATTTAGTTTAACAAAGTTGTAATTTAGCACTTTTATAGGATATCTATAAAAAATTACTACTTTCTATCAAAATCATCCTGAACCCTTACAATATCCTCTTCGTTTGATGGGTTTTCTTTATCTGTATGAATCCATATCTCTGCTACTAATGCATATTCATCTAAACCAACTATTCTATGCCTTTCTTCTTTTTTAATCTCTATTTGATCACCCTTATTAAGAATATATTCATTTTGTTCAGTATTATCATCACTGTTAATAACTTTAATAGATCCTTTTATAACACTCCAAATCTCAGATCTCCTGTAATGATACTGCCATGAAAGACGCATTTTTGGTTTAATAACTAAAATTTTAGGACTTAAT
>Ga0114997_10000424_pt1 | contig 34503 bp, 30 predicted proteins | sample ArcticOcean_MG_C_2_FD_87045 | JGI IMG/M metagenome (GOLD analysis project Ga0114997, IMG submission 87045) | Marine microbial communities from western Arctic Ocean - ArcticOcean_MG_CB4_136 | ecosystem: Environmental > Aquatic > Marine > Oceanic | place: Arctic Ocean: Canada Basin | collected... | reverse complement strand
TCCAGATGTCCCAATTCCAAGAGGAACATCAGTAAGTAGCATGTATATGGGAATTGGAATAGGGGCAGGAATTAGTATAGTTGTTTTACTTGCAGTAATACTTATTGTCAGGCGTATGGGCTATGAAGACGATGATGACTTCGATGATGAAATGAGAGAATATTATCAAACCACCTCTAAATCGTCTCAAATTATTCCTGAAAGAGAAAATATTCATCCTCCTAGTCGTCCTACAAAGCCTTCGATAAATACTCAAGGTGAAATTGGAGATGATGGATATGAATGGATTACTTTCCCACCAGGTAGTGATGTTTGGTTTTGGAGAGATCCCGAAACTGGTGAATGGGAAAGTTATCATGAATGACGAATGGGTTTACGCAAATACCCGTTCCAATATATTGATTGGTTTCAACGGCATATTGGAACTCCCTGTTTGAACCATCAACCAATCAATTCGGATAAGTTAGAAGGGGTTATCCGAAACCCCTTCCTACAGAATATGCTAGTTTGATGGGCTTTGGGTGGGTCAGTTGCATCGCTAGCGAACAAACAGACCGACTGAATACCCATCAAACCGATTTTGGAAGTTGAAGGGGTAATCGGATGAACCCTTCCAACCTATCCGAGTTGATTGGTTGAAGGTTTAGGAGGGGGCTTGAACCCAAAAAAAATTAACCCTGGAGTCTTAGCATTATTATGAGTAGTGACCAAATAGCAAAGTGGTTGGAATCTTTGAAAGATGATGACTGGCCTCCTTCTGAGTTTGAAGGACAAAAAGTTGTAATTCTAATTGAGAATGGTTCTGCAACATATACTTGGATTAACACGAACATAGAGGATGTATTGTCATCACCACCTCCGCTTGAATTGTTGAATAGGTTTGGTGAAGCTACTGAAACCTGGCCAGAAATATCTGAACAATTGTTTTGTGCCTTTGACAATGGTATGTTTCATAACGATGCAAGGCTAGTTGAAGCAATCATCTCAAAAAATGATTTTGAAATTAATCATTGGGTAGAACATAACTAATGCTTTTGAATTAAATTAGGAGAGGGCCCTAAACCCCATCCAATACCCCTCTATGAGGGGTATGTTGTTTGGGTACCCATCCAACACCCGTTAGTTGCATGGGCCCCCTCAACTACCTGTGATAGGAAGGGCCCCCTTTGAATCGGGGTCCATTCATTTGAATTTTTTATGGATGCCTATGAATCAAAAAATAAATGTTTGAATTAAGATTTATTGTCAATGAATTATTGATTCATGTTCAATACCGGCTTTTGAAACAGTGGCTTCCAACTCATAACAACCAAAACAATAATCAATCCTAAAACCCATTCTAAGGTTGTGAATAATGCAAACCAGCCGACTTCATCACCCATTTCAGCCATCGTATCGACATCGGCGTGTATTCGATGAGCAATTTCATGTGAAATCTGGAAAATCAGCGTTATGGCAATCGTGATTAAGGGCAATATATATCCTCCACTTATTTTTATTGAATCATTTAATGGAAAGGTTTTCACAGACCAATTTACTAGGACGAATGCTGCTGCAGGGAGTGAAGTGAATGTGATTATTGAACCAGCAAGATGCATTTTCGTTGCAGTATTTGAGGGGAAGATTCCAACCAATAATATCCCAAGTGCCCAGCTAACAACAAAGAACAAACCAAGCAATAATCTCCAATTTTTTTCATTTATTCGCCATAAATAGATTACTGAAATACATGCTATTGTTGAACTAACAATACTTCCAATTGTGAAGAAATATGACTCCGGTTTGGTAGTACCTAAATCTGAAATCATAAACCAAGGTCCGTCAAATCGACCCAATAAAACTCTAACAATGACTGCTGATAAAGGAGTCAAGATAAGTGATATGATCAATCCAGACCATAATATCCGTCCATAATTACTTCGCATCATTAACAGGATATCTCAATGAGTGCTAATATTTGAAACCCCATTGAAACGGATTTGGATTTTCAAAGGGCTTTCAGTGGGTCTGTCGGAACGCTACTGTCTCATCTGCCATATTACTGCCCAGGTAAGACATGGTAAATATTCCAATGTCTCGCAAGGGGGGCCCTTTGATTCAGGGTCTGGACACGATCAAATCTTTCAGTAGGTTGTTTGGAACACCAGTTTTGAGGCACGGTTACGAAGTTTTAGTGCAGTGAAAATTGGAATTATAGCAGCAGTGAACATCCAGATTCCTCCACCCACGAACTTATGGAGTAACATGTGATCATGAGTCAAAAACAGTGGTTCTCCGAAAAGGATATTGAATTGAAAAGCCAATTTGACGATGCTTGCAATCAAATGGACAATAGTCAGGACAATGGCAAATCGAATCTCGAATATAGATAATTCAAGCGTCAGGTTATAGTAAAAAAAATTCTTGATACTGAGAATAGAGAGACCCAATACTAATCCCGTAAACGGAAGCATGTGCACGAACAGACTTTCTTCAGGGCCAACTGCGAAAATAATGGTGAAGATAGAAAAACTCACTACTTCAATCCCAGAACATATTGTGAATAACCAATAGTTCTGAGATTTTGCTTCACCGAGCAAGAACTTCTGATGAACGCGAAGCCAACTCGTGTATGCATAAGACATCAAGAAGAGATAGTTGATAGACCATATGGCAGGAAGAAGGTAGTTCGATGGGGGGTGGTCGAAGTAGATACATATGCTATTGAATCCGAAAATATCAATCAAGAGATTATGTTGTAGATCAACGTGGGAATGATAGGTCGTTAACCACCACCCAATCAACACTAGCAGCCAGAAATTAAGATAGGCATAAATGCGAATAGTTTCTGGAGAAATAGTCCATGTGATTATTTTCTCATCTTCATCAATCGACTTTGAAACAGCATATCCCATGAAACACACCAAAGTCTGCTATACAATAAGTTCTGGGATTTGTCCACACCACTAATTAGTCAATTCAATACAAAATCCGATTAATAAAAGTTCATTAATCTCATAAGCACAGTTGCTAATGAATTTAGCCTGAAACGACCCACTGGGTCAGTAACCGTAAATATGATCCCAATAGTCATCGAGTATCTTCAAAGACTCTTCGATAGGCAAGACTGACAGCGAGCCATCATCTTCCTTCAGCAGAAGCCTCATATCTCCGAGTTTTCTTATTGCATCATCAATCTCGAAGCCAACCTCGACATCGAATGAATTCAGTAGCCACTCCTCGATCCGTCGATCAAGAGATTCATAGTTGTGATGTTCCTGATCCACGAGCAGGAACGCGTAGGCGAGAAGCGCTTCCTTAACTTCTTGTTCCTCGGCTAGATCTATGATCATGTTGAGTACCGCAGCATTGTTGGCCTGGCCCTTGAAGTAAAGGTCCATTGAAATCTGTGTTTTGTATTTGTCTCGCGTCTTCTGGTAGGACATGTATGATTTCAGGATGTAGGTGCCGAATGCAGCACAGATACCACCAATAATCGATATCGAGGTGTCACCTGCGCTGCTGCCAAGCAATACGGGCCCGAATTTAATGAGAAGTGTAAACAGACCACCAATCAAAGGCGCAATTATTTTGATCTTGTCAATATAACGCATCTCTGGTGACGTGTTAGGGAATATCGTCTCCAGATCGAGTTTGGGAACGGCCTTGAAGAGCCTCAGGTGCAATCCTGTAGCAACCTCTCCGGGATAGTGTTTCATGCGTTTCCTCTCCTTGAACCAATCTTCATCATGGAACTGGAGGATTTGGATAACCCTGTCATAGGACTCGACAATGACATCCTCCTTCTTCAAACCGAACAAAGAAGTGCGCAGTTCAGGTTTCCTAATCTCTCCGAGTTTGAACAGATGTGATGTGACGAGTTCATCGAATCGAACATTAAGGCTGATGGGAAACACATTCTCACCTTCATGAGCAGCATCCATTTCTTCCTCACTAATCTCCCTCCAATTACCCTTGTGCAATGCTTCTCTCAATGTCTCAAGGAATTCCTCCTTTCCCACAGAATCAGGGATGCCAATCTGATCAGGATTCATACTCTCATACAGATTTTTTAGCTTCTCCAACTGTGCATGCGAAGAATGATGCCAGATTACCTCCAGCATTTGAGATATCTTTCTCAGACCAGTACTGACCTCATCCGGAAGTTCCTCCAACCGAAACAATTCCTCTTTAATTTTGGAGCGAGATATCGGGATGTAGTGCTGCCTAACGTCAGAACCCATGCGCATTATAACCGTAACAGGTTTTTCAATCTTGCCGTTACCGATGAAAGGTGGGGGCCATTTCGTAGTAGTGCAACGTTTTAGGACCACACGCATACGGGTTTTTGTTGACTTTTCTAATCCCAGGAATATGTGCCTTTCTGAAAATATAAAATTTTATCAACTAGAGAAAACATAACATTTCTCTAGATGAATGTGTATTGAAGCTATCAAAAAAGTGACTTTAATGGTATTTCTTACTCTTTATTCGTCCTCTCTAATTACTTTGTAAGCTTTAAATTCTTTATCTGAAATTTCTCCATCTCCATCAAAATCCATACTTAGCCATTTTTCACTAATCGTTTTTGATTCTATTAATTGCTTTTTTAATGACATTACTCTAAGTTGCATGACTACCAAAAGGATCAATATTAAAGTGGCAATAATTCCCGCTACAAAAGCAATAAGTTCTAGTTTATATCCAAAAAGTGTTGTTGTTTCTGAACTAGATCCAATCTTATCATTACCATCAATAAGATCCCCCTCATCTCCATTAATTTGATCTGTATTATTAATAGAATCATTTTCATCAGAACTTGATTCATTTGTTGTGGGATTATTTACAGATTTATTTGGGTCATTCGGGAATGCATCTGAATTATCACCAACACCATCTCCATCCGAATCTACCCACTCGGTAATATCATCTGGAAATTCATCTGAATTATCGCCAACACCATCTCCATCGGAATCTACCCACTCGGTAATATCATCTGGAAATTCATCTGAATTATCGCCAACACCATCTCCATCCGAATCTACCCACTCGGTAATATCATCTGGAAATTCATCTGAATTATCGCCAACACCATCTCCATCACCATCCATATTTTCATTGGGATTTGAAGGAAAAATATCAACAGCATCTGATGCACCATCTCCATCTGAATCACGAAATAAGTTTGCGTCAAAGTTATCAGTATAGTAGATCAAGTTGTCAGGCCCCCAATCGATGAAAGCAATATGTGCTTTATCATTGGAATCCACATCTATCTCTCCATATGGTCCCCAATCACTTGATGAATAAATGTGATTAGTGTGGTAAAGTCCAGATTCTCTTAATCGCCAATTCTCACCGTCATACCAACTGTAAACCATATCATTGTCCGCACTATCATACGCAGAAATATGTGGTAATTCCAAACTATCTAATGCCAGTGATATATGCTTGACATTCCAATCTTCCGTAACCAGCCAACCATTCCAATCACCAGTGGAATTCATTTTCGTGTATGCCAGTTTACTATCATAATCATGTGCGATGTGCGGCTTACCCAAGTGGTCTACTTCAATATCGCAATATCTCCCTGTATCTGCACTGATACTGGGCAATCCATCTGAAACGACATTATTGTTGATTACCCACTCCGTTCCGCTATAGTAAGCGTATGCAATTTTACCCATGTTCGACGAGGCAGACTTCCAATAGCAGATGTGGGGGGTATCACTGTCACTTAGAGCCAAATCCATGTTCATTGCATGCCAAGTATTCCCCTGAGAGCCAACCGACATCGTCGACCATCCAGTACCATTCCAGAAGACATATTTAAGGACATTATTCATTCGGTAAATGATATGTGGATTATCTGTGGAGTCAGTTTTGATTGATGAAATAACAGAACCCTGACTATCTGAAATAATTTCATGCGACCAATTGTTCCCATCAAAATGCGAGTATTGTATTCTTGAATGATTTCTGTACGAAAGGTGAGGCAAATCATTACTATCCAACGTTAGAGAAATCCCTTGCCCAAAGGCATTTGAAGCATCCCCATCACCAATGATGGCCACGGTTTGAGTTTCCCATACTTCAGCCCCAGTTTCTAGCGTGGCAGTCACATTCAAAGTCGTATAAGTTACGCCTTTAATCCCTGAATTGTTAATATTCACATTCTCATAAGCGAAATGTGGCACATCATTACTATCCACTTGCATGGAGTGGCCGCCGCGATATTGTCCCATCATACTATCAACGATTACAGCAGAAGGCCCAGAGAGGGATAAATATCGTAAATTCTTATCCGAAGTATCATAATAAGAAAAATGAGGATTATTATTGGCATCTATACTTATTGAAGCATAATCTCCTTCTTCGTCCACTGCTTTAAATATCCAAGTACCATTATCCTTAATCGCATATCTAAGTTGTGAATTACTTGCATCATTGTAAACAATATGCGGTTCATCATTACTACCCATAGCAATAGATGTATATTCTCCCACTAATCCTTCACTGTCAACAGTTTCTGTAACCCATTCTGTGTTATTTAGGTATGAATACATTAAATCATTAGAGGTTTGATTGAAAAAGGAAATATGAGGGAATCCCTTACTATCTAAATCAATTGAAGTATGTTTACCTACTGAATTGGTGCCATAAACGAGGGTTTTCTTCCAATTATCACCATCAAAAAACATGTACATCAAATCTGCTGAAGTTTGATTATAGTAAGTTATGTGAGGCATATTACTTGAATCAAGAACAATAGAAGTATATTCCCCCACATTATACGTCCCCCCATCAAGGGTCATCGTAATCCATGCAGTTCCATTATAATATGAGTATTTCAGATCCTCATTAGTATCATCACGATAGGTAATATGTGGATTGTTATTACTACTTACTGCAATAGAAACATAGGAACCTACGTCCCCCGCTTCATCAATAGTAATATTAGTCCAATTAACGCCATCGAAATATGCATATTTTAAATCAAAAGAGGTGGTATTTTGATATGCTATGTGGGGTAAAGCATCAGAATCTAAAACCATTGAAGAATACATCCCAACATCATCTTCTGAATCTACGATAGTTGTATTCCATTCCCATCCATTATAAACAGTGTATTTTAGATCAAGATTGGTTTGATCATAGTAGGCAATATGAGGAATTGCCTTTGATTCAAGAGCCAATGAACTATACTTACCTACATCTCCTATTTCATCAATATTTTTTGGTAAATTTCCAATTGATATATTCATGGTATTCTTAGAATTATTTAAAGTTTCTAAAACTAAGGGGGAAGTTGACATTAAGAACATCAATATTGTTAAAAATATCGCCTTTGAGATAATTATTCTTATCCGCATTATGTGTGGGAGACAAATCTAGGATATATTCTTAATCATAAAAAAGTTCTCTGAGTTTCATGTGTAAGTACGACCCAGCCTCATTCTGTCATTAATACTGCATCATTAATTGATTCGTCTGATGTTTCTATGAGTGCGTCTCCTTCAAATATGATCCATGTCCCATTACCAGAGAGTCTTGATTTAGCTTCAAACCATGCCGTAATAAGTGCAGGCAATAAGAATACAGAGGTTAGAAAAGCAAAACCGATTAAAAGAAACATTAGCATAAAGAAGTTTTCTAATCCAGGAAATGCAACAAGGAATCCCGCCGAGATACCTGCCATCGTAGTGGCGCTTGTTTCGAAAATAGTTTGACCTGTTGATTCTATAGAATTGGCTAGTCCTGTTGGTGTTTCCCCTTCTTCTCTGATTCTTTCGATCATATGTATGCAATCATCTACTCCTATCCCAAATACGATACTCCCTACCATTGCAGTGAATACATTTACATTTACATCTCCTCCTCTCATTAGTAATGGTTGCCATAATATCACTATTGCTACAGGAATCATTGTTGTGACTCCAATTCTAATGTTTCTAAAAACGAATATTAAAAACGCAGTTAGTACAAATAGTGTGATGAGAGTAGTAAGTGATTGAGTCTTGTGAATTCCTTTGTTGATATCCAATGAAACTGGAAGTCCACCGGTTAACTTACTTGTATTAGTTCCAAGTAATATTGAATCCTCTACTAATATAGAATCTATTTCGTCCCTTAAACCACCAGCAGTGATTAGATTCATGTATGGTTGTTCAACATAAACCAATGTTTTAGTTTCATTTTCATTCATTAACATAGACCTAACTTCTTCACTTAATGTATCTAAAGACACATCAACAAGATCACCTCTTAATTCAGCTCTAGACCCTGGATCTAATTGCTCCATTGAGTATAGTGTTGTACATAATGGGAGGTCCGAAATTTCGATATCTCCATCTCCGTCCCATTCCCAGCATTTGTTATGTAAAATCCCCCATAGGCTATCGCTATATACATTATTGCCATCTAATCCAAGTGTTATGTGAATACTTTTTAGGAATGTAATAAGGCTAGTTGTAGTGGTATTATCTACATTAGAAACTCTTGATTCAATTAAGTCAATTGTGTCAAGTACGGGTAGGTCTCTTATCTCAGAAGTTCCATTACTTGATTCTCTTTCATCAGCTGAGAAAATAAACATACTTGTTTGCCCTGATTGAAATTCTACTGAATATTCTGCTAATGTTTCTAGTGATTTAATTCCTTGAGGTGCTTCTGATGAACCTGCAATTGGTTTATTCAATTCTTCTTCCATATACATTAATCCCCATCCAGAAAATATTGCGGTTATTAGCAATATTACTGCAAAATACTTTACAGGAAATTTACCTATATTTTTCCATGAACTTGGATTTGAACGCTTTGAAAACCTTAGAAGCCATGCAAGTACAGGAACTAATATACAAGAGAATACTAATGTGCAGAATATTCCAAGAACTAGAGTTATACCTACAGTACGCATTGGCACTATTGGGACAATTTTACTAACTGTAAGAACTCCAAATCCAATCATTGTAGTTATTGCAGATAGAAGTACTGCTTTACCAGTTGTACTCATCGATTCCATTACTGCTTCTCTAAATAAATCAGCATCCCAGTCATCTGGGATATGTTCTTCCGGTTTTCCTAATTGTCTGGATTTATAGTTCCGTTCTTGAATTTCATCGAGAATACGTTTTCTTGCTTCTTCAATTCTATTGACAATATGTAATGCATAATCTACCCCCAATCCTACTAGTATTGGACCAGCAGAAATAATCATTGGCGTAAGCATCACATCAAATACTACTGTAGAGCCAATAGTTACTGCAAGTGCCATTACAATCGGAATCCCTGAAATAAGTACGATTTTCCAACTTCTATGTAATAATGTAACAATCGCCACTACAAATATTAAACTCCATGGCATAATTTTTATTAAATCGTCATATACTTCGTTTGAGATGTCTTCTAATACCTTAGTAAGGCCAGTTAGTGTCATTTCTGTTTGTGTTAATCCTACAGAGGTTCTATTATCCAAAATATTTTGAGTGTGAACGTGAATAGAGGAAAAATCTTCAAATTCTGATTCAGATAAATCATGGCGTAATCCAATTAGGATAAATGTAGTGTCCCAAATCCCATCATCATTAGTATCGGCTACCATGCCAGATAATGAACCTTGTAACCTTGAAACAAATTCATCAATTCGTTCTTGATCAGGTATGGCATAACTACCCCATGGTCCTTGATCAGTTTCAGCACAAGGCATAGAGAGTGGCAATCTGTCTTCTAATCCGTTTTCACAAAATGATTCTATGAATCTCCCATCACTACTATTTGCTTCTTTTATTATTTGAGAAATTGAAAGAACCCATACTACACCATCTTCTTTCCCTCGGTCATCTTTTTTGTAATCCAACCCTCTTCTTGTGGCACTTTCCCCTACGTTTTGGGCATCCCCTTCTACCCAACTAATTTCTTTGAGAATATTTTCATTTGTGATATTTGCATTCTCATCGCCATAAAGTGCATTATTTGTTTGAATATATATTAATGCAATATCTGTGGACCATTGTTCTCTAACTTCAAGTAAAAGATCTGTAGATTCAGCACCTTCTGGGAGGTATATTTCTACATCACCTACGATTTGATCTTCAAAATCCTTTGCTGAATATGCAAACCAACTAGTGATTAATAGCATAAATGCTATAGTGACGATTGGTGCTGCAAGTACTGTTTTGTAGGATTTATCTAGATTTAATGAAACTTTTTCTCCCACATAATCATTCATCTTTTCAATTTTATTATTCGCAAAATCATATTTTTCAGAACCATAGTCTCTGGCTTTTTTGAAAAAACTTTGAGAACTATCTCTACTTGTCACGCTTCACCCGAGTAGGGTTTATACCATGAATTAAACCCTTAAGGGATATATATTATTGCTGAATTGAGTCATTGAGTACTTTTCTTGCATATTGTAATACAATTCCAGAAACTAGGAGAGGAATTCCAAGTGCACCAATCCATACGAATGTTACTCCTGGCCCTACAGTTAATCCAGTCCATTCTGAAACATGGTTAATTGTCCTTAGACCAAACATTGCACCTATAATGATCATTGATAGCCCTGGTAATCCAAATACTAATAATGGCTTTTTTTGTGAAAGTGTTGTTAATGCATAACTGAAAACAGAAAGCCCGTGTGGAATTGGGTGTAAACTAGATGTGTTTTTCAGATCATACCTTATTGTCGTAGGAATCTCTAATATTCGTAATCCTTTATCAGAAATTGATTCTAAAATCTCTAATGATGATTTCATACCTTCATTTTCAAATCGTACAGTATCAATTGCTTTTTTGTTAAATCCACGATATCCTGATTGAGTATCTCTAACAAGTTGTTTTGAATGCCATTTACTTACCGTATTTATTAATTTTAATCCGAATTTTCGGTAAGATGGCATATTCTTACTTTTCCCTCCACTTACGAACCGTGAACCTATGACTAAATCTGCTTTGTTTTCATTTAATGGTTTTATTAATTTAGGTAAGTCTTCAGGATCGTGTTGGCCATCACTATCAATTAAAATCACTATTGTTGCGTTTTTTTCTTTTGCATAGCGGAATAATGTTTTAGCCACTCCACCTACTCCTCGATTAATTTCATGAGAAATAACTGTTGCACCTGCTTTTCTGGCAACCTCGGCTGATGAATCTGTAGAGCAATCGTCTATGCATACTACTTCATCAGAATAACTCGAACAAGATAATATAATTGATGCAACAGTTTCTTCTGAATTGAATAAAGGAATCCCTACAATCACATGTTTTTTGTTTGGATTGATAACATGTTCTTCTTGCATTATTACTTGCTGGGACAATCTGTATTTGGTCTTGCCTAAAGTAGTCCTAAAAATTCATTGATTCAAACCTTTAGTAAACATATTCAAAATATAAGTGGTACTCCAAACGTATAATGAGCCGTGTACTTGTGACAGGTGGAGCTGGATTTATAGGTTCACATTTAGTTGATGAATTGATAAATAAGGGGGATGAAGTTGTAGTTTATGATAACCTTTCAAGTGGAAGATTAGAATTTTTAGAATCTGCAATTTTAACAGGGAAATTAGAATTTATAAATGCAGATTTACTAGACCTTAATAAACTTAATAGTGCAATGGAAAATATTGATATGGTCTATCATTTAGCTGCTAATCCAGACATTAGATTAGGAACAACAGTGACAGATACAGATCTTAAGCAAGGTACCATTGCAACATACAATGTATTAGAATCAATGAGACTAAATGGGTGTAAGAATATTGCATTTTCTTCTTCATCTGTAGTTTATGGCGAGGCAAAAGTGATGCCTACTCCTGAAGATTATGGGCCCTTATTCCCAATAAGCTTGTATGGTGCATCAAAATTAGGCTCTGAAGGATTAATTAGTGCATGGGTAGGTACATTTGGATTTAAGGCATGGATTTTCCGATTTGCAAATATTATCGGAACTAGAGGTACGCATGGTGTGATATTTGATTTCATTCACAAATTGAAAAAAGATTCAAGTAGACTTGAGGTATTAGGCAATGGGCTTCAAGAAAAGTCATATATGGAGGTAATTGATTGCTCTAGAGCAATGATACATGTAGTAAATAATTTTAATGAGAATTTAAATTATGTTAATTTAGGATCATCAGACACCTGTTCAGTAAGTAGGATTGCAGATATAGTTGTAGATTCTACTGGTTATTCTAATGTTAGTATTGAATTTACAGGAGGAGATAGAGGTTGGGCTGGAGACGTCCCCAAGGCAATGTTAGATGTCCAAAAATTAAATTCATCAGGATTTAAATGTAACTTTCAAAGTGATGATGCAGTGAAATTTACTGCGGAATCTTTGATTAATGAAATAGGGCTTTAGGTGATTATTAATGAGAAGAAGTGAACTTGAAAAAAGAACAGAAGCAGTAGAATGGATGCCAGCAGCGATATTTGTTATCGGCCTTTTATTGGCATCATTTTTATTTGTATCTATAAAAACAAATGGAATTGAATCGGGTATAGGAAAAGGACAAATGGCTCCTGACTTTACTGCTTTAGCACATATTCCGGGGAATGATACTGGAGATTGGTACTCTTTTAGATTATACGAGCACCTTGATCTGAATTGGTCTGGAAATTATTCCGAAGGCGTATTTACCATAATTGAATTTTTAGATACGGATTGTCCCTATTGTTGGGATACAGCAGGAAAATTAAGTAGTTTAAATTCACAATTAACCGATTTTGGAGTAATAGATAGAGTTCAATTCATCATAATTGCAGTTCAATTACCAATTCCAGGTCATAGTTCCTCTATAGAAGAATTAGTTGCATTCCAAGAGAAACTTCCTCATTCAGGGTGTAAAAGTGATTCAGCAGATTGTTCAACACGTCCTGGTGGTGTTCATCCGGGGGTTTACATCGATGATTTAGATGCAGAAATTTTTCAGAAATATAGTCCAAAAGGTACACCGCATTATATGATTCTAAAACCTAATGGAGTCGTAGGATGGGATGGAGCACAAGATTCATCTAATGAAATAGGAATTGAATTGACAAATTTAATTTGTAAGGATGGGGGAGATAATGAATTATGTTCTCAGGCAAGTGGTGAATAATAATGGATTGGCCCTTATATCTGTATCTTTTGATTATCTTCGGAGGTTTTTTAATATCTTCTCGTTTTGGAGAGAAACTATCTTTTAAATTTAAAAGTAAACAATCTAGAATTCTCAACGGGGCTTTAATTTTAGCTTTTGGTGGTTTTTTGGTAAGTACTCACACGTATTATATTCATCAGAAATTACATGAGGTTGGTGCCAGTTCTGGTTGTTCTGCATTTAGTGTGTTTAATTGTGGAGATGTGATCTCAAATGAGTCATATAATTCTGATCCCTTTTTTGGAATTCCTTGGGGGATTCTTGGAATGCTTTCATTTGCATCCATGATATTCCTATTATTGGCAATTAGGAACTCACCAGAAGATAAAAACATTGGAACCTGGATTCAGGTATTAGTTGCGATTCCTGCTATTGGGATGCTACCTATTCTTTGGCTAATATATGTTGAAATATTTGAATTAGGCGTATTTTGTCAATATTGTACAGGTGCACATGTGGCAAATTTATTGTTATTAGTTTCTTCTTATACAATTTATGAAGTTCATCAATCTGGATTGTGGGATAGTAATTCAAAATAATAAATATAAATCAGGGTACATATTCCTCATGAGTATGAAATAAATCTATTTCTGCATTGTTTTGTACAACTTCCAACATCAATATTGTTACTTCAATTCTTACTTCTGATGGGTATATTTCTCTTAAATTAGAAAACAGTTTTATTTGAACCTCTTTAATATCCATTGCTTCAATAATATCAAGGTGATGTTCTTTGCCATTACTTGATTCTACTGTATATTCAATTAGCCATTCACCCAATATTGGTAGTGTTAAGTTCTTCTGCTCTAGACGCTCCCTCATGTTATGTTTACTGGCATACTAGCAGATAATACCTTTGTATTAATTCATTAAATTTAAGAGATATTGATTACTTATTCATTTTCCTCATTTAGTTTATTATTACTTAATGATCCTAAAGATGCGAAGACACCCAAAATTAAAATTATTGCGAATATCAAAAGAAAATAGGAACTATCGTTTGCGTTTTCAATTCCTTGAATTATTTTCACAGCACCTTTGACTGAGATCTCATCTCCCTCAATTATTTCATGAGATGCTAAAAAACCTAAATTATCTAAATTCATATCCCCACTAATCTTATATGTGGCATTTATGAGTATCTTTTCGATAGAATTATTAATTTCAAATGCCCAATCAGAAGTTCCAGTAATCATTTCGTTATTACTGAGATTCATACTTATCATCTCTTTTAACACATTGTCAAATTTTTCTAAATCACCAATGTAGTTATTTGAGGTTACTTTATTTTCTAAAATCATAATATTTACAATCCCATCATAATTAGAATCCATCTCGATTTTAAAATTGAGAGATTCATTTACTCTTTTCACAGAAAAATATATTTCAGTAAAATTTGATTTTTTACTTTGTGATTGTAAAATCTTTGTATTTAGTTGAGACATTAAAGGAGCTCCTATAGATGCAATTTTTCCGTCTAATAAGAATGTGGGAGTTGATGTAACACTTCCATTGAATAATGCACTTATTCTTTTTGAACTAGCATAATTTCCAATCTCATCTACACCATCTGCAGGATGCAATGCAATTAATGCAACCCTTTCGTTATGGATTAATGCTAACTCTTTAACGTCTGGTTCAATTTCTGCACAAACTTGGCACCATGTTGCAGTATATTCTTCAAGTAAAACTAACGAACCTCCATTAGCCTCAATTCCCTTTGTTAATTCTTGGGAGAAGGTATTTGGATTTACTATAGTTCCATTTAATGAAAATATTATCACAATTAATATTGTAATAAACGGCTGGTTATAATTTCTTTTCATTCCCCTCAATACATCCCAAACGTTACGGGTCTTTTATTCGCTTGTTTCTGTTGGACATACATATGGCAGACCGTTGGGCAGATTCACACAGGCGTGATTCGTGGAGGAAAATGGCTAAGAACTCAGGCTATAGGGCGCGTTCTGCATTTAAATTAATTCAAATCCAAAATAAATTCAATGTCATTAGGGAGGGTGATCGAGTTTTAGATGTTGGTTCACACCCTGGTGGATGGGCTCAGGTTTCAGTTGAAAATACAGGAGACTTTGGAAATGTAGTTGGTGTTGATTTAGAACCATGTGAGCCAGTTGAGGGATGTACTTTTATTGTGGGTGATATTACAGAGGATGATACACAAAAAAGAACAAAAGATGCTTTTAAAGGTTATATGATTAATTCTATAGTTTCAGATATTTCCCCCAACCTAACTGGAAATTGGTCTCGAGATCAGATAATTTCTCTACAATTAGTTGCATCAGTATTGGATTTTTCATTACCTCTTCTTTGCCCAGGGGGGAATTTCGTTACAAAGATATTTCAAGGTGAGGGAATTGAAAAATTAATTGAACTTGTAAAGCCTAGGTTTTCTACAGTGAAACGTTTTTCTCCCGACGCAAGTAGAAATAGTTCTTCCGAAGTATTCCTTATTTGTAAAAACCATGTGCCTTGGAAAAAATCAGATATGTCGATACTTACAGAATTTAATTCAACATACACTTCTGATGAGAATGAGGAAGTTCAAAAACCCGCAAAGGGTTTCAGACTACATAAGGCCAAATGAATCCCTATATGCTCATATACCCGGAGTAAGTCGGCCGTTCTGAACATAATATGGTAAAGAGAGCAGAAGTTTGTAATTCATCAGGATTGCCTTTGGTAGAATCAGATTCTACATCATTTCCTTGCCCGTTGTGTGCAACCCAAATTGGAAGAAGCCCAATCTGTAGAAATCAAGGTGTACGGTATGTGTGCACAGGCTGCGGCTTTTCTGGCCCATGAGGTGAAAATATGGGTGAAGTTGCTGTTCAATACAAAGTTATGCCAGATCCAGATGTGGAAGTTGCAATTGATATTTTAGTTTCTTCTTTGGAAAACATGGGTGATTCAGTAGGTAAGGTTCATAATATTGAGAAAAAACCATTGGCTTTTGGATTAATGTATATAGAATTACATGCAGTTATTGAGGATGCTGAAGGACTTCTTGGTAAGTTTGAAGATGCTATGACTAGTATTGATGGTGTTGGAGAAATAGAAGTTCTTGGTATGGGAAGACTTCTTTAGTTTTCAATAATGATTAATTGGAGATCTCATAATCTCCCTTAATAATACTGAAGCATATGAACCAGGTGGAAGTGAAAATTTAAACTTTATTGATGCACCTTCTGGATTCCACCTATCTCCTTTTTGGGGCCCCTTGTCCCAAACCATTGAATTATTCTCTTCTACTTCTTTTGAACATATTTCTATACTTAAATTCATGAAATTACTTGTTAATGCCCTACGGGATCCAGAAGAGGATAATCTTGGAATTTTTTCAATTTGCCATCCTTCTTTAGTATATTTTCCATCTGAAATAACTTTATTTTCTATTTTACCGATTTCACCTTTTGCAATAATTTCTTCAAACCCTGGAAGTGGGCCAGTAATTGCTAATCTTCTTAAATCACAATTTCTTTCGATTCTTTCTGCTGTTTCTTCTTCTACAATTGCAAGGTTCTTTGCATCGATATTGCCTTTTTCTGTTACGTGGCCTACAATATCTCCAATTAATGGCTTACTTAATGTTAAATTTGATTTAATTCTTAATGCTAAGGATTTATTAAAAAGTTTAGATTGTACTGCATGAATGCACATTAATTGTAAATTATTTGGAAGTGTTTTGAAAGCTGCAAGATAGTTATTAGATTTCTTTAACTCATAAAGCATCTTTTTCTCATAGCCTAATTTTTGAGGTGCTATTTCTAAACATGCATCTATATCTTTAGTTTTATTCCATTTAGATCTAAATTCAAATACTTCCTCGCTTTCAAATGAACTTTCCATACCTAAGTAAGTATTTACTGCCTCTTCAAAATCATCATCTATTACTTTGTCCCCAACTTCAGCAGTTACTCCACGTAACCCACCAAATCTTTGTGGACCTATCCAATTTGGAAATAAACCCTTTCCTAATTTTTCTTCCATTTTCTTGATAATTTGATTTGCATTATCCAGCGCTTCTTCATCACCTAAGGGGGTACCGTCTTTTTTTGCACAACCTCTCACAATAACTGTAAATTTATTGGAAAGATGTTGACCGAACTTTAATTTTTGATGTGTTCTTCCCATGCATGAGATCTTTACATCACTCAAATCTATCGTCTCTATTTTGTGCATTGGGGCATCTACAATCATTAGTTGGCTGGTGATTGCCCTCTTATCCTTGGTTCCTGAAAACCAAATCCTATTCCTTGAAATTTTGAGTTCTCTAGCAAGTCTATTGACAAATCTATTTGTTTCCCAATTGTTTAGCGTCACTTCAATAACAGAAAATCTTCCTTTTGGATCCAATGGTACTCTTCTAAATGATTCTTCAACTCTAAAGTCTGAAACTTTTGTTTTCAGCATTCCGCCTATTCCATCATTTTCAACTGCGTAAGTATCTAGACCTACTCTTTTCTCTATTTCTGATGTTGCGGCAGATGCCACAATATCACTTCTTCAATGTGATTGATTTAAATTCAGTAGATATCTCTTTACAAACATCTTGAATTAATTTAACAGGATTAGTTTTACCTTTAGTGCGGATGTATAATTCGGGATCATCTAATTCTGGATGTCCAGGGAAAAAGTTGATGTATTCAACTGAACTCTTAGAATCTAGTTTAGATCTAAACAATTCTAATGATGTATGTGTTTCACCTTCAAATCGTAATTTTAATTCGTTACCTTCCTTCTGTAGTACCTTTATTGGCATAGAAATCGAACATGCGAGAAGAGACTCTTTATTGAACCTTTGGAGTGTATATTTCGTTAAGCATTACTCTATTGCTTATGAAAGATAACTACTGGCGATTGCATGGGCGGGGAGAAATCAGTACCATCTGAACATCGTTTTTCTAAAAAATTCACCTCCTTGTCTTTACCTATTTTGATAATTTCTATTATATTTACTAGTATTTTGGCAACTCAACTCTACCCTCTCCCTTCATTTAATACCGAAATAGCTGAATTTGCTCCTGTGGATTCTGCAAGTATTGCAGCAGATGAATTCGGACTTGAAATGGGATCTCAAGCTCGTCAAATACTAGTTAATGTTGAAATGAAAAACAATGGTAATATATTATCTATAGAGTCACTTATTCAGCAACACAATGATTATTTAAAATTATTAAACAGTACTGCTAATAATGGTTCCGAAATCGAACAAATAATTGCTATGTCAGAAATAATTGATCTAGCACTTTTTGAAAATGATAATGGAAGTAGTATTACCTCTGTTTCTGATTGGAGCGATTTACTCAATAGAACAGTCCCTGATGATTTAGGCGTTTCTGAGATTGCATCTAACGAGCAAATATTAGCATATGGTTCATTTGTACGTTCTGCATTAATTAGTAATGACTTAGAGAGTTCTGGTTTAGAATCTTGGATTGATGATAGAAGTACTAAGGAAGATCCTACTCCTTTTGCAACCTCTACTCTTTGGATCATAGATGTTGATTCCTCTTTAACTCATGATGTTTCAAAATCTACCCAAGTAGAATTAAGAAGTTTATTTAATCAATTATCTATAGACTCAGATTTAACCTATTCGGCAATATCTACAGATATAATTAGTAATGATGTTGATGAAAGTACAATGAAAAGTTTAGCATTATTGATATTATTGGCATTAACAGTTGTAGTAATTGTATTATCCCTAGCTTTTAGGACGATTACAGGGGTATTATTTCCATTAGCAGGTTTGTTGATGGCATTAACATGGACCTATGGATTATTAAGTGCATTTGGTGTACAATTCACTGCATTAGATGTTGCTGTAGCTCCTCTTGTACTTGGTTTAGGGATTGATTATTCTATACACCTACAAAGACGTTATGAGATACACCGTAATAAGGGGCAATCTACTGTTGATGCATGGTTAAATTCTGTTGAGAATCTAGCATTACCTTTGTCTTTGGCTGTAATTACTACTGTAGCGGCATTTATGGCTAATCTATTTTCGCCATTACCTCCATTACAATCATTTGGAATTTCATTAGCTCTTGGAGTAGTTACTGCTTTCTTTTGTTCAACTATCATAGTTGGTTGTATGCATGTAGTCGGCGAAAAACTTTCAGGTGGAAAATTATCTTTAGCATCTACAGGCAAACTTGGCGAAGGATTCAGGGACCTAATGAAGTTCCAGAGTGAACAAAAAGTAATCATCTTGTTAATTACTGGTTTATTGACTGTTAGTTCAGTATTCGGAGCTATGATGATAAAAACAGAATTTGACTTGACAGATTTCCTTGATGAAGATATGCCTGTAATGGAATTAAGAGCAGATATGCAGAGCTCTTATGAGTATTCTAGTATTCAAATGGTTTATTTTTTAATAGAGCCTGCAGGCACATTATATTCGATTAGTGGAGATTATGATTTATTAGAATCTATGCAGTATTTAGATGACACATTACCACTTACTAAGGGTGTAGTTCAACCATCAGGAGATACTGGGAGGACACAATATAATGGAATTTATACCATCATCAGGGATGCTTTGGACATGGACCCATCATGGGGTGTAAAGTTTAATTTGAAATTATGGGGTGACGAGGTCGGGAAAATTGATTTAGGTGGCGATGTGAATCTTGGTGATGCTTTATTGAATTTATCAATGAATAATACAGTTGGAGATCCACTAACTGGTTCCACCTGGGCAGATAGGGTGGATGATTCTGTTATTGTGGATTCTAATGGAGATATTTTAAAATTACGAATTGGGGTTTATGTGAATTCAGGCACTAACCTTGAAAATACTGAGATTGTACAAGATTTAAGAGAACGTAGTGATAAAATTTCATCCCAATTAGCAAACATGGGGGCAGTTGTATATCTTACTGGAGATATGGTGAAGATAGATACTGTATTGACTGGAATGACAAACTCTCAAGTTCAATCTACTTCTATTAGTCTAATTGTCTCTTTTCTCGTTTTATTGATTTTAACGCGTAGATTTACGCCTGCATTAGTGGTTATTGCACCTGTAGGAGTTGCATCATTTTGGGTGATTGGATCTATGGCTGCACTAGGTTTACAATGGAATGTTTTGACAATCATGGTTACTTCTTTAACAATAGGTATTGGAATAGATTATTCGATACACGTATGGCGTAGGTTTGAAGAAGAAGTAAAAATTAACGATGGAGATAATTGGGACGCAGTGAATCGTATGCATTCGTCTACTGGATTGGCTTTATTGATGTCCGCAGGAACAACCATCTGTGGATTTGCAGTACTTACGCTTTCTCCAATGCCAGTTGTAAGGGAGTTTGGGTTGATTACCTCTCTAACTGTGTTCTTTTCATTAATATTGTCTCTTGTTGTTCTACCAGTTCTACTTGTTGAATCGAAAGAAAACGGAAAAGAAAATTAGTTTTCTATTCCCCTTATTAGTTCAGGCATATCCATTCCTTGTTCTTTAGCAATTAGTAATAAACAAAATGTTGTTGTAATTTGTCCAAGGCTCCTCTTTTTCCTCGCACATCTTCTCATAATTTCATCTTTTAATATTCCAGTATTTGCTGAAATATATCTGACTAATCTTCTTTGAGGACTATCTAGTAAAATTTGTGTTGCATCTTCTATTGTGGGTGTTTCTTTAATAATTTGTTTTAGATTTGTTCCGTCAATCCTCTCATTATTTTTCGGCAAATCATTCAGAATTTTTATTTCGGGAGCCCAGCCAAATTTTATACACTCAGCATTAATTTTTATATTAGTTTTAAGCGCTGAATCAATACTTGTTAACCAGCCTTTTTCAACTAATTCTTCAACTAATTTTTCCGCTTGGGTATAATTCATCCATTGAGTATCTATGCTCCAATAGCGAATTACATAATTAGAAGATAGATTTCTATTTGGTGAATCAAGCCAAGTAGTACTAATTAGTTGCGATATTTCTTCTTCAATTTTACTCGTCATAATTATTTCTCCATGAATGAATCTTTTGATTTACACCATCCACTAATTTTGATGTGTGAATTCGAGATAGTTTCATTTGGGGCTGATGGTGCAATATACCAATCATATCGTTTTGATAATTTAAGATCAATTTTTTCAAATAATTCTTGAATGTCTCCTGGATTAACTCCGATTATCAAAATCGGTCTTTGGATTTCATCTTTAAGACTCTCTAGCCTCTCAACAGTCTTTTCTATAGACTTATTCAATCTAAATTTAGTTATGGCGTTTTTACAAAGTGCATGTGATATTTTTAATTTTGAAATACTAATCCATCCATCTATTGTAACGTAAGTAAATCCAAGCATGACAGAATCTAGAAGCGCTCCATAATCCGCATGTTCCGGATCCCAAATTGAATTTGGATGAAGTTTAGACATTTTTTTAATTCTATTAATGTTAAATCCGTCTCTTTCATGCAATAATAATTTTGTATTCTTTAACTTCTTTGAATCTGGTTTTATCGCTCCAGGATATAATAGTCCTTTGTGGAAAACAAACCTTTCAAAAACTTCCATGATTAATCCCCGATTAGAATCTATATTAGCGAGGGTTATTGAAGATGATACCTTACGCCCGCATGATTTCAAACATGTCTAGGTACGTTGCAAGGCACCCGAAGACGGGAAAACCGTTGTATTCTGAAAAGGAAGTAGAGATTGAAACATCGTTAAATCCACCTATTTCAAAGTGGGACGGGTTAGAATTAAGCCTATTTGAATTAAAAAAACTGTTCGATCAAATATTGCCTTTGGCTATCGGAGAGATTAGTAAAGTAGAAATTAATCATCTAGATATTGAAAATGAAAAAATATTACTTGACAGAACTGATGGAATAAGAGCTCTTCCAAGATTAAATGCAAGTTACAATGATAAATTGTATGATGCCCTAATTTTAGGACTTTATGATCCCTTACCTGAAAACCGTATTGCTTCATTACAAATATTACATATTTGTGCCTGTAGAAAACCAGATGGATTATGGGACATTTTAGCAGAATTATTAGATGATGATGTCGCCGAAGTTCGTAGAACTGCGATTAAGTCATTAATTGCAGCTGTACCTATTTTTCCTTCAGGGTGTGAAGTGTTACTACATATTGAATTAAGACATGAACTTAAATTAAGAAGGGATGGGGCTTGGAAAGCCCTGAATGAATTATTAAAAAAGTGGCCAGATGCTGCAATGGCACATTTAGATATATTATCTAGGGAAGATGATGTTGATTTAAGGCGGCGCTCAGCAAATTTACTTTCTGGAGCAGCAAATCGGAAATCTGCAATTGCATGGGATTTAGTTAGTTGGGCGCTTCAAGATGAGGATGATTTAGTTAGAGACAATGCCTCTAAGGCAATTAGGACTGTGACGCATCATGAACCTCGCCAAGCATTAATTTTTGCAGAAAGAGCACTTTTCGACACATATAAGCCAGTTAGGGCAAGAGCAGTTCAAGCATTGGAAAAATTAGGTGCAGGAAGTAGAGTTAATTCATTAATAATTAGGGGATGTAAACATAGCGATTTAGAAATAAGAAGAAATTGCATTAAAATGTTGCCAAGATTAATGAGTGAAGATGAGTTAAGGGACCTATGTTTTGAATTATTAAATCAGGAGAAAAATATCACTCTGAAGGAAATTTTGACTGAATATAGTAAAGACGATCAACTTGAAGGAAGTGAATTAGAGAAAAATAAATATTTAGCTCCTGCAGAACCGATTGATCAATTGGAAAAAGAAATTAAGACAGCAGAGGTCAAAAAAGAGAAGAAGAAAGAGACCTAGGTTTACAGTCCCTTCTTAGCGTCATTGTTAAAATAGAGAGGCTAGTCGCCGGGGTACAGGTGTACAAGGGAGAAGTGAATATATGAATTCAAATATTGAGAGATTTGAGAAAATGTGGGCTGGTGAAACACCCAAAGGAATTAATAGGACTAAAGCACAAAAATTCCAACAATATATTCTTGAACACGTGCGTCAAACAGGTAGACCAATGAATAAGAAAAATGCACTAAAATACTGGACTGGCGAGTTACAGCGTGAAATCAAAGAAAGCGAAATGCATTGATTGAGTTGAGTTAATGGTAAATAATAACTCATTTGATCAGTGGGAAATTTCTGAAGAAATAATTACAGCAATTAAGAATAAAGGTTGGGTCACCCCAACAGATATTCAGATTGATTCAATTCCGTTTGTACTAAGTGGCACTGACATATTAGCACAAGCAAAAACAGGTTCAGGAAAAACAGCAGCATTTGGAATACCTGCAATCGATAGATGTATTGATGAAAAGTCAGTTCAAGTATTAATTTTAACACCTACTAGGGAATTAGCATCACAAGTTTCAGAGGAGCTTAATTGGCTTAAAGGTTCAAAGAAGATTAATATTGATGCATTTTATGGGGGCGTTGGTATTGAACCTCAAATTAAAAAACTTGAATCTGGAACCCAAATTGTCGTAGGAACTCCAGGTAGAGTTATTGATTTAATCAGAAGAGAACATTTAGATATTAATAATTTAAAAATGTTAATTCTTGACGAAGCAGATAGAATGTTGGACATGGGGTTTTTCCCTGATGTTCAATGGATTATGAATAAATCAAATTCAGAGAGGCAGACATTATTATTCAGTGCAACATTCCCTCAGGAAATATTAGATGTTTCGAGTGAAATGATGAAAGAACCTGAACATGTATTATCCTCTCAATTTGAAGTAGAGGTTCCCGATATTAGTCAAAAATATAGCACTGTAGGGAGAATAAATAAAAGTTGGGCATTATCTAATATCTTATTGGATTTTGATTTTGATGGGCAAGTATTGGTATTTTGTAATACTAAAAGAATGGTTGAAATGTTAGAGCAAAGATTCTCTAAGGTGATAAATAAGAAAATTTCATCATTGCAAGGGGATATGTCTCAAAATGCGCGTGAAAAAGTAATGATTGAATTTAAGTCAGGAAATGTTGACATGTTAGTTTCAACTGATGTAGCAGCAAGAGGCTTACATGTTGATGGAGTTAATTTAGTGGTTAATTATGATCTTCCCAATGCAGTTGATGGTTATGTACATCGAATTGGACGTACTGGTAGAATGGGTAATTTTGGAACAGCTTGGTCACTGGTATCTTCGGAAGAGATGGCGATGGTTTCACTTTTGAAGAATGTTCACGGACTCGATATTATTGAATCAGAAATACCAGAAAATGACAATCAACATTTTAGTAAGAAGAAAGATTGGAATGAACATTCTAATTTATTTGGAATGGTAAGTTTAGGAATAGATATTGGATCTAATGATGGAATCACTCATCAGATCATATTTGATTGGGTTAGTGGACTCATAAAAATGTCTGATTTAGTTGTTGGAAGTATTGATATACAGAATAAAGATTCAAAAATTGAGATCCATCAATCTAAGATAGATTACGTCATTAGTGCAATGGAGAAGAATAAAGATCTAGGTAGAATTGTTGAAGTTAATGTAATCTAATTCATTCTTCGGAAGAATTCTCTCCAAACATGTTATTGAAAAAAGCACTATTAACAATATAAAACCAGATTAACCACATAATTGTTAAGATAATTAATGATCCCCATTCAAATACAAAATCATGAAATATTTCCCACCGAACATCACAACCCCATACGCCTGGGTTTTTCTCACAACCACTTGCGGCTAGAGGATAAATTAAAACTAACCTTAGTAAATTCAAGCAAAAAACAATTACCAATATTATTGGAATACTCCATGTTTTAATTTTTTTACTTATGTAAGGAGTAAGGAGTATCAGTGTTGTGATGAATAGCATTTCATGAACGCCTGCACATTCATCAGAAACGTAAAAATCAATGGTGTTGTTTTGAATATCTGGAAAATTAGGATTGTATAGTTCTATTTTGGTCATTAGTCCACTATCCCCATATTCAGAAAGAGTAGAAGATTCCTTCCCATAAATCATATGATTTGATTTATTCCAAAATTTTGCAACAATTTCTTGAATCCAAGCAAGTGTATCTTGTGAGGAGGTTAGGATAGAATATATTATTTCAACAAAAAGTAAACCAAGGGGGATTATTAGATATCTTTTTCCAATTTCTATAAATTCATCTAATCCAATATCATCTTTTGGAACCTTTGAGTTATTACTAACCTCATCTTTTGGAAGTTCCATGCACTTGGGTATCTTGGATATGATATGAATGCATGGTTCATATGAATTTATTAATTAGTATTTTAAGCACATATCCGATTGATTCAAATGCAGAATAAAAGAGGGATAATTAGATAGGGGGGCAATAAGATGGCTAGAGAACTCAATTTACTAGGATATGTTTGCCCTTTACCAGTATTTGAAACAAGAAAAGAATTATTGAAAATGAATGTAGGTGAAAAACTAATATTAATTTGTGATGATTCGGATGTACAATACGATATTCCAAAATTGGCTAATAGGATGTCTGCTGAAATTGTTGAAATTTTTGAAAAAGATGGAGTTTGGGAAATAACATTATTAGCACCAGGGGAATGAATATGAATTTTAAATTAGATGGAGATATTTCTGAAAAATCTAAAATACCAGCAGATGCAAAATTACCATTAAAACAGGGGGAATTTAGAATAAGGGTGTTTCATGAAGAAAATACTGGTTTTGATCATGTAGCGTTGACATTAGGTGAGATGAATGGACCCGACCCTACTCTTGTTAGAATACATTCAGAGTGCCTTACTGGAGATGCATTTGGTAGTCTAAGGTGTGATTGCGGTCCTCAATTAGAAAGTGCAATAGACACAATAAAATCAAATGGTTGGGGTTGTCTATTATATCTAAGACAAGAAGGTAGGGGTATCGGTTTACATTCAAAGATCCAAGCCTATAATTTACAAGATAAAGGTTTAGATACATTGGAAGCGAATTTAGAATTGGGACTTCCAGGAGATGCTAGAGATTATCAACTTGCAGCTAAGATGTTAATCGCAATAGGCGTTGATAAAGTTTGTTTATTGACAAATAATCCTGAAAAAATGAACCAATTAAAAGAATATAATATTGATGTAGTCGAGAGAATGCCTTTGGTTGTTGGAATTGGAGACTATAATCGTAAATACCTTGAAACAAAAGTTGAAAAAATGGGACATAAGATTAATGAAGAAGATTTAAACCGAGATAATGACAATTAATTTTTAATATATTTTTAATTTATATTGGCTCAAAACTCCCTCTTAAAATAAAATGGGGCCGTGACCGGGAATTGAACCCGGGCCGGCGGGACCACAACCCACCGTGCTAACCTCTACACTATCACAGCCATCTATTATTCACCTCGAAAAGTTTGAGTTATTTGAAACAATCGACAAACTACAGCAAATTTGTTCTTTAGACCGTTTTGTTCAAGTGGTTTGAAAGGTACCGGACAACATGGGCAGATTAACTGATAATAGGAAGCTAGTTGTTTTTTTGATAATATTCTCTCTTCTTTTAGTTCCTATAGTTTCTTCTAGAAGTATTCATCAAATTAGTCAAAGAGATATTTTTCTGCGAGGGGAATTCAATGAACCAAACGATTGGTTAATTGAAACACAATCTGGTTTTTCTAATTTAGAAGCCAAGAATACTCATGCAATTATTGCTGATGGTAAATTAAGTTTAACACATCAAAGATCTCAAAATTTGAAGGAAATGACTTTTTGGAGTACAAATTCTAATTCAGGTCATGAATCAGCAGAAGGAACTCCAGATGGTTCATACTCGATCTCTTCAGGAGCAGATATAGATTTAAGTGGATTTGATTTTAGTTCATTGAATAATTATCCCTTAGTAAGTACTACGCTAATAGTTTCGTTTAGAATTTCAGATGGTCTTAATGATGATAGAGTTGAATTTAGTATTAGTTCAAATGTTGGAGTCTTTATGGTGCATTCATATTCAAGTACATTTTCAGAAGGAGAAATAAATCATTTATCTAGCCCTTATATGACTTATAATTTAGATTCGTTAAATGAATGGGATTGGGACTCTTTATCTTCCTCTTCTATAAAATTAAATTATGAATCAATAGGGGGGAGTGATGAAGCACAATTAGAAGTAGATGGAGTTGCATTAAGTGTAGTATACCAAATGCCTGAAAGTGGATTTGATTTTGTTAAAGCAGAAACAAATTTACAATTAGATAATACTTACGATTATGAAAATATGACATTAAATCTGTCTGCAGAGATTATTGGCGACTTAGGCAATATTGATGATAATTTAAGTTGGCTAAAATTACAAATCGGCACAGAGATAATCTACGAACAGAAACTAAATTCAAACATGAAAACAATTGAACTTAGTTTAGACCTCAATGATACTTTATTCGCCCCGTCTATAGAATACATGTTATTTGCAATTGGAATACAAATATACTGGGATTCTAATGGAAGTTCAAGTGATGCAGTAATCTCAATTGATGATATCACACTTGGGGGTGTTACTTTCACTGAATGGGATGAGAACCCTCATTGCACTGAGATTGAAGATCTAAGTGGTAATAATTCATTCTTAGAAGATTCAGGACAATATAAGATAATTCCATTAAGAGATACATGTACTGATGATAGAACTAGTAATGATGATCTTATGATTTCAGTAATTACCTCTCCAGAAAATATTATTCAAGCTACAATTGATGATGGTCATCTTAAAATCTTCCAAATTCAAGATTCATCGGGATTAACTGAAGTAACTGTAGATGTATTTGATACATCAGGTAACATATGGAGTGATTCTTTTATTGTAGAAGTTGTTGAAGTAAATGACTCACCAGTATTACTTAATTTCCCAGATGAGGTATGGATTGAATTAGGAGATGAATTAAATATTAATGGTACTCTTTTTGATGCTGAATCATTAATTGGTGATTTGCAATTCAGTGTTGATAGAACAATTGCAAAAATTAATTCGGATAATTCCATTACATTATCTCCAATTGAATTAGGGATTGTGGAAGTTACACTTACAGTGTCAGATGGTAACTCTGTTGGTACTCATAAAATCAGAGTTAATACCTTTTCAGAATCAGATCTTATATCGAATTGGATAATAATAAAAAGTGCAGATGCTATAATAGATAATGAAAATGATAAGTACAAATCACATTGGGCTTCAAATGTATGGATTTCAACAGAAATAGAGAACTTAGGAACTAAAGATGCAACATTTGTGTCAGTTAGATATTATCTGAATGAGGAGTTGATTGGAAATATGACGTTACCTTTAGTTTCTGCTAAATCAAGCCAGGTTGCAGAATTAGAATGGAACTTTATTGGCTCTCCTGGAGATTACACAATTAAAGTGATAGTTGACTCTTATGATACCATTGAGGAATCAAATGAAATGAATAATGAGTTTTTCCTTTCATTTGTGCTTGAAGTCGATAATGAGAATAAAGCGATTAACTCAGAAAGTATGCTTGATGGTGTATTTCTAAATATAGGAATAATATTTGGATTTCTATTATTAGGGTTAGCACTGTATTTTGGTCCTAAAAAAGTTCAAAAAATTCAGTGAGTGGCAATTAATGGCCCCCCCATCACGTGAGGCGGATAATCCTTTTTTTGTAGGTAAAGCATAAAAGGGGGTTGTTTAGAAATTTGTTTGCTTCATGGTTGGGGGACCGGAATTATAAGAGGCAGGATGTGGGGTAATGGGATTACTAAAAATTCGATTAGAAACTGATGAATGGATATATGAAGAATATGAAGAAGCCTAGTTCATAGGAATACATGTTTAGGTTGGGCAATTGCTCCCTTTTCTTTAGCTGCAATTATTGCAGCATCTAATTTTGCATCTGCAATTGCTAATAATATGCCTTCATTTGATTGAATTACAACATCATCGCCTTTCTTGAATTTAGTACTAATGTGGCTAACTGCTGGATACATTAGTGTCGCTCCATTCCCCAAACTTTCATGCGCAGATGGTTTTACTATGATTCGTGGGTATTTCTTTACTAATTCCTCTATTGGATGTAATATTTTTAACATTGCTGATTCATCACCGAGTTCTTTAAATTTCCATAATGCATCAGATAATTGGTTCATTGAGATACACATGTCTTCTGTAAATATACCACTTTTTGAGCGTCTTAATTCTTTAAGTATAACTTTTTTATCTATTAGTAATCCTAGATCTCTAGCAAATGTCCTTACGTAAGTTCCTGCTTCACAATCCATCTCTAATAGTAAATTTTCCCCATCAAAATCTAAGATATTTAAATTTTTAATAGTTCTTGTTCTTACTTGTATTTTTACTGCAGATATTTCTGGAGGGACATTATATATTCGTCCTTCAAGTTGTTTAATAGATTTCTTTAAAGATTCTAAAGTTGCAGTTGAACTTAATTTTAAACTTGCAATATAGGTTTTTTCATGTTTAAGGATTAATGGTGTTAATTTCATAGATTTACCTAGCAATAGAGGCAGAACACCAGATGCAAAGGGATCAAGAGTCCCTCCATGGGCTAATTTATCGATACCCAGTAAATCTCTGGCCCAAGCAGATAATTGGTGACTAGTTGGTCCAGGGTGTTTATCAAGCAAAATAAATCCTGCCTTCATTCTTGATGATAGATTTCTTGAATCACCATTTAATTCTACAGCTTCCATTTCTGAGTTAATTTTCATCATTTTTAAACTTCCTTTAAATGCTCTATTACTTTTTGTGCTATTTCCTCTGGTGAACTATAATTACAATCAATTACTAATGAATATGGGGCCATATCATTTAAAGAAATTCGATAATATTTTTGAAATCTAGCCTCATCCTTTTCAACTCTTTGTTTGATTGAAAATAATACGTGGCTTAAATCTCCTCCCTCTCTTTTTTGAACTCTTTCTGCCCTAATCTCTTCATCAACCTTTAACCAAATCCTTTTGCATTGAACTTCTTTTTTTCTAGCCCAATGCCCTGCTAGTCTACTTTCAATAATTTCGGGACCATTTATATTTTCTATTATGGAAATAAGTTCATCATCTAATTCTTTATCGACTTTATCATCTATAAGGCATAATTCTGCAAAATCTACTAAATTTATATTTTTTTTCTTTGCTGCAGTTCTAAATATATGCCCCCCATTAATTGAGATCCAACCATATTTTTTTTCTAAAATAGATACTAAAGTAGTTGTGCCACTCCCTGGATGTCCACTAATTGTAACTTCGGCCAAAAAATCATCTCCATTCATGCCTACAGGTCACACATCTTAATTTTCCAGAATTAGATCGTTCTATGTCTGAATCTCCACAAACACCGCACATTCCTACTAATTTGACAGATCTATGGGAGTTATTTTCATTAGTTTTATCACTACTTTTAAGATTTGTTTGTTTTCTATTTTTTGAATTACCCGACATTGGTTTTTTCTTTTGGTTTACATTTCTAAATTGTTCTAGTAATGGTTCCTTTATTGATTTCCCAGCTACTACGATTGGATGTGATTTATATCTTAGTAACTTAATATGGCGATCGATAATTCTCCCTAGTGGTGCAGACATTGCAATATAGGCAAAAATCCATACAGGGAATACCCACATCACTCTATTTTCTAATTCCCACTTAGGTTCCCATGGTAAACTAATGTATTCAACTCTAAAGTTTTCAACAGATGATGCTAACCAAGCAAATATTGCTATGATAAATACCATGGTAAACATCATTGGTTTAAAGGCACCCATTTGAACAGACATTTGTTCAGGAAGCATTTGTTCCCTCATTCTCGCAGATGCATCCAAAGCAACCTTATTTTGTTCAAGTCTAGCTTCCTGTGCCATTTTCCCAATTTGTCTTTGTCGGTGTGCTATGTGTGCTTGTGCTATTGGGTCCATGAAAAAAGACCTCAATATTGTGTTGACTACCATACTAGCAGAACCCAGGGTAAATACCATTAAGATTAGAGAGTTTTGCGGAACTATAGGTTGTAATATTGGATCTGCATATTCCATTAACTTCATTCTAATATCAGGATTCATCACAAGCATCATCATCATGACCATCATTAGCAAAAGGAACATCATTTGTCCTCCTGATTGTGGTGGTCCTCCTTCTTGACCACTACCTCCTGCCTCCGTCATATTGACCTTTAGACGCAAGGGGTGCATCAATGCTTCCCTATAATTTTTAGTATATCCTCTAAGCGTTAGCCTCTTCAAATAGAGGCACTTGGCCAATTCATGTACGAAGGAGATAATGCCAGATGGGTTAGTGGTCAACCTATGCCTATGTTGAATCGTCCTGTGGTGATTTCACTTTCTCAAATAGAATTAGTTTCTAAATATTGTAGTGATGGAATGTTGTGGTATTGGGGGGCTAATCCTAAATGCGTTGGAAATAAAATGCGAACAATGCGATGTAATGAGGTTGATGTTGAACCAGAAGGTAATGAAGCAGAATTAATAGATTGGATTTCGAGATATGGAATCCAATCAACTTTAGTTGTAGATTGTAGGGAATCAATAGGTATGCCACTTACAGTGACTCCATTATTAGAGTTACTAGTCGAGATGCCATGTCCTGTATTAGCAATCGTAGATGATGTAAATGGATCTAACCCCTTTCCTGCTTGGACACCTTGCTAAATTTATTTAAATTCAAATGAGCAAGTAGTACACTTTGACGCACCTGTATCTGCAGGTGTTTGACAGATAGGGCAATTAGTCGTATTTGCATTAGATTCATCTTCACTCTCAGGGGTAACTGGTGCTTGCTCTTCAGATGCAGTATAAGTTATTCCAGCTAGAGTTGATTCGAAATCATCTTCCTTCTTTTCTGGCTCTTCAACAACTTCAGGTTCAGAAACAACTTCAGGTTCAGAAACGACTTCAGGTTCATCCGTAGAGTTCTCATCATCATTTGTGAGATTGAAATTTTTAGCTGCGTTTTCAATTTCTGACTTTTTAAGATATAAATTACCATCTTCATCATAATTTACAGCATGAGCGACAAATAACTTTCTATCAGTTATTCCATGGGATTCCATGATTTCAAGTAATACGTCTTCACTCCAACTATAGTCTTCAACAGTAGGCTCTGAATTTTCTTCAGAATCAACCTCAGGAGATACTTCTGTAGTTTCTTCAACAACCTCAGGTCTTTCAACTGGCTCATCATTTTCATGATCATCACCTATCTTTGCACCCCTGAATGATTGTAAATCAGATATTTTCAAATCCCCATCTCCCTTAATGTCATATGACAATTCAAATTTTTGTCCACTGTTGATGACTGGGATTACCCATTCTAGGTGTATACCTTCATCAGAATCTGTAGTTTTCAAATTTACTAAGTTTTCTTTGGTTGCTCCACTAACGTTGTGTCCTTTTAATTCAAATCCAGTAGGGACGAAATCAGGCAGACTTATATTCCTAAGAGGGGAATCTGAATTATTCTCAAAGATTATTAGAACCTCATAGTTTCCTTTTCCACCAGTTGGGATAAGACTTTTTCCGACTGTAAATTTTCTTCTTTTGTGACTGACTCTGACTGCTGGAACTTTTTCAATTCCAATTTTACAACTAGGTCCATATCTCTCAGAAATAAATTCACAATTTATTGGAGCTTCTACATGCTTATTTTCAGGGCTTGGGTCGGGTGCATTAAGAGGATAACTGATTGTAACAGTTTGTCCAACTCCCATACCTAGTGGTCCCTTATCTCCAATTGTTAATTTTAATGTATTTCCTGGGCCGTCTGGACTAGTATATATTTCCTCAAGGGTAATTCCACTACTGAATTCAGATTTTATTTGTTCAACTGAGATTTCTTCATCATCAAGACCAACAGATATTGCACTAGAGTCAGGTGGCATAAATAATCCCGGTAAATCATCCATAATTCTTAGTAGATTGATTGTTGCGGATCCAGTATTTTTAATAGTGATTGTAGCAGTAACTGTTTGTGGTCTGTAAGATCTTAATACTCCAACATCATATGATTTTGACATTATTGCATCTAGTACCTCTAATTCAGTTTGCTCTAATTCAATTGTTCCGCTTGTACTTCTCGTACAACGAGGAATAACCGTATATCCTAATTGTATTGTAAAATCAGGTCTTTCAGTGCCTTCTACAACTTTGAATTCACTCCTCCATTCTGACTTTTCATTACCCGATGGGTCATCTGGTTCAACATCTTCTGGAACATCCTTAACATCAAAAAGCATTGTGTCGTTTCCTGACATTTGGACTTGTAATTTTACTAAATCTACACTAAAACTAGATCTATTTTTGAAAACAGCTTGACATTGCCAATTATCTGGTCGTTCATCTTCATTAACCGACATATAGCTAAATCCTCTACAATATGCATCTAATTGATTAAAGTCAACACCCGACAGAGATGAATTTGCTTTGTATTTTGCTTGTGTTTTTCCAGATTTAATTGGCTTTTTATTGTCTACTTCTATAGATACATTTAAAGAAATATTTTTCTTTTCTCCAATTCCTAAATCTCCAATTTTCCATGTTAATTTTTTACCTTTTAATTCATATTCTACATTCTCTGAATCAAGTACTGTAAATTGCTTTGGTATCTGTTTTGTTACTTCTACATCTGTTAATGTGACATTTGATACATTTTCAACTTCAATATTCACTGTAGAATCACATGGAGTATTCAAAACAATAGATGATGTGGAATCTTGTTGCCTAGACGGATTAGTATCTATGTTTTCTTTAACTACTAGCATTCTTGGTCCACTAGATGTATAATCTACCTTGTGTTTCTTACCTGCATCTAATTCGGCGATTGCCATTGAACTTTCAGTTAATGAAATATTATCAAGTCCGTCTAAAACTACATCTATATCCCAAAGTCTATTTTTAGAACTTGGATTTTCTACAACCAAACTACCTTTTACACTTTGATCAATTATTGAACCATCATGTGATAATTTTGATTTTTCAATTTCTGTTATTGTTCCTTGGATTTTATCTCCCTTGATATTATCTACTTCAGACAAACTCCTGATTGTGCCTCCAGCTAATGAAAAAGCAGGTTGGTGTTCTGCAGTTGCAGAAGGAACAAGTAGTGGGGTTTCAGCATTCAAAAGATTTGAAGCACTATCTTCAGTATTTTTAACTCCTAATAATAAATCATCTGCTGCAAATGCTAAAAGTGAATCTGTATCATCAAGTTTAGTATCAACAGAATCTGTTGGAGTACCTAAGAGTGCATCCATACTTGGTGGAGCAGGTGGTGCATCCATACTTGGTGGAGCAGGTGGTGCATCCATACTTGGTGGAGCAGGCGGCATCATATCCATTCCTGGAGGAGCCAGTGGTGCATCCATACTTGGTGGAGCAGGCGGTGCATCCATAC
>Ga0114997_10000420_pt1 | contig 34690 bp, 17 predicted proteins | sample ArcticOcean_MG_C_2_FD_87045 | JGI IMG/M metagenome (GOLD analysis project Ga0114997, IMG submission 87045) | Marine microbial communities from western Arctic Ocean - ArcticOcean_MG_CB4_136 | ecosystem: Environmental > Aquatic > Marine > Oceanic | place: Arctic Ocean: Canada Basin | collected... | reverse complement strand
TGGAAAGCGTGCGGAGTAGCGATTCGGTTGTGATGCCGTCGTCTTCTATGCCGACGGCAGAGGAGGACGAAGAGTATAGCGACGCACAGATTGAGATTTTACGAAACGCGCGAGGGACGAAGAGGGACGTGGAGAAGAACGCGGCTTCGATACCAGAATTGAGCTCGAGAGACGCGACGCCGATTACGGAGTTTGAAAGGCAAACTTTAGCGATAGAACCGATAGAAATGGCGGAGACGACGACATCGACGACGAAAATGAACTCACTGAAAAAGTCTTTAAAGGGTGGCGGACAATCGCCGATGAAAATATTTTTCCCGAGCGACGAAGGCAACGAAGACGCTAAGCAAGAGCTATTCTTGCGCGCGGAAGCGTTGTTATGGAACATATCGCTGAGTAGCGGCATCGATCCATCCAACGCGTGCGCGTTTGAACACGGAGGAAAGAACAATACTAATACGAATATAATGACCTTCCATCGACGAGAGCAAATAGAGTGGGTGAAGGAAATCGAACGCGCGTTGGAGAAGATTGAAGAGGCGAGGTTGAGGCAAGTAAAGAGTCAGTTAGCGAATGTGTACGTGGAAGCGAGCGGCTTGGACGCGGTAGAGGTTGGGTTGATCTCGCCGGAAAAGAGAGGGAAGAGAGAAAATCTTGAGTAAACAAAACGTTCTTTAAACCCGAAAGGTCATCTATTATTACTATTGCTACTCCTATCGCTGCGCTTGTGCTATTATAACACTATATTTCTTATAATTTATTTTAGACCGGTACTACGGTACTTCATTCCCATGCTTTGATAATTTTTGTTCTTCGCGCAAAGTACTGAACGCGACGCGTCTCGCGCCGCCGACGCCTTTATCGCCGTACATGGCGAATATGTACGAAAATTCCAAATCAGAGCACGCTTCAAAGAGCTTGAAAATGCCTGGTTTCAACCGCTCGCGAATAGAGGAGAAGATTTCGTTGTTCTTTTCGTTGCCGGTGGTACTCTCAATTTTTCGGTTATCGGAAGTGGCTGTGACGCTCGCGATGACTTCAGCTAAGATGTGTGCGCAGTAAAACTGTTTCAATCCGCTCGCTTTACACGCTACGAGGCTTTTCGAGAGACTCGAGGCGCATCGAATGAAAGCGTCGTGATGTTCAATTTTAGTTGAAGACATTGAAGCCCATTGGCGCAACACGTCCACTAAATGTGCAATCGTCGCGGTGATGATATTTGTCGATCGTTTCAATTGTTCTTTGCGATGATACATAGTTGCGGTAACGATGTCGCAACACAACACGAAGGAATCGAAATCGGTTTCTTGCGTTTCAAGAAGCGCGCCGCTGAATGCCCGGGCGGAAACGTGAGCGATTCTACCGACAACTCTGGCGCTGAGTGCACACTCGTAATCGCCTTTTGCTACGATGTTGCATAAAATAGCCAGCGATCGCCGTCGGTTTAAACATCGACTATCCTTGTTGAGATGGGGTTCGCACGCGTGGAGCAAACTATCGACGAGTGCTTCATTCTTTTCGTCGTCGAAGGTTTTCCGCCACGCGAATTTTGAGCAACTGGTAAAAACTTCGAGCATCCAAAATGTAGGATGCAAGCGTTGGTTTTGCGCCGAGAGGAGAGCGTTGTCGTCGACGCCTCCGATGAACGCGTTCCTCGCGAGCGAATCTTCCCTGTGCAATCTGTCCACAGCAAACTGCACTGCGAACCGCCGCGCTTTTTTACTCGATGATTCAAACATCATTCGTAAACATTTTGTTCTTTCACGATGTAACTCGTTCAAAACCATCTCCGCGCCTTTAACTGTGTGACTGCTGCTGAAATGTTCAAAATTCTTCAGCAACGCGTTGAAAACAATCGGAAACGCTTCCGCCTCGAACGCAATTCCAGGCGATGCGAGCAGAGAAACGCACCCACACAGATATGTCATTGCTTTTGTGTTTGTATTCAAATCACCTTTGAGTTCCTCCTTCACGAAGCACAATGCGCGGTCCAAATGCGAGGCGACCGAATCGCTCGAGGTGCGCATGAGATCTTTCATCACCATGGAAGAAGGAGATAATGACGAGAATATTTTAGCTCGCGCGTGTAGACTGTGCCCCAATCCTGCCAATATGAAACCAAAACATACCGACATCGCGTGCGTGCTGGCATCGCTTTCTAACTTCACTACGAGAGACTCGAACAATTCTTCCCTCTTTTTGAATTTTTGCACCCACGCCGCCATAGCTTCATCATCGTTTCCGTCGCACGTTACGTCGCGCGTCTGTTTACACGCGACCGCTAAAGTCATGGCATCTTTGAAGCACATATTCTTAGCGTTAGTTCTCGATAGCTGAAACAAATTTTCGTCTTCGTCATTTACAGAATATGAAGCACTCGCGTATTCTTCGAGGTACGAAAGCCACGCACTCTCGGGAATCGAATCTTCAATTTTACCCAGAGCCTCTCTCGTGCTTTCGCGATGAGGCCACTCGGAAGGTGATAAATCTTCCTCTATTTTCCTCGCGTCTACTGTAGAGCGCACTCGTAATATTGTCTTTAACGATGATGATGGCGCTTTTCTTTTGTTTGCAAGCTTCGAGACAATCTCCTCAGCCGCTATCGCGACTGCTTCCATAGACGCAAAGAAACGACCCACGATTTCCTTCTCGTCCGTCACTTTGCGACGAGAGAATAAAGAGTTCATCTGCAATTCCAACGCTTCCATAGCGTCGATCAATGTTCTCTCCATATTCTTAGTAGATTCGCTCAACCATTCGCGAAGCGCATCAATCCAAAGCGTCGCCGAAAGTAAATCATCGACGAAAGCGGCAAATTTTCTGTGTTTTATCCTCGACCCGAAATACCTCTTTGCTTGATCTGTAGATGCGCGCGGTATCCACGTGCTTGAATACTGGTGTAACAAGTCATATCTCATATCAGTTCCGGCGTCCTTTTTGTTCTCGTCGGTCAAAATGCATTCGATAATTTCCCAAGCCTTATCGTTCGAGACGTTGTCGTTCGAGAGCGCTTGCATCGCGCACGGGAAGATCGAAATGAAATCGTCCGTCGTTCTCAACTCTCGCACGTGTTCAATAAATTGATCAAAGAGCGCGCAGTTGTTCATCAGTATATCTCCAACGACATGAGAAATCGCCATGGCATCGTATATCGCCCAATCTTGAGGTACATTTCGTCCAAGTTTATCGCATTGCTCCAGCGTAAACGAGTCCGACATCCCCTTGTGGATGCTTTTCACGACCATTCCAAAAGTAGTTAAAAGCCTCGTCGATTTCTGCATTCCTGAAATCTTTGCGCATACCTCAAAAAGCTCTTCGCGCTGACCTTCAAGCATACTCGAAGTGTGAGATTCTAATGCTTTCAAAACCAGTTCCGAGCGGAAGAGCGCGTTCATGCCGCACAGTTCATCTTCGCTCTCATTGGGAACATGCTCGAATGCGTGTCCAACGCAATCGACAAATTCTGCGAGTTTACGCCGCGTCGCAAACGCCGCCAAGAAGTTCAGCAAAAACGTAGACGCCGTCGTGCCATTCATACCTACACGCGAGATGCAACTAATTGCTATTTTTTCGAGTAAACGAAAATCGACGGAGAGAATGGCATCCAAGACATTGGCGTAATTCATCGTCTTCTCATACTTTCGCCCGTCGAAACATTCCACGAGAAAGGACTCGATGGCCACCTTTGGAGGATTACTATCGTCGTAGGCTTCGTAAACGTCCTCTTTTGTTTTTAACGCGCGTAAGAGATGCACGATGTGCGTTCCTTTTTCTTTCGACGACGCACTCGTAACACCACCGAACAGTTTCGAAAACACCTCTCTCATATCTCTCAGCGCTTTCTCTGTAATCTTCTTCGTTATCGCCGCGTTTTTCTTTCGCTCTTTCGACGCACAGAACTCTTGAAAGAACCACGGCGCGAATCGTATCGCGTGCGAATCCTTTGCGGTCGTGATGCGTTTGGCAAAGTGCAGAATGAACGCCGGTATTTGCTGATTCGTTTTTGTTTTGTCTTCCTCCGGTACACTGGTGTCGTCGTCGTCTCCATTCTTTCGCTTCTCGCTTCGTTTTCGTTTCTTACCGGCGTCCTCTTTTATTTTTTCAAACGCGTCCGGGTAATATCGCAAAACAGATTCTCTCGCCACCGTCAAACGCATCGTGCTTTCAATCAGTTTCCCCAACTCTGCGTTGTCGTTCGTACCCGCCGAAAGCAACACGTCAACAAACTCTTTCGTCACGTTCTGTTGCTTCTCCGCACTCGCACTCGCCGCCAACGTTGTCGACGCGCCATTAATCCCATCGTCTCTATTCCTAATGTTCAAATCCTTCCTCCTCAACTGTCTCGCGCACAACCTCAAACTCGCTTCGCGCATCTCTGGAAACCGCTCAAAAGCCACCACGCACATCTCCGTGCACGCGCCCAATGAAGGCGCGTACTTGGACGCCGATAACACGTTCGAAAGCGCATCCGAACATTTTGAGAGCACCGATGCATTCCTGCCACAACCGTCACCATCCGCGAAGAGCTTCATGCTTTCGCTAAAACATTTCACCATCCGATTCGCGTTTGCCGGATTAAAAGACACCACCTTTTCTTCCGCGGTTCCCTTTTCTCTGACGAACGAAAAGCTCTCCTCCTCGTCTGAATCGTCGCCGTCGTTCTCGCCACTGTCGCGGCGGTTGTCAGTCGTCGTCGTCTCTTCTCCTCGGCGGAAAATCGTCAGCGCGTTCAATAATATCCTCCACAGTTTCTCCGCGCTCTTCGCTTTCGCCTCTGCCTCTCCTCCTGTTAAGGAACCAAAAGCCTTCCCAAAACTCTTCTTCGTCGTCGTCCTCCCATTGTTGTCGTCGTCGTCCAAATCTAAGACGATCGTCGGTAAAACGTTCAGCGTCCACTCGGCAAATAATCGCGCGTTCTCTCCTTCTTCTTCTTCTCTCATCGTCGTCGTCCGAAGAGTAGTAGTACTCGTAGTACTTTCGATTTCGCCGCCGAAATGTTCGACGCAAAACTCGAGTTTCTTCTCGAACGATTCTTTCGGGTTGAACAAAAAGAAGCGAGAGCGCTTTTGGTGCGAACAACAGTCGTCGTTGTTGTTGTCGCCGCGAGGAGGAAAAGGAGGAAAAGGAGGAGGCATTATGTTTCGTGTGCGAGAAAGCGCACGTATCTAATGAGGCAAAAGCTTCTGAATTGGAAAAAGTCTTCAGAACGAATACGCACGCTTTTGAAGAGATGTCGTGGCGTCGTTCGTTTCTCTCGTACAAAGAAAAGTACGAAGACACGTATTCTCCTCCTCCTTTTGACGACGTAAACGACGACGAGGAGGAGAAGAAGACAAAGAAAAGCGGGGGCATCCACGCGCGCATTTCCCAATTTTCGAGCTCGAGTGAACTCAAGAAACGGTTTCGGGTGAAAGAAGAAGCATTCGGGGAAGAGGAAGAGGAGAAGAAGACGCGAAGAAAGGACGATCGAGATCCAGTTCCAGAGACTGGGTTTACCATATGGGACGCCTCGTTACTTCTCGCCGCGTTTTTGAAGCGAACGGAGAAGATGGAGGCGTTTTTGGGTGCTTCTGCTGCTTCTGCTGCTGGTAAAACGTGCGTGGTAGAACTCGGCGCGGGGACCGGGGCGGGGACGCTGCTTCTCGTCGAAAGCGCGATGGAGAAGATGAGAGAGAGATGCGATGATATCAGGTTTGTGGTGACAGATTTAGGCGTGGTTTTACATCTTTTGAGGCATAACGTGCGCGAGAGTCGCGCTTCGGATTTCGTTTCCGTGAAGCGTTTGGAGTGGGGCGAAACGAGAAGAAAGGAGGATGTCGAGAGCGTGAAGACGCTTCTGTCGCCTTCGAGAATAGATCTGGTCATTGGCGCGGATTTGTGCTACACGTCGAACGAGGAAGTCATCAAAAATTTAGCAGCCACGGTGAAATTGTGCGGAAGTCGCGCATGCGTGATGGCGTTTTGCAGAGAGCACAACCCGAGCGCGGTGGATTTGTTCGAGAGTTTGTGTGAGGATGTGTTTCGCATAAAAAAGGTAACGAACACTGATCCTTCGTGGCCGGAACACATGCGCGAGGATTCGGACGATTTTGTCATTTTCGAAATGACGAGGTGCGTCGCTTTGGATGAATGATGTCAAATGTATAAATAGTATTAACTTTAGATGGAGGTAGTTTTAGAAGTCTATGTTAGAATAGTTTAATTGTACACGCGCACTCTTGCACCGCTTTAAATCTGATAATAAGTTATTAAAATCATACTTGCGACGATAAACTCGCGGACGAGGAAAAACTGTTCCCGGACGACGATAGGTTGCTCACCGCTCTCGCCGAGTACAACGAAAACAAACCAATCGCCACGAAAACAATCGCGAGCATTTTCTTAAACACGCCCGTAACAGTCGCAAACGACGAGCGAATGTCGCACGTTTGCTCAAATTCAGCCGCGTCGCCGCCAGGTCCGCTCGCTTGCGCTTTAGCTGCCGGATGGATCTCGCTAATCGCCGCACCTAACGTCCACTCCACCTCGGATCCGTTGACATCTTCGGCGTATTCAATCATTCGCAAACCGTTGCTGGAATCGTCGCTACTCACTCCCGCGCTGTATTTCGGAAACCCAAAACCAACCGTGTTGGAATTCTCGTCTATGCTCAACAACGCGTCTAAAAGCGCGACGTCGAAACATCTTCCGTTTAACCTATCCGACGGCGTGTTCGGATCCTTCCCGTCGAAATCAGACGAGACAACGCTCCAAGTCGTCGCGCACAACGATTTCCCCGCGTCCGCTATTTCCAATAGCGTCGGTTTCGGGAACGTCACCAGCGACGACGGCATCACGACAGATATGAAGTGCGTCACGTGATAGAGTAAACTCATGCCCAAAAATTTCTTCGTCTGGCCGACGTCTTCGCTCAACGAGGCTTTCGGCAATCTCATGTCGCTGTTCCCGTCTTCCGCGAGCATCTTTTGGATCTGTTTCTTCAAACCTAACGCGCACTTTTCATACTCCCCGGACCCGATCAAAATTGCATTCGAGGACATTTTCGCCTCGTACCCGATAAACCCGCACGGATCTCTCTTCTCGCCTCTCTCGGCCAACGCTTCCCGCCATCTCTTTTCCATGTGATTCGCCCCGTAGCCTAAATACGATTTCACGCGCACCGCTTTCCTCAACTGCTCCATGCTCGTAATCTTCTTCGTCTTTCTCATAAACCCACTCGCGCTTAACGTGACAACTTGCGCGGACCCGCCACCGACGTCAATCGCCCCGACCGATTCCTCCAACGGCTTTCTCGCGTTGTTCATCCCTCTAAACAATCGATTCCTCTCCTCCTCCGTCAACCCTCCAAAACCATCGACGTCCGCTCCAATACTCGTCACGTCTACCCCAACTAAATAATTCGCCGCTAACCACGCGTAAAAACCTTCGTCTTCCCCATCGATAGTTTTAAAATGATCCTCTTCCCGTCCGATGGCGAATCTCGGCGTCGACTTTCGCGCGACCGAAGCGACGGAACGCCACAACTCTTTTTGCTCCTTCTCCGTCAAAATCCGCATCCCGGCCGTCGCCCAGACGTACAAAGGCACTCGGCTTTTCCCCTCACTCTGTCCTCCTTTCCCAAAACTCGTCGTCGTCGGTGACCTCCTCCTCCTCCTCCTCTTACCGTTCGTCTTCTCTTTCTCTTCAATCTCTTCAATTTTCCTCATCGCGCCTTCCAACATCGGCAGAAGCGCCGTTTCGATGTCCTTTTCGCTCTTCCCGCTCAAAGACGCCAACGGGTGCAAACTTTTCACTTTCTTCCCTACAGTCGTCAGCGAGAACAACCCCCGCGAGGTTTTATCCTTTCCCGACAAAGTCATTTCTTCTCCTTCTTCTTCTTCATCTGCGGAGTAGTTCACGCGAAACGTGTGCGCGCGACATCCCGTCGACCCGGCGTCCACGAAGACGACGAACTCCGGAACCCCGACGTCGCACAAGATGTTTCTCTCGCCGCTGTATCCAGTATTCGTATTCACCAAAACCGAAGAACTGTTATTAAAAGTAGGAAACTCCTCCGCGAGGAGGAGTAAGTACAGGAGCGCGAGCAACGGCAGGAGCGTTTTCAGACAAAACGACGACAGCGCGGACGACGACGCGAACAATCCTCCTCCGCTTTTACCCATCATCATTCGATTCTGTTTTTGTTTCGATGGCGACTCTGGCACGCGATGATGACGATTCAGAGGTGATTGCGAAGCAGCGGTAGTAAATGCCGCGCTGCTCGAGGACGCTCGGAGCATATATCCTGCCGTGTGCGCGCGCGTGTCTTAATAGAGTAAAGCGATTGGAAATGAAGCCATTTTCCCCTAAAGAAGTCGTCAAACGAACGCGCGCTTTGAACGATCTGATGAAGCTTCCAATACTCGATTTAAGCGCGTTAAACTCTAGCGAGATCACCACTCGAGTGCGCCTCGCGTGCGAAACGAACGGTTTTTTTATCCTCAGAAACCACCGAGTGAAGCAATCCACGATAAACGAGATGCATGTCGCGTCGAAACTGTTCTACGCGCTGCCGGTGGCGTTCAAAATGCGAGCGAAACAAAACGCGAACAATCGCGGGTATTCGCCGATAATGGAGGAAAAACTCGATTTAAACGCGAACGGGGACAGTAAAGAAGGGTTCCACATCGGTCGCGAGTGCGAAGATTGGGAGATGGACTTGCCTTTGCGCGGGAAGAATGTTTGGTGGCCACCTGAAGAGGAGAAGGAGGAAAAGGCGAAAGAAGAAGACAAAGAGGGAGAAGAGGCGAGAAAAATCGGCATCCGGTTCCGCCTGGCGATGGAACGGTATTACGAAGAGATGGTGCAATTCTGCGACGGATTCGTCCCGACGTTTGCGGAGGCGTTTGGGTTACCGGGTTTTTTTGAGGACAAGTTCAAGCCGCACAACGCGCTTTTGAGACCGTTGAAGTACGGGAAAGTGAAGAGCGAAGGGAAACAGTTCGCGTGCGGAGCGCACAGCGATTACGGCGTGCTCACTATGTTGTGGGTGCAACCAGGGTCGGAAGGGTTGGAGATTTTCGACGAGAAGAGCGAGAGTTGGATGCAAGTTAATTTGGGCGGAGCGGAGGACGAGGGGAAGGAAAGCGAGCGGCCGGACGATTTCATATGTAACATTGGCGATTTGATGCAATTTTGGACCAACGATCGATTCAAGTCCACCGTCCATCGAGTCGTAACGGACGGGACGAAAGAGAGATATTCGGCGGCATTTTTTTACGAGCCAAGTTACGAGTGCGAGATCGAACCGATAGTGTTAGAAGGAGAGGAGCCAAAGTACGAGAAAACGACGTTTTTAAAGTACATTCTGGCAAAGTACGACGCGACGCACGAGAGTTTCGACAGCGGTGAAAAAAACGCCGCCGCCGCCGCCTCGAAGAAGAAGTGACGAGATGACACCTCGCGAGGATACATTTTTTATGTGTACAACAATAGTAACGGATTATTCTTACAACACGATGTATATAATATTAGCAAAGCTGAGCCGCTCGCGGTGCACGCAAATTTTGTAAATAAAGCTCTGTCTAAAGTTGGTATGTAGTATATAGGATTTTTATCAGTACATTTCGTCGTCGAAGAAGTGCATTTCTTCGGCTGATTTATATTTGTTCCTCTCTCGGCTGCCGTTCTTCTTCTTGTTCCCGCTTTTCGGCGCAGCGCTCCGGTTTTCCAAGGCGCTTTCAATCGCGTCCGAGTATTGTTTTGGCGGTACTACCGGAGTCATCGCTGCCGTTATCGTCGCGTCGACTGTAGATTCTTCGCCGTTCGAGGATTCGTATTCCAAATCGCCGGTGACGTGGTGCGAGAACAAAGGACGCTGCGCTTGCGGATTCTTCATGGACTTTCTCTGCTCCGACTGTATGCGCATCTGCGCGCACACGTCAAACACGCGCCATTCGTCCACTCTCGATCGTCGACAGCACGATTCCAAGAACGCCAAGGTGACGGTGTTCAAACCGACCTCGGCATCTTTCGCTTTATCGAATACGCTCAAGGCGGAGGAGACTTCGTTGAGTCGACAACATTCGTCGATGAGCGCGCCGTACATTTTCGATCGTGGTGTATCTTTTTGATACGGGTTGATTTTTTTCATCTTTCTCGGTAAGTCATCTGCTTCGCAGTTTTGTTTCTCGTAGTATTCCCAAAACTCCATGGCGGACGCGAGATCGCCGGATCGCGCGAATGCTTCCACGAGCGCGCACAAAACGTCCGCGCCAAACAGAGAGGTTTCGGATTCAATCGCAAGTTTCGCCATGGTCTTCGTCTTGCTCATGAAGTCAACCTCTTGTTCGACAACTTCCGCGTTTCGTGCGACGGCTTTGAATAGAGACCCCATGGCTAACGGACCGAGTTCTTCGGCAACCGTCATCTTTCCGCCCGAATGGTACTTCTTGCGTCTCTCGACGAGATTCCAAGCGTCAGCGAGAAAGCCGTTGTCGGCGCACGATTGTACCAAATCTTGAAACGTTCCGCGGGTTAAGTGATAGTACGCGACTTTTTTTGGTGCCATTATTGTCGCTTTCATGCTTTTGTTCTCGTTGTCCGATTGTCTCGAGCGAAGCCATTTGTATACGCGTAAAGCTCGTTCGGGGTATCCGGCTCGGCACAAAGCGCGCACGACGCCTTCGAGCGTGTCGTCTTGAATGGAACCACCGCACTTGATTATAGATTTAAGTTCCGATATGGTATCTTCGACGCGTCCGGCTCGAGAGATGACTTTCACGAAGAGATTACTACACCAATCGTTCGGTACGACGTTGAATTTGGCCATATCCGCGAAAATTTTATACGCCTTCTCCGCCGCGACGTCAACGTTTTCGCGCTCGACGCTCATGGTCAAGCACCCGAACAAGGCACTTCCGAACGTGACAATAGATGGCGATGCGGTGTTGCTTGTATCTTCCCCAATCTCTTCGATGTTAGAGTACGACTCGATAATAGAATCGTACACATCTAAAGCTTCTTCGACTCGGTGTGCTTTCACGTTTGCATCCATCCACGCCGTGCGCATGAAATCGTTCACGAGAACGTTCGGATCGCGATTGGCTAAGTTATACACTTTCTCGACGTCTGTAAACCGATTCCCGTGCGTTCCTAAAGCAGTAAGCATTAGAGAATACGTGCGTTCCGTTGCGGGCACGTTTGCTCGTCGCATATCGCGAAAGATTGAAATCGCATTTTCGGCGTTGTTACTCGACGTGTGCGATTTCGTCTTCTTTGCGCAATGTAACAACATCGTGTTGAAGAGAATTTGGTTATCCAGCGTGCTGTTTTCATTCGTTCTGAGCTTCACTGTGTCGTATAAATCCGTCGCTTTCTTTACATCGCCGAGATGAAAGTACAGAAACATAGCCGCACTCGCGACGGAGGACGTTTCCCGCACAGATTTGTTCGATTGCTCGAACAATTCCACGCCTTTCGTAGCCATCGCTTGGCCGTTCGCATCGTCTGCCCTCGGTCGACACGCCGTCAACGCGGACGTCAGGATGTGTCGATTCACGGCAAACCCGAGTTTTTGCATTTGTTCGATGATATCCATCGCGGATTCGACGTCGTTTGCGCGCGCATACACAGACACTAAAGCGCTAAAGACTTGCGACGAGACGTTAAAATAATCATCTTTACCGTTGTTGAGTTTGTTCGTTTCGCGAAGTCTCTTCGATTCTTCCTCGTACCTTTGCAAAAGCGGTCTCGTGATGTTCTTCGCCAACGCGACAGCTTTAGCGTTCGATTCGGTAAACGCCCCGACCGCCAACGATCTTTGTAAACACGACAAGGTTGCGGAAACGATGTATTTGTTCATGTCGCCTTGAACGCTCGGATCCTCTCTCGATCGATTAAATAAGTCCAAAGCAAATTCTAAATCCGGTATCGGAGACGCGTTTGCCGCCGCCGTGATAGCCGCACCGTACGTAATCTCCGTCGGCGCTAAGTACGCAAAGTCCTCGGTGAGTTCTTGGAAAATACTTTTCGCAACGTTGACATTCCTCGCATTCTTTGCCGCCGCGATGACGCCATTGAACGCTCGCACCGCGTCCGTATCGTCTCGAATTCGTTTATCTTTACCTAGTACGTCCACTTTGAACTGTTGGAACGTCTCTAAAGCCTCCTCGCAATCCGCGCAGCTCGCGCAACAATCGATGTAGGAACGATACACGATCGCTTTGGGCGTACCATTTTTCTTCATATTCTCGAAAGCTTTCTTCGCATCGTTCAATCGATTCGCTTTCCCGCACGCTTTTAAAAACGCCGAAACCGTGTATTCATTCTTCGTCAGCGACGTCTCAAACGCCTGTCTCACGAATTCAAAGTAAAACGCGTTGTTGTTTTTAATGTTGTTGCTTTGGTTGCGGTTCTTTTTCGCGCTTTTTGTCGTCGACGCGTTCAAATCGAATCCTTCGTCGTTATTCTCCCCGTCTCTCATCTCCCTCGACATTCTCGATATAAACGCATTCGCCAACCGCCCGCCGTCCATCTTATCGTCTCTCGGATCAAACAACCCGTAATACTCCATCATCAACTCAAACGCGTTCGCTTTCGCGCACTGGTCAAAAAACGGCCCGTGGTGTTGCGCCACGTTCATCTTCTTAAAAAACCGAGACTGCGAGTACGACTCCCTCCTACTAAACTCGCCCTCACCATCCTCTCGTTCGAGAAAGTACCGCCGCGCGAACCGAAACGCTTGCACAGGCGCGTTCATGGTCCCTTCCGATACCCGCAACAACCTCGAAAACTCCTCCACCCGTTCGTTCTCTGATTTCGCGCTCCAACACTCCTTCTCTTCTTCCTCCTTCTGTTCTTCGTTGTACACAAAAATCGCCTCCTCGATGTCCTTCTCCACCTGCGCTTGGAAGAGCACATCTTTCTTCTTGTACTTTTGTACCACTTTATTCGTAGGAGTAGGAGGCGCAATCGTCGTCTTGTTCCCGTTTATGATGTTGGTCTCTTTTCTCCGTCTGCTGTACGTTCGTCTTTTCATCAGTTTCTCCGTAATCGTCGTCGTTATCATCACATCGTCGTCCTTTTCTTCGTCGTCGTCGCATTCCTCCTCCTCTGCTTCTTCTTCTTCTAAAGGGAAAGAAGAAGAAGAAGAAGAAGAAAAATCCGCTTTTTTCTTCTTCTTTGGGTTCTCGGAAATCGCCGCCAGGCGAGAAAACAACCTTCTCGGGGAAGAAGAAGAAGCGAATAAAGAAGAACGTCTTCTCAGAAAAGCAGCGGTAGGAGTCGTCGTGGTCGTCGTGCCGTGCAAAGAGAACGACATATGATTTTTGATGCGAGATGTGTCTCCGTGCGCTCCTTCTTTGTCTTCTTTGTCTTCTTCTCCTCTAATCCAGAGAGAATAATTTCCACGACGTGTGGAGAAAAAGCGTCGCAAAACGATCGCTTTTTTTTATGAACACCTGATGAAAAAAAACGGCGAAGACACTTACGTCCCTAAAAAATCGTCCTTGTCCCTAAAATACAAAAAAAACACAGACAGACAGTTGTATCTACAATTTTCAAAAATCCTCCCATCTTTGCGCGCGCTAAACATGTTGGCACTCCCATGGAAACGCGCGCTGAATTCATGAAATACTGGAAGCTTGCTCAATCTCCCTTGTGTTATTTTAGGGACAAGGACGATTTTTTAGGGACGTAAGTGTCTTCGCCAAAAAAACGGTTCAACAACAACAAAAAGTCAAGGGGAAGAAGTGACACAAAAAAACAGCAGAGACAGAACCGCGTATTCCCGGAAGACTTTTCTTCTGCGCTTCTCGAAGCGGCGTAATAAAAAAGTTCTAACGAGAATATAATTTAGAGATTTAAGAGAATATATCTCGCGCTGAGAGGTTAGAGAGAGAGAAAGAGAGAGAGGGAGTATCATGGGGTGCGCGAGCTCCAAAGCGACTCTGATATCGACGACGACGTCGGGAGGATCATCGCTGAAGAAAAAAGAAGAAGAAGAACGAGCGCAACAAAATGTGAATGGAAATTCGTCCAATTCCAATTCGACGACGAAGAAGACGAGGACAACAAAGACGAGGAAGTTAAAACGAAGGTCGCCTCTGAAACCACCTCGGTCCCCGCGCTCGTCGCCTGGTGGGTCCGTTCGTAAAGGGGAGGAGGAAGACGAGGAGGAGGAATATGTAAAGAACGACGACGTCGAAAGGAGCGAGAATAGCAGCAGCAGTAAGAAGAAGACGAAGAAGATGAAAGCCGAGGTGGAAACGAGCAAATTGAGCTTCACGTTCGAGAGAGAAGACCACCGCGAGGACGAGGAGACGAAGGAGGAGGAGACGAAAGGTAACGTCAAAAACACAAATTCAACGACGAACGTAACGACGACTTTAACGAGCGCGAAGAAACACACAAAACAACCGAAGCTGAAAAACTTTAAAGGTTTGCAACACGACGGCGCGAGCGAGAGCTCCGTGGAAGCCGCCGGGACGGAAGAGGAGGAGGACGACGGAGGCGCGGAAGAAGACGAAGCGTCGACGATGCGACTGTTAGAGAGCACGCAACCTGCGAGGGCGAGGAGAACGAGAGAGGATGAATTAATCACCAGATACGACGATAACGACGACGAGGAGGAGAACGAGGAGGAGAATATCGAGGAGGAGAGAAGGATAGCGTCGAGATCTGGGTCGCTGGTTGAGAGATTTAATAACGCGAGTACGACGACGACGATTCAGACGACGACGACGACGATTGTTACGCCTTCGGATGACAAGGCGGCTGGGTTACAAAATTCAAATTATACAACAGATAATAAGAACGAGGAAAGTAGTAATCCTACGACGCCTGGATCGAAAACGCCAGACGCGGCTTTGACTGTGGATAAACGCGTAAACTCGGTGACTTTCAAGAAACAGTTGAGAGAGATGCTGGAGAGGAAAAGTTCTGTGAAGATGCCCTCGATTATGACCAATAGCAGCAACGAGACGAAACATGAAATATATCGGAGGAAATCGTCGTTTGATAGTCCTGGATCTGGCAAACCACCGACGACCCCGACGAGCGCGGAAAAGCAACAATTCCGCAGCTACTACTCGCACACGACGTCTATGATTAACCGATCGTCGGTGTCGTTCAACGACCTGAAATTCGAGCATTCCGAGGATGACGTCGCGTTTCTCTTGAAATCGTTGCGAAAATCGGTATTATTTGCAGACGCAAAAGAAGACACGTTGCGAGAGTTAATCTCGGTGATGTGGAAAGAAACCTTTGAGGAAAATTATGCCTTGGTCACGCAAGGGGAGAAAGGTAACGCGTTGTTCTTGGTCGCGGAAGGTAAATTTGACGTTTACGAAAGAGTCACGAAAACGACGACGACAACCTTGGTCAACAATAAGAACACCGACGACCCGGAATCATCGTCTCCACCAGCAACGAAAGCGCCGTTAGCAAAGTCTCGTTTAGGAAGACGATCGCGAAATAGTACGAAATCGGACGACGCTAGAGACGAGGCGCAAGAAGACGAGGAAGACGAAGCGGAGGTTAAGAAGCGCCTATCGTTAGAACGAGAATCGAACCATGTGGCGACATCTTCCGGACAAATTAAGAATAACTTAGTAGCCGTGAGTAGCGAAACGAGCATCAGCGAAAAGATAGATAGTAAAGACGCCGCTTCAACAACTTCGACCACGACGGTAACTGCGCAAGAAGTCGTGGAAGTGAAAGTCAACGTGAAGAAACCGGGCGAAATTTTCGGCGAGTTGGCGTTGATGTACGGTGCGCCAAGAAGTGCCACCGTGCGATCCTCAGAGAGGTCCGAAACGAACGCGTGGTCAACGTGGGTGCTCCCACGTCGCGCGTTTCGAGCGGTTGCTAAAAGGGCGGCTGAAGATTTTAGAGAATCGATTGCGGTGTTCATGAGTCTCGTTCCGGTGTTTGCGCCGTTGAGCGTTGCCGAACGACTGCGAGTCGCAGACGCGATGGAAGAAGTTGAATTTGAACCGGACGAAGTTATATTACAACAAAGTGAAAACGCAGGCGACGACAGTGGATTTTACATCATCGTCTCTGGAGAAGCTTTGGTGTACGTCAACGACGACGACACGCCTGTCGTTGGCGACAGCGACGAAGACGACGATGCTAGGCTTGGCATTTTAGTCAATCATTTGTTTCGATCGAATTTTTTCGGCGAGAAGGCGCTCTTGTTCGAAAAACCAAGAGACGCGACGGTAAAAGTTGGGCCAAACGCACCGCTTCGGTGCTTGAAGTTGAAGCGCGTCGATTTCGTCGCGATGATGGGTACGTTGCAAGATTTGTTATCGAGACGAAATAGCGTGACGCAAAAGCGAAACTCGAAGAAGGTAAAGATATCGAGTCCCCAGAGCGAAGAGAAGAAGAGAAAGAGCTTTCACTCGTACGATACCTCTCCTGATAGTGGGAAACTGGAAACGCTAGAAAGTGGCGACGATGATGCTGAACGTAGTAGCGCCACCGCAGCTGTGGGTGAAATCGATGAAGGCGACACCAGCGCGCAAGATTCCCAGAAAAAGTCACCAGTGAAGACATTCCAAGGTATCCTCCGCATACGCCGCGTTGGCATGGGATCGCGAAATTTGTATTACGACGCACACAATCCAGCCGATGAATCGTCTATTTACCGGGACGTCGACGCCATTGGTGCCTTCAACGAATCATTCGTCCAAAGCATCACCTCTGGTTCGTTCAACGCGTCTTTGCAGCCGTTCATTTTCACAGTCTCCGAGGGTACTTTAATCGGTGGCGGTGCGGTCGGATGCGTCAATGAGTGCAACCACTACGACACGCAACAAAAATACGCTATCAAACGCGTTCGGAAAGTTGCGGTGAAATCCTCTCCAGAGCACGTCTTGTCCGAGCGTAAAATAGTCGCGGAATTGAACCATCCTTCGATTATTTCCTTACACGGCGCCTTTCAATCCGATCGACACTTATATTTCCTCATTGATTTGATGAACGGGTTTGATTTGATGGATGCGCTCGTCTCGGTCGCGACGGTTCGGAAAATGGCTCACACTACCAAACCAGACGCGCCTTTAAGGAAAGTTTTGGTTGGATTTGACGAAGACGCCGCTCGGTATTACGCCGCTCTCATCGTGTGTGCGTTTGAGTATTTACACGAATTGGGCATCATCTACAGAGATTTGAAACCAGAAAACGTATTTTTGGATAAATCAGGACGAGCTAAAATTGGCGATTTCGGCTTTGCGAAGAATATTGGCGAAAGTGGTCATCAAACGTTTACGTTTTGCGGGACACCTGGGTATGTCGCGCCAGAGATGGTCTTAGCGCGAGGGTACTCCTACGGCGTCGATTGGTGGGCCCTCGGCGTGTTGATTTACGTCATCATTTCCGGGTTACAACCGTTCGGTCAAAGAGGCCAAGGAGAAAGAGGAGGCGATAATCAACCGCCGCAAAATAATCCGTTACAAGTCATGCAACGCATCGCCGACGCGAGTTTCCAAGTGACTTACCCGATTTACACCTCCGAGGAAGGTTGTGATTTAATCGCGGGTTTGTTACAACGACGCGTGGCGAAACGATTAGGTAACTTGAAAGGTGGCGCGCAAGCGATTAAAAATCACCCGTGGTTTGAAAACTTCGACTGGAAGGCGTTGGAGAGTGGCGCTTATCCACCGCCACAGTTGCCAGAGCCGTCGAAAGCTATACTGTCGTCGCACACAGCGCGATTGGCGGAAATTGAAAAGATGGTGTTGGAGCAAGAAATGCGCGACGACGAAAAAGGCGAGAACGATCCAAAGTTACTCGCAGCGAGAGAGATCTTTAAAGACTGGTAGAATGTAGAATAGAATGTTGTATATTAATTGCGCAATAGTGATGTAACTTTACAAGTGCCACTGGTACCCGGTACTATGGTATCTCTCTCTCTCAGCATTTACCCCCTCTTCTTTGTGAAGACGAGACAACACTTGATGATTATTAGCGTTTGAACAAAAATTGTAAATCCTCCGGCGACAACTTCGCCATGCTCGCCTCGTTTCCATCCATCGTCCCTTCAAAAACTAACCGCTTTAGCTTTTGTAATTCGTGCATTTTCGATTCGATCGTGTCTTTACACGCGAATCGAAACGCGGTCACCTCTCTCGTCTGTCCGATTCTGTGCGCGCGCATCACCGCTTGCATCTCCACCGCAGGATTCCACCACGGCTCCAAGACGAAAACGTAATTCGCCGCCTGCAAGTTCAAACCTTCCCCTCCCGATTTCAAAGACATGATAATCGCGTCCACGTCTGGGTCCGTGCAAAACTCGTGCAAATTTTGCGCTCTCGCCGTGACAGGCATCGATCCGACCAGTTTGCGAATGACGAAATTTTCCTTCCTCATGCGCCACTCGACGATGTCAATCATGCTCGTGTACTGCGAGAAGATGATGGCTTTGTTCTTTTTACCATCGCGACCGCTTCGGATCTCACGGAGCTTTTCCATCATTTTCTCAATCTTCGAAGATGTTCGGTATTCGCTCAAATCGATTTGATTCAAGATTGATTTGTTCGGCACGACGTCATCGGCGTCGAGTTCGCCTTTGCCTTTCTTCTTGACCCCGCCGCCTCTTTCGTCTTTTGGCGCTTTGATCTTATCGATCGCTTCGGCGTCTGGAAACAAGTCGATGGTCAAATTGGTTCGACATTTTGGACATTTAATGCCATCTGAGCCAAAATCAATCTCCAAGTACGGTTGAATGCACTCGCGGTGGAAGATGTGTTTACACTTGGACGTCGCCGCGTCTTCCGGTTCGACTTTCTCGCCGCAATCGGGCATGCCGCAGTAATGCATGGTTTCTTTCGCGTCAGACGGAACGTTCTCTCGGACTTCGTACTCTTGCTTCTTCTTCGTTTTCTTCTTCGCCTTAGTGTATTCTTCTTCCTCTTTCTCCTCCTCGTCGTCGTCCTCCTCTTTCTTCTCAAATTTCATCTCCGCCTGTTGGTTGCGTAACTTTGGATTGCGAGAATGCAAAACCAAATACGGGTGATCGCACGCTTGTCGCAACCTGGAAAGCAACTCGAACACGTGCGCGTAGTTATTTAACACCGTGCCTTTCTTGACAAACCCGTCGAATCTCGCGGTAACGTTCGCGTACAACGCTTCGTAAAAATCTCGCTCGGTTTGGTCAAACTCGGGTTCCAGGACGTTTTCCGTCAACGGCGGCAACACGACGTCGGCGGCCCGTTCTTTCTTCGTTCGTCTCAACATTGCCGGCAGTAAAATGTCGTTACGAAGCGTCATGTACGCTCTCTTACCTGCGCCAACACCACCGTAGCGTTGAATCGGGTTGATGACGTCCTTGTTAAACTTTGAAAAATGTTTCAAAGGAGCGTGCCCGCACTGGACGCAAAAAGCGTTGTTCGGTCCCATGTCCCAACAGGCGCTTTTGCAACCACAAAGGCCTTCTTTCGAACCGTCTTTAGTGCCGACTTTTGCGGTGCAAAAGTAAAACGAGTACGGTTCCATTTGTAAGAAACGGACGAGCGAGTATAAATCGCCGACTCTGTTTTGTAACGGCGTTCCGGTGAGACACCATTTGTAGTCGCTATCCAAAGCGTACACGGCTTTCGCGGTTGACGTGGTCCTCGCTTTGATTTTATGCGCCTCGTCGAGAATGATTCTTTCCCAGTGAATTTGATGCAAAGATGAGGTTTGAAGCAATAACTCCTTGATGTCACGGTCGTCCGTGTTGCCGAAAAGTAAGCTGTTGTCGTCGCTGTTCGTGTCGTTTTCACGATCTCGTTTGATTTTCGGAGGAGTGACTTTGGTAATTACGATCTCTTCTTCTGTTTCTGTTCCATAATCTTCTCCTTCTTCTTCTTCTTCTTCTTCTTCCGATTCCATTTTAAAATCCGAATCGTCGTCGTCTTCGTCTTCGCTGCCTTTCTTTTTCTTTTTCTTCGCGCTTTTGTTCTTCTTCTTCGTTTTTTTGGCGGCGGCGGAGGTGGCCTTCTTCTTCTTCTCTTTCGCCGCGGGCGGTTTCTTCGACGTACTTCTCGTACTTCTCGTCGTCGAAGCAACCACAGTCGCGTCCTCTTCTTCCTCGTCGCTATCGCAATCCAAACAAATCACTTCCGTCTCTTTATCGTCCATGACCTCCATTTTATATCCTTTCGATTTTATCGTCGTCTTTGGTTTCGGCGAATCCATCAACGCGTTCACGGCGACATCGACATCTCCGCCGCTATTCACGACTGCTTTTTCAATCATGTTTCGGGGAAAACCAAAGCCCATCTCGACGATTTTCGTGACTTTCGGTTGAATCGCTTTCAGTTCTTCCTCCGTGATTGCTTCGTCGTCCTCGTTAGAGCCGAGGACGAGACCTTCGGCCGCAGCCGCTCGCGCTTTATGCGCTCCGTCGTACATGGACATGTCACGACCGCCTTGCTGCATGTAGCCACGCGCGATAGCCATTAACGATTTACCACCACTTTTCCTCTTTTCTTCTCTACCACTACCACTGTTCAAGTTTTCCAACGTTTCCTTCAACTTGTCTTTCGAGATGACGTTCAACGTCGCCAACGCTTTCGTATTCGCGACTTCTCTCGTCTTCTCAGTTTTTTCGAGTTTCTGAGTTCTCTTCGCGTGTGGGCCGCAAAAGTACTTGTTGTGCACCGCCAACGAGCGAGGAAGAAACAGCTTGAAACAATGCGCGCACGGCACTTTACTCTGCATCTCGCATTTGCGGTACTCGGCTTCTAAAACCGGAAACGTCGTGAGCACGACATCCGCGGCGCGCATCTCCTCGACGATCGTCTTCCGTTTGCGGTCGTTATAATACACGAACACTTTCAACGCGTTCTCTTTCGTGCACAACTTTATTTCGTCTTCCCATTGAACCAACGCAGAGGTGGGAACGACGACCAACGTGGTACTCTTGTTCTTTGAAGAAGAAGAAGAAGCATTCGCGTTGGTTGCCGACATTTTTGTCGCGCTCGATACGTGTTCTTCTCGGCCGCTCTTCGGGCTACCCTTCTTACTGCGTTTGCTATTCTTCGCCTTGGGTTCGTCTTCTTTTTCTTCTTCTTCTTCTTCTTCTAAATTTAAGTCTAGTTCTACCCTTTTCTCGTCGCCGTCCATCTCCATCACTCCAGCCTCTCGCATTCGATCCAATCTCAACTCCTTACTCATCAACACCAACGACACCGCCTGAATGGTCTTCCCCATCCCCATCTCGTCCGCTAATATCCCGCCTTTCACCTGCGTCTTCTCGTTTCCCATCATCCACGCCAACCCTTCTTTTTGAAACGGCAACAAACTCCTCACCAATCCTCTCGGCGGCTCCGCCGGTTGAATCTCTCCTCTTTTCAAAAACGTCCCGGCGTTTGGATCCACCTCGTCCTCCTCGCACTTCGGCTTACTCGCCGACGTCAAAGTCCTCATCAATTCTTCTCGCATCGCTTCGTCTTTGATGTATTCGTTATTCGTTTTCACTCTTTGCGTTTTCCCGAGCTTCTCCAAGTGCACATTCTTTCCTTTATTCTTCATCTGTTTCGAATGTTCCTTCTCCCCTTTCCAATACGTCCGCTGTTTCACCTCCTCTTGGGTCACCCCTTCAAACCGAACGCAATCCGCGTGATACCACCCGGTCACGTGGCTAAAAAACGCCCCGCGCCATTGATACGGCATCCCAACTCGAACCGTACTCTTTTCTATCGGTTCCGAACATTTCCCGCACTTGGCCCTGGATGACGGTGACATCCCCGCCATGAGAAGGTACGGTGTTCTGGGGACGTTTGGATTCGCGTCCAAGTATTGATTGTCCAATCGACACCACGCTTCGTCTCCGAGAACTTGAACGATCGTAAATCGAGGGTTTCTTGGGTCGTTGAGTTGGTTGATGGACATTTTTGTATCTGTGATCTGAGCACCACCACGAATGAAGTGCGAGGTGGTCGGGTTTGAAAGTTGTGCGCTCTATTTGTGAAGATTTCGAGATACGAATGTGATGACGTTGACGTGACATGTGACATTTATGCTATAGTACGAGTCATATCGCTTTCGCTACGAAGAAGAAGTCTTCTTATTCAATACTACTCATTTGCTTTCACAAAATCGTTTTGCATTATTCGTAGTAAGATTAAATTCAGGAGAAGAGCTCGGGAAACGCCTCTCGTTTGACTTTCTCTTCTTCGTCGCTAAAATCGAACGCTTCGAGGACGCTCTCGGCGAACCGTTTCACCTTCTCCCTACTGTTTTCAAATTCCTTGTCGATATCTTCCTTACTCGCGTTTGCATCTCGTAACCTCTGTTCTAACTCCGCGAACGCTCGCACCGTCTCATTTTTTCTCTCGTTCGCTCTCTCTCTCGCCTCCTCCGAGGCGAATTTCTTCGAGACGCTCTTCAAGACGATGGACAACGTGCACACGTCGCGGACGTTGGCGTACGCCTCCAACGCCGGTCTGGCGGAGGTGCAATCCAACGTCGCGTTTCGTAATCTCGCGATCGCTTCTTCCGATCCAGTTTTCACGACCACAACACCCCCATCGTTCTCGTTCTTCTTCTTCTCTTTTCCTTCTTCTTCGAGGATAGATGTGATGATGTCGTTCCGGAGCGTTCGCAAGCGTTGCAAAGTGACTTGCAAAGGCCCGAGTTGGAATGTCGATTGGCTTTGTTTGGTAAAATCCATCATCCCAGCGGCGAACGCTTCCTTCTTCTGAGAAGAAGAGTTGCAAAAAAGCAAAAGGCTACCACATGCGAGTAAAACGTCTCTCCTCTCGCGTCGTCCTCGCTTCGAACGATGCGTGTTAGTGTTCTTAGTATTCGTATTCGTTGTTCTCATCGTGTCTCTCTCGCCGCCAAAATCCTCCTCCTCCTCATCATTATCATCATCGCGTCTAGGTTTGACTGCTGCGTTTTCGTTGCGAATACTACGAATGCAAAAGCTCTTTTTAACTCTGCTATTTCTTGTCGTCCTCGTCTGGTGGCTAAAGAGCGCGATGCTGCTCGAAGAACGAGCCGCAGAAGCAGAGAAGCAACGCATCGAAACCGTTGGAAAAATGCCGACATTTCCCCATAAACAATTGTTTACATAAAGAAGAAGTTAAAGAAGAAGAACAACAACAAGAATGGTATTCAACAAACGAAAAGAGGAGGAAATCGAGGAGACGGAGGAGGAAATCGACGACGACGTCTCCAACCTGAAACGTCTCACTCGAGACGCGTTTTCGGACATCAAATCGTTGCGAGAAAAAGTGCACCGATTGGAAACGAATGCACTGCGAACGTCTTCCTCTTCACCAAATTCGATATTCCACCGCGTGAAAGCGAAAGTGGAGAGCGGTTTTCTCCACCCGCAAGCGGACGAGAACCAATTTAACGTCACCGCGAGTCAGCGCGCGAGGAAAGGCGCGGAAATGAAAGTGAACTGCGAGACGCACTTTCCGAAAATTGGACACGTTTTAACCTCTGCGTTTGCGTGCGAAGGAGGGAAATTGGTACGTTTTTCTTTACACGTGAGCGACGATACGCGGTATCGATTTTAGCCCCGGTAATAAACGCACACTGACATCCTCTCTCTCTCTCTTTCTCTCTTTGCAGTTCACGGAAGACGGGCAAGAGTTGCACGCGGTAACCTTGCGAAAACTTTCGTACAAAATATCCAACGCGGTACCTTCGCTCGTTCCGGACGGCGTGACGATACGAGTCACGCCGCTCGGTTTTGAAGGCCGCGATCAGTTTGCATCTTTGTCTCCGATACAAGAAAACGCGTCTTTAACTGGATTTGGGTCCACGGGCGCGAGTTATGCAGCGTTGGGCGATGGGGATTCAGCGGTGAGCGTCGGGTGCGAAGTGAGTCGAGACGCGACGGTGAATTTGGCCATGTGCGCCGGGAATAACACGCGAGTGGACGAACCGACGGCGAGAGTGATTGGTCAAGGGAGTTGGAGGAGTAAAAGGAAAGATAATAAGAACAAGGATACGAATAAGAAGAACGTGAATTACGCCGGCGCTTTAGGAGGATCAGTGGACGCGAACGGGCAAAAGATTGCCAGCGTCAGCGTGGCGGCGGCCATAGAAGACGTGGTTGTCAGCGCGTGGGTACAAAAAGATGTTTTAGGTGGCGGCGGTGGTAAATCATCGTTTTCAAAATCTAAAAGTAAACGAGGCGGCGGAGGGGGTGGGGGCGAAGATGTCTTCGAGTGGGGCGTCGTCGCCACGAAACCACCGAGCGCGAGACTGAAACCAGCCACGGCTACTTTGAAAGACATTTTGTCGCCGAAAAATCTCGGTTGGGGGTGCGTTTTCGGCCACTCCAACGCGGTCGGCGGGGAACACGTGGAACTTTTCGCGCGCGTATACGGCGATGGGTTTCAAAAACCGTCCATGAGCCTGTTTCCCGGAATCGTCGTCAATCGAGACGAACGCGGGAATTTCGATACGGCGTTCGGTATGAGAGCTCATTGGTATTTATAATAATTTTCTCTTTTCTACTCGTAGTAAATCTTCCTTTGCTTTCTGAACGCGCGCAACTTACCGTAGTAGAGTACACATCTATTTTCTTCTCTATTTTTGCATTTTCGCCGCTATGCTCGCTCTGTATTTCTTAAAGTTCTCGAAGCGCACGGCGCGACCATTTTCAATCGCGATGAACTCTTTGCCAACTTGTTCGACGAAAAACTGGTCGTGCGAAACCAAAATCACGCCTCCTTTGAAATCCGAGATGGCTTTCGCGAGCGCTTCGCACGATTCTAAATCTAAGTTATTCGTCGGCTCGTCTAAAACGATCAAATGCGGTTTAAAATAGGACACCGCGGCCATGGCGACCCGCGAACGTTGACCCCCGGAAAGACTTCCGGATGGTATGCTTTGTAACGCAGTCGGCACGCCGCAACCAGATAAATGTCCTCTAATTTCTTGCTCGTGTTTGTAACTTCCGTCGCCTTTTGATTCCTCGAGCATAAATTGCAACGGAGTCATGTCGTATTTCAACTGCTCGGCGTGGTGTTGATTCACCAACGAGATTCGAGCGCCGTGGTCGCGCTTCACCGAACCGCCGGTACTTTTCAAAGCGTTTGTGATGACTTTAACTAAAGTCGTTTTCCCTTGTCCATTCTCGCCGAGCAAAACGACGCGCGATTTCGAATCGACGCTTAAATCGACATCTGTGAATATATCTTTCTCTGTGTTTGGGTACCGAAACGAGCAACTATCAAGCATGGCGATCGATTGTGATTGCAATTCACCTCCCGCGCATAAACTTAAACTATTCTCTCTATCTTCTTCTAAATCCGCGAGTTCGTTTTGTTCTTCCTTGGCTTCCAACTCTAATTTCTTCGCCTCGGAGGCTTTCTTCTGCATCATATTGATTTGCGACGAGGAGCCGCCGTAGCGGAACCCGTGCCCAGCGAATTCTTTCAGCGTGTCAATCTTTATCTGTCTCAATTCCGTGCGTTTTTTCAACGCGATTTGCTGTTCTCTCCTCTTTTTCGCCCAACTGGAATAGTTCATTCGATGCGACGTGACTCGTTTGGCGACGCCGGATATATGCAACGAATCCGTCGTGGTTTCGTCCAAGAAGTGTCTATCGTGCGAAACGCAGACGATAATGCGAGACTTCCAAACTGGATTCTCCGCCAGCTCTTTTGCTAAAAACAATACCGCTTGAATCGACAAATGATTCGTCGGCTCGTCCAAGAATAATATATCGGGAGTCGCGAACAACGCGGCGGCTAAACTCGTCCGAACTCTCCACCCACCAGATAACTGTTTCATTTTACGACTGGCTAGTTCCTCGCTGAAACCGAGACTACAAAGCAATTGCGACGCTCTGGCGTGCGCGGACGAGGACTCTATAGAATCTAAATGTTCGTGAACGACAGAAATCCTTTGCACGTCACCTTCTCCGCTCGCGTTGGATTCCAACTCTTTCAACTCCTCCAACAAAAGTCGTCTTTGCACGTCCGCGTGTAACACAACGTCCACTGGTAACCATTCTTCTTGCTCCTCGTTCAACGTGACCTCTTGATTCACGTAATGCACGAAAACATCCTCGGAGAAACCAACCTTGTCGCCCACCCGTCTGGACGCCAAATACTTCAGCAAAGTAGACTTGCCTGTTCCATTTCTTCCAATCAACGCGTACCTTCTCCCAGGTACGAACGTCAAAACGCAATCGTTGATTAGATCCTGCCCTCCACCTGGATTCGGCACGTTTAAGGGCCCAACTTCAATCGTTCCAATCGAACCGTTCCCTCCGCCGCTACTTCCTTCGATGCGCCTCTTCGCCGCCGTCTCCCGCGCGACGTCCAGTTCTCTCAACAACTTCCTCACCTCCTCCTCGCTCTCTTCGAGTTTTTTCCTCATTTTCCGTTGCTCTTTCTCTTGCGTTTTATCTTCGTTTTGATTTCGATGATTCGTATTCGTGCTAAAATCCGGCAGCCGCTCTCTTTCCTTCTCTCGCAACCGCCTCGCCACTTCTTTCTCGAATTCGCTTTCTTCCTCTTCCCCTGGAGCTCCACCTAATTTCACGTTTATCACTCGCGTCGTTGCGTCCTCCTCTTTAGTAGCAGTGCTCCCTTCTTCACCTCCGCCGTATAACAAATCGTGCGCTCTCGTGCACTGCGCTCTCGCCTCTTCTTCGTCTTCACCTTCGAACAATTCCATCAAAAGTGGCGTCACGAAATCCAGAAACTCCTCTTTGTCCTCAAAACTTCCATCAGATAAACTGGTGAACAGATACTCGAGCGTGTCCTCGTCGATGATGTTCTCGGGGAGGAACCAGGAGAAAGTAGAGGCGAAAAGCACTCGGAGGGACTCGGCGGTGTGAGACTCTGAAAGAGGAGGAGGAGACATGATGATCGATGGTGTTGTAAAAGTGTGGTTTTTTCTCTCCAATTTGGTATATCTTCTAGTGATGGTACAAAGCGGCCGCCGGACATCCTCCGCTCTTCTCGTCTCGTTTACTACTTTTTATTCTTCAACCAGTGCGGCCTATGTCTCCTCTCCTCTTGTTCTTTCGCGTATAACTCTGGGTTTTCTTCTAACCGTCTCTTTTCTTCTTTCTGCAATCGCTCGGCGACGCGTTCGGCTTCCTCTTCGCACAGTTTCGCCTTTTCCTCGTCGTCCTGTCTCGACAAGACTAAATAATGCGCCACGGATTTGTACCCGCTCGCGATCGCGGCTCGGTACATGTTCCCAGTCGGCATCCGCCCTTTCTTCGTGCGACAGAAAGAACAGTTACATATATCTCGGCACACCGGGCACTCCCACTCCGGATTTTCGTTGATTTCCAGAACGTTTTCCCCGTAGCGCATGTACACGCAATCGCCGCAAAACTTCCCGCGCATCATGTTGCACTTCCTGCACGTCGTGTGCGTTCCCAGCGTTTTCTGCCTGCATTGGTGACAACACACGCCTCTGTTGTTGTCGTACAACCGTCGACCTTGTTGGTCGTACCCGGAGACGAAGAGTTGCCATTCCGATTTTCGATCGCCCAAGTTTTTCACTTGCGCTTGCGTGTAGATTTCCTCGTTATACGTCGGTTCCCAAAGATTTCTTTCATCAGGCACAAAAACGTCCGGCGCTTTCTCTCCGCGCACGCGAGAGGACGTCCGCCTCGGTTGTTTCGATCTATCCATCGTTATTGAGTTTTCAGAGCGTTTTTTGACTCGCTTTTTGGATAATAACGATGATGTCGCGCCGTTTTTGTTCTTCGATTCCATCGTCATCACTTTTTTCCTCGCGTCGTCGATGCCGAACGATTTCATGCGTTCGATGTTTTTTTGTATCCGCGCGTTGCGCTCGGCTTCGTATTGCGTGAGTATTGGTTCATTCGTGTTGGTGGTTATGGTGGTGGTGATGATGTTCGCATTATTGGTGGTTTCTTCGAGCATGACGACGCGTTGATTCGTGTTTACTAAGCGCTTTTTTATGTGGAGAGTAGTTGTAAGGGGAATTTTGAATTTTGAAAGGTCTGCCATTTTCCGCATCCGGTCGCTTCGCCGCCTGCTCGTATTCTTACATTCTTCTTCTACCGGAGCAGAGCATTTCGATCTCTCTCTCTTTCTCTCTCTCTATATATATCTATTGCGCACAAATGCGTGACGTTGTGAAGGTCTCTATCGTCGTAAACGCGGATAAGATGTTGTCGTTGTTGTTGTCGTCACGTCACCGGAGGCCTTTCGCCTTTCCGGAACAGTCTCTTGTACTCTTCTTCTGCGAGTAGTCGTTTTTTGCCGCCGTCTTCTTTAGCGTTATCCTTCTTTTCCTCCTTTTCCTTCATCTTCTTCCTGTTCTTGTTCTTCCAATTTTCGTCGAAATACCCGACGGCGATAAACTTGTTTTGGATTCGAGGCGGGTCTTTTTTGTACTTCTCCAACAAGTTTCGACAGCGGTCTTTACTCGCGAGTTTTACGACGGCGCTGCCGTAAAAGAAGCCGGTTTTTGAATCCATCATCCATTCGATTTCGGCGTTGTCGTCGTTTAATTTTAACGCGCTTTTGATTTCCGTGGCGGTGACAGAAAGTGGGAGTTTGCCGATGAACAACGTTTTCGATTCTTTCCTCGGGCGTTTGTTGCTGGCGTTGATTTTCGCGTTGCCGCCTTCTAAGGTGAGCAAGCGCTTTTGTGCCGCCGAATCGACCGGTTCGATCGAGCGTAACTCCTTACCGACTTTACACAGAGGACATCTCAGGTTTTCCACGTCGTGCGGGTCGTTTTTATCGTCGCTTTTAGTCTTATTCGCGTTCCAAGTGTTGCCGTTGCTCCCTTTTTTTTGTCTCTTAATAAAACTGTTCTTCTTCGTATTCGCTTCGATTATGTTCCTGCACCCGTCGCAAACCAAAACGGGCACTTTACACTTTTGATCTCCGCAGACAAACTTCCCCTCGTATTTTGACCACGCGCGTTCGCACGCGCAACACTTACTCGTCGTCTCTAACTCGCCTTCTCTCTCCGCCATCTGCGCCTCTCTCAAATCGAATAAGTAGTTTTTCCCTTTCCAGAACCCACCGCTCTCCGGGAACGTCTTCAAATACCTATCGACCCCACCTCTGACCATGGCAATCCCTTTCGTTTCCTTCAAGTCGCCAACCCGTTCCATTTGCGATATCAACGCCGACGCTCGTTCGCATCGTATGCCCCCGGTGCAGTACATCATCACCCGCTTCCCTTCCAACTGTTTCTTCGTCTCGGGCAAATTTAACCACTTGGGAAACTCGCGACTGTTTCGCATCTCCGGGTTCAAAAATGTCGCCCCACCTTCCGGCGGTTCAATCCTCCCAATATCCACCTCGTAATGATTTCTCACGTCAATCACCACTGAATCTTTATCCTTCAACATCTCGTGATATTCAATCGCGTTCACGTGTTTGCTCTTATTCTGTTTCAACGACGGCGCTTTCTCCTTCTCCAACCCGTAGGCGACTAACTCGTCCTTCGGTACGAGCGTCAATTGCTTAAACCGTTGCGAATGCTCCACCATATCGGTAATCTTAAAATCCGTCTCCTCAAATATTTTGTCAAATTTTCGTAATCTTTGGCAAAACTCTCGCGCTGAGTTTGGATCTTTTGCTGTCAAAGTGCAATTCGCGCCTTCTTGGCTCACCCGCCCTCGCCCGGTCACCCCTAACTCGTTCCCTACTTGTCTCATGAATCCTAAAACCGATTTCATTTTCGCTTTGGACCATTCCGGTTCCACGTATTGGTAGAACAAAATTTGCGAGGCTTTGGACAGAGGGTTGATTTTGTTCCTGTTCTCTGGATTATTTGAGTTGGTAAACGCGATCGCGGGTAACGCGCGGTATGAAACCGGTTCGGATTCGAACGCGTTCACTTTCTCTCTCTTATCCATTTCCCCGTCGCGTGACATTTCACCGTTATTCGTAGTATTCGCAAAGATGAGTACACGTATCAATCATCAGCGCTCAAAACGATGACAGTAGTAGCAGTAGCAGCAGCAGCAGCGCACACTCTCTCGCTCTCGCTCCTTTTCTCTCTAGAATTGGTGCGTTCTTTGTTGTTGCGCTCTAGAGTGTTCCCCGGGGAAAGTTGCGTTTGTTTTGAGGACACGAACCCATCTTTTCCCCGTCAGAGACTGACGCGCGAACACGTCCGTTTAAGAAGAAGTCAGAGAGAGCAGCACAGCAGGAGGGCAACGAAAACGATGAAGAAGAGCAAGTGTTACCCGAAAAGGCGCGCATCATTTCTCCCGATGCTCTTCCTCTGCGTATTCTTCTTCCTCTTTTGGTGTCGTTCGTCTGCTGCTTCAGCGGGGAAACACCAGCGCGTCGAGCGTTCGTCTCACGCCTCCCGAGTCGTAAACGACGAGGACTTTGACTCTGGTTTCGCAGAAATCGATGGTAATAACGTCGGTGGTGATGGTGGTCTGTTCGGCTCGATTTTAAGCGACTTGATGTGGCGAGACGGGAAGAAGAAAGGAGTGATGAGGTTTACGAAGAGCAGAAGCGATTTCGAGCGCGAGTGCGCCTCCTCCTCCTCCTCCTCCTCCTCCTCCTCCTCGGAAGGCGCGACATCTCAGAAGAAAACATTCGCAAAGTGCGCGGCAGATAACGCACAGAAAATCGAGGAGTATCGAATCGACGTGCCTTTAAACGTCGCGTTCGTTGGATTTGAAAACGACGGGCGATACGACGTCGCCATCCGCCCGGAGGAACAGGCGAGGTGGTTGGAACGTCTGAACGTAAAGTTGAGGCACGAATACGTCGGCGACGAGGAAGAGAAAGAGGAGGAGGAAAGGAGGAGCAAGGTTTCGTACAACGTGCACTCGAGAGTGCTTCAACTCGGGTCGAACGTGTTGAAGGTGTTCGAGGAGGCAATCGAGAAGCACTCGCGAGACGTGCATCGCTTGCACGGACAGGTGAACCGCATCGACAGTAGAATCGTGGACGCGTACGCGATTGAGAAGTTAGCGGATGATTTAGCGGAGTTTTTAGGATTAGAAGAGGAACATTTTATGATTGTCGTGAACGCAAAAACGGTGGAAGGTGATGTTGGCGGCGATGATAAAGTGCCCAGGTATGGATTTCGGTACGGATTAACCGACGAAGAAGTCGTCGTCCTGCGAGAAGATGTAGAGGTTTCTAAAAAAGCAGAGCTTTTCGCGAAGAAAGCCATCGAATGGAGGGCAGAAGAGTTACGCAGTGGCGAGTTGACTTACGATCACGACGATAGGGTGTTCCTCGGTGGAAGCAGCAGCGGCGGATACGGTAAAAAGACAAAGAAAAAAAGGACGTCAAAGATTACCGAACAGTTGAAAACGCTCCTCTCGAGAGATGGATTTGGCGCGCACGGCGTCTTGGACGAAATGGACGAGATTGAAGACGACGCGGAGTTTTTACGGTTGAAGAAAGGAGAGGATTTTAGAAACGACGGAGAACATCAAGGCGAGAAAAGTATGAAGAAGATGCTTTCGATGCACGATTTGAGGACGTTTGGCGATCTTTGGGCGGCGAGGCAAGATTTTGCGGTGGAGGTGAACGGCCACGGAGGTAGTGCGAAGAACAAGAAGAACAAGAAGAGTTCAACGTCGATAATAAAAGTCGTCGACGATAGTTCGTTGAAGCAATTCGCTTTGCAAAAACTCAACGGCGACGATATCATCGCTGCCACACGAATCGCGAGACAAATCGCGAAAATCGAACAAGGCCACGAAGGATGTCTCACCGAAGCCATCCTCTCCTCGAGGACGAAAACAGTATTCTTGGATTTATCCGCCGGCCCGTTCACGTGGGGTAGTTTAGAACGCGCGCACACGAAGAAAGTAATCGGACACGGTGCGCACGATTTCCCGAGCACGAAGATGCGGTTTGGAAGTGGACGTAAAATGACCAGTCAAGAGTTTGCGGTGAAGAGAAAACGCCTGTCGCAACAACTGGACGCGGCGCGAGGTAGGCGGTTGGAAAAATCACACCAAAGCCGCGACGAGTTGACGTCGAAAAATTTAGCCGCGGTAGAGATTGACTTACTAGAGCGTTTTTTCAACGAGCACTGTTTACACGAAGCGAACGAAGGCGCGGCGAAAGCGTGCGAGGACGCGATGAAGACGAAAACTGCGTTGGAGCACGGCGCGGATGCCGATTTTGATGTGGCGTCGTTTGGAGAATCAGTACGATTGAGTGGAGACGGCTCGGAAGATGCCAAGACGTTTTTTCAAACGCCCGGTCAGTTTGCGAACGACGTGTTCCTTGCCGAAGCGACGGCAATGATTGGCGCGTACGCTTCTTCCGTCATCGTGCCGCCGGCGACGAGACGGTCGTTTTTGAAACGCGCGAAACCATACAAGACGATTCACGCGCATATGTACGTCCTCGAACTCGGTGAGAAAGATGAATACGAGAAGAACAACAACAACAAAAAGATTAATACTGATAAAAAGAACGAGTACCAGTACGCGTACTCGGATGCTTTACGACTGGAAATCTTGGACGCGTTAGATGCGAGTTCGTTGAAATCGACTAAAGTTTCCGCGACGGCGCGTATCGTCACCGCATCGGAAGAACCGGCGATGGCATCAGCTTTCGCATCAGCTTTGAGAACCGGTAAAGTTTCTGGGTTTGGTGTCGATGGAAAACAAAGCGACCACGCTCGAGCGCGATGGTTGGACGTCGACGCACTCGCGCAACATTTGCTCGTGGATGATGAAAAATACACGCGCGAAGAAGACGAGGACAAAGAAGAAGAGAACGAAGACCACTTGGAAATTCCTATTTTCGTCTTTGACCAACGCTTCGATGGCGAACACAGAGACTCTCCGTTATTTTTCACGAATGCAAAACCGGTAGAAGTTATTCGCGACGCCATCTTTGTCACTCGCTCGAGTCCAATCAACGAAAAGCTTCTCTCGTCGACGCACGGGAGAATGCCCTTTTCGGCGTCGAGATCCTTTTGCGAAATCAAGACGCTCGAAGCGGACTTCGCGGACCCGGCGAGAGAAGTGGCCTCGATGGTGGCGCAATTCGTTTCCGGACTCATCGCACCGCACGAATCAACGTCGTTTACGAGTAGTCATCAAAATGGGTCCGAAGAAAACGTCGTCGAAGCTATGAACGGTTACGCGTGGTCCGTCGGAGATAACCCGTTCAGTTTCACAACGCCCGGGTCTCGATTTGGCTCCATACACCGCGAAATTGCGCGCAGAAACATCGTCGTTGCACAAATCGACCGCGTTTTATTGACGTATAATCGTGCCGTTGTTTCGCTCGAACGCATCGATGCGAAATCGGACGGCGTCTACGAAGCCGCGAAAAGCGGCGAAGGTAAGCGCTTATCGGCTGAACTTCGCGCCTCGAAAAAAGCTGCGTTTCGGTATTTGAAGGAAGCGCAAACGTTGTTATCTTCCGTTTCCTTACACGCGGACGAAGCTTCCGCGAAAGTCTCCCGGGCGAAGAAAGAGGTGGACAAATTTTTCGCCCACGCTACGGTGCTCAGCGACCACGTGCACGCTCGCGAAAAGAGGAAACAGTACCTACTCATGTCCTCTGCGTCGAGCTCTGCGTCCTCGACTATTTCTTCCTACATAAATAGCATGTTCCGAACGCTGTTGTGGTTCCTGTTTGCCATCCTCTTCTTTTATTTACGAATGAAACAAACGACCGATAAAATCCGAATGGCCAAAACCAGATGGACAAAGTCAGCGCTCGATTGAAAAGTACTGAGATGTGGAAATATTTAGATCATAGAGTAGCAGTAGTAGCAGTAATAATAATAGTAGTAGTAGTAGTACATGCGTACCTGTACCAGGTACGCGTGATGATGATACAAAGCTTTAGCGTTTTTCTAAGAAGCGCGACGACGATGATTACGACGTTCGCGAATTACACTCTCAATTCAGAATCTTCCCAATTTCCTTCGCCCTCTTGTACATCTCCCAATACCCGAGCCCGTGCGCGCCAAACAACGACGACATCAACACCATCGTCGTCACCATATCCCCCCCCGCGTACAGCGTCCCAATCGCTAAACTCATCGCCGCAAACGCGCCGTCCAATATCACGCACACCAACGACAACATCTTCACCGTCGCCACCGTCGCGCCTAAGCCTCTCTTCATCCGAAACAACTCCGACCCGTACACTGAGCACGCGATCAACCCGATGACACCGATCGGTATCGAAAGAAACGCCATCAACTGCGCGAGCAAAATCACGCACAAGGACGATATCGTGTTCAAAACCACCACTGGTTTCACGTTGTTCCAATCTTTAATCGCGGAAACGAGTTGCTCTTCCGTCTGCTCTTCCGACGGAGGAAATACTAAGGAGTCTGTAAACCCGTCTTTACTACTCGTCATCATCGGTCCGTTGTTGTTGTTGCTGTTGTTGTTACTCGTGTTCGTGTTCGTGTTCTCATCACAGTCCGTTCCTAAATTCTCTTCGTTGTCATCCCGCCGCGGGGAAGAAAAAGAAGAATTCGGATTCAGAATGCGCTTCATCATATATATATCCTCACTCGGTGTACTAAAACGTTAGTATTAGTAGTACTGTTATTGTTCTCGTTTCCCTCTCCAAAGCTCTCTTCTCTTTCTGATGATGTGGTTCTACAAATACTTTATTATAAAGAGCTCCTCTTGTGACGATTTTTGAGGGTCTCTTCGCTCCTCTTTTTGACCCGCCACGTGAGATCACACACATGCGTGATTATTATTTACTACTACAACTAATAATAACAACAAGTAATCATGAGACGAAAGAATCCACATCCGCAGCGCGCGGTGAAC
>Ga0114997_10000418_pt1 | contig 34735 bp, 33 predicted proteins | sample ArcticOcean_MG_C_2_FD_87045 | JGI IMG/M metagenome (GOLD analysis project Ga0114997, IMG submission 87045) | Marine microbial communities from western Arctic Ocean - ArcticOcean_MG_CB4_136 | ecosystem: Environmental > Aquatic > Marine > Oceanic | place: Arctic Ocean: Canada Basin | collected... | reverse complement strand
TTGTTCCGTCGATATCGGGCTAATTATAATTGCTAACGAAAGTTACGCACTTGCTGCTTAATTAACTTCGGTTAATTAAATAAGCACGGTTGTTTGGGGCACCGGGTAACAGAACGCCCCTTCTAAATCATAAATTAATATTTGATTTCAATAAGGAGAAGTTTTAAAACTAAATTATGAGTGAAGAACATAAAATTACAAAAAAAGACAAGATAGTATATGGAATAACTTTAGCATCAATATTTTTTGGTGTATTGATTATAGGTCTAGCTGGCCTAATATTTAATATATTTTTTTAAAATAAAAAAATCTGCTATTAAAAATACATAATTCTTCCTTAGAAAAATCATGAAAAAATGTTTATTTTAAAAAAAATACTAAAACATTATAAGAAAAAAAAATTATTACCTCTTATTATTAAAAAGTTGTCTCCATACTTTGACGGCTTTCTATTGTATTTTCTTCCTCGAAATAATGAGGAAATTATAAAAATTCACATTCCACTAACAAATAATGTAGATGAGAACGATTTAATGCTAGCTGAAAGAATTTTTAAATCATTTAAAAAAATGAAACGCGATCAAATAAATTGTGATGAAAATTTTAAACCCTCTTCTATGTGGGAGAATCATGTAAAAGAAGATTATAAAATATTAAACGAATCTTTAGAGAATGACGATAGTAAAAAGTTTTTATTTTTTTTATCTAACTTTGGTAATTCAAAAAATTATATGGGTATAGAAAATCAAGATTTTATAAAGAAGTGTAGTAAAAATTTTTTATTAAAAAATTATTTAATAAATAGAGTTTTTAGAGGGCTCTTGGAAACTTGGAAATATTTTGGTTTTAACAAAAATGATATAGGTAAACTTGATCAACCTAAATTTGGCAACCAAAATGGAGCAATGGTTAACAAAAGTTTTGTTACCATAGGGAGTTTTTTTAGCCATATTTATTCTGATTTATTAAATAACTTTATAAAAAAAAAAAATAGACCAATAGTTGCAGATTTAGGTGGTGGTTACGGAAAGCTTGCCTATTATATTTTAAAAAATCGTAAAGAATTTTGTTTTATTGATTTTGATTTACCAGAAGTTTTAAGTCTTGCTGCATTTTATTTAATGAAAATTTGGCCAAATAAAAAAACTCTTTTATATGGAGAGAAAGATTTTAAAGATAGCGATTTAAATAATTATGATTTAATATTTTTGCCATCTTTTGAAATTGTAAAACTTAAAAATAATTCTGTAGATTTATTTGTAAATAAAAATAGCTTAGGTGAAATGATGCCAAATACTTCAAAAAAGTTAGTAGAAAATATTTGTCGTGTAACAAAAACTTTCTTCCATATTAACCATGAAACTGAAAGAAATTATTTTGAGGATGGGTCTGAAAGTTTATTAAATAGTGAATACCCAGTTCCTAAAGATTTTGATCTATTGTTCAGATATCCCGATCTAGCTCACATGACATACGATTCTGGTAAAATAAATTATGAATCAGACATCTTTGTTTATTGCTATCAAAAAAACACAAATATTTAAATCGCATTCCATAAAAAAGTTGTTTAATACTTATAATTATTATTATATTTAAAAACTTAAATTTTATTAATTACAGTAATGCATCTTCTATATTGATTAATTTATAAGATTTTTCCTCCCAAAAATCATAATTTACTTTACAGTTCAATATTTGAACAATATAATGTTGGGTGGTAAACAATTAATTTAATTTTTATTTAAATGATAAACTCATATAATAGGTATATATTTTTATTTTAACGATGAAAAACACGAACTAATGAAAGTTTTATTATTAGCACCTTATAGACCAAATCTAAATTTTGGAGAGAAAAGACAGGACGTTACTCCTTCTGAAGCTCTTTTAATTTTATACGCTGTTTTAAAAGAAGCGGGTCATACTCCAATCATGGAAAATCTTACTACAAACAAAATAGAAAGTTTGTCAGATCCAATTCAGTTTTCTTATAGCAAAGTTCTTGAAATAATAAAAAAGGAAAAACCTCCTTTGATTGGAATTACATTTTTATTTGGTGGGGATTTTCCTTATGCATATGAACTAGCTAAATTTATTAAAAAAAATGCACCGGATGTTAAAATTATTACAGGTGGTATACATGCAACTACATTCCCAAAAGAAATTTTAACAAACGCAACAGAATTTGATTATATTGCCATGGGTGAGGGTGAGCGTCAAATGATAGAAATAGCTAACAGAATGGAATCTGGAAAACTTGGAAATCTAGAAGAAATATCAAGCTTTGCTTTTAGATCTGAGGATGGAACGGTTAAAATAAATTATAAAACTGAATTAGTGGACTATGACAGTCTCCCTATGCCTGCCTGGGATAAACTTGATTTTACTGATTACGAGGTTGATTTAAGTAATTATTACAACCCAAAAGGTCATGATTTAAAAAATATAGTTAGTGTTTTTTCTGAGCGTGGTTGTCCTTTTACTTGTTCATTTTGTGATCTTTATATGATTCAGGGAAGAAAGCTAAGAAGACTTAATACAAATAAGTTTATTGATAAATTGGAATACTTAGCAAATGAACGTGGTCAGAGATATTTTACTTTTCAAGATGATAATTTTATTGTTGATAATCGACATGTAATAAAAATTTGTAATGAAATTGTTAGACGTAAGCTTGATATACAATTTGATATAGCTGGCGGGTATGTAAATAGCTATAATGATGATGTGATTGAGCATCTTGTTGAAGCGGGAATGGTTTCAACTATACTGAACATAGAGCACGGATCAGAATATATCCGTAACAAAATAATAAAAAAACCAATATCTCATGAAAAAATTTTCAAAGTTGTAGAAAGTATGAGAAAGCATAATGTTCAACTCGGAACAAATTGGATTATGGGATTTCCAGAAGATACTAACGAAACGATCCAAGAAACTTATGATATGATTGAAGAAATCAAACCAGACAGAGCCAACGTTGGAGCTTTAACCCCTTATCCTTCTACTCCTATATACGAACAATGTTTTCGTGACGATCTCTTTATTGATAAAACAATCACAAAAGAAGGTTATTGGAAAACTCCGTTTAGACCTCACCAAGATGGTGCTGTAATCAAACCTTATAAAATGTCTTTAGAAGAATTAGTTGTTTGGCGTCAGAAATTTCTTGATATTCGATATAAATATTTTGGCCATAGTCATAAAGGATTATTTAAAATACCAAATGGTTATAAACGATGTGATGATGGTATTGTTAGACCAGAAGGAAGACAAAGATCTTTCGGAGAATTAAAACTAGGAACAGTTTAGGTGAAGCTAATTTCTTATATTTTCTAAATCGTGATCAACCATGTTAACTACTAAATCATCAAAAGATATTTTTGGCTCCCATTTTAAAATTTTTTTTGCTTTTGAATAATCTGCTAAAAGTGAATCAACTTCAGCAGGTCTTATCAATTTTTTATCTACTTCTATATGATCTTTGTAGTTTAAACCTACATGTTTAAATGCTTTTTTAGCAAAATCCTCTACAGTAAATTGTTTTCCAGTTCCGATTACGTAATCTCCTGGCTCTTTTTGTTGTAGCATTAGCCACATAGCTTCTACATAATCTTTAGCGTGACCCCAATCTCTTTTTGCTTGCATATTTCCGAGGCTAATTTTTTTTTTTAAACCCTTTTTAATATTTGCAACGCCAAAAGAAATTTTTCTCGTTACAAACTCAAAGCCTCTTCTTGGCGATTCATGGTTAAATAATATCCCATTAGATGCATGCATTTTATAGGCTTCTCTGTAATTTTGCACTAAATGAAAGCTTGTTACTTTTGAAATTGCGTAAGATGATCTTGGGTGAAAAGAGGTTTGTTCACTTTGAGGTGATTCTTTAACTTTTCCAAACATTTCTGAAGATGCGGCAAAATAAAATTTTATATTTTTTTTACCTATCTCGTGTGCTGCATTTAAAAGAAAATGTGTTCCATTTATATTTGTATTTAAAGTTGAAAATTCATCTTCAAATGAATAGCCTATATAACTTTGCGCACCCAAATGATATATTTCATCTGGTTCTACTTTTTTTAAAATATTAAATATACGAGCATAGCTTTCTAGAGTACCTGCGTGTAACTTTATATCATTTAAAATATTTCTGATACGCCAAAGTCGTTCAGTTTCATTTTCTAATGCTACTCTTCTTACAATTCCATGCACTTCGTAGCCTTTGGATAATAATAGCTCAGCTAAATAAGAGCCATCTTGCCCCGTAATTCCTGTTATAAGTGCTATTTTTTTCATTTGTTTAATATCATATAAAATTATAACTAAATTAAATTTTTATTTGTTTTAACATAAATTTCCCAAAATTAAATACTAAATTTTAAAATTTGACTTTTTACTATCCAATAAAAAGGCTTTAACTGTTTCTATTGTTAATTGATCAAAAGATTTTCCAAAATTTTCTATTTTTTCAATTGTTGTGGGTGGAATAGTGACTATATGACATCCTAATTGTTTGGCTTGTGTGTAGTTATAAGGCTCTCTTACGCTTGCCCATAATATTTCAACATTTTTAAATTTTTTAGCAAGTTTAATACTTTTTTTAAATTCTGGAACAGGGTCTTTTCCGACATCTCCTGCTCTTCCAGCAAATATAGAGATAATTGTTTTTGTATTTTTATTAATTATATTTAAAATTTTTTGAGTTTGTTTAGCAGTATAAACTGCAGTTATGTTTAATTTAATATTTTGCTTGTTAAGTTCTTTGATAATTTTTCCCATAAAAAAACCTTTAGAGTTAGTAACAGGTATTTTTACATAAACATTTTTACCCCAGGTATTAATCTGTAAAGCTTGCTTTTTCATGCCTAAATATTCATCTGCAAAAACTTCTAATGAGACGGGCTTGTTTTTGCAAATTTTCAAAATTTTTTTTGCATATAACTTATAATCTTTAGCGCCTGCCTTTCTCATTAAACTAGGGTTGGTTGTAAATCCTTTAACAATATTTTTTTTATTAAATTTTTTAATTTTATTTAATTCAGCAATATCGCAAAAAATTTTTGTTCTCATTTATGAATCCTAAATATTTTTAGTAATATCTTCTGTCATTTTTTTAGCATCTGCAAAAAGCATTAATGTATTATCTCTATAAAATAATTCATTATCAACACCTGCATATCCAGGTGATAAGCTTCTTTTGACAAATAATACAGATTTGCATTTTTCAACATCTAAAACTGGCATTCCATATATTGGGCTTTGTTTGTCTGTTTTTGCAGCAGGATTTGTAACATCGTTAGCTCCAATTACAAAAGCTACATCTGCATTTGCAAAGTCATTATTAATTTCTTCTAATTCAAAAACTTCATCATAAGGTACGTTTGCTTCAGCAAGTAATACGTTCATATGTCCTGGCATTCTTCCAGCCACAGGATGAATTGCATATGAGACTTTAATATCATTTTTCTTTAGTGTGTCTACCATTTCTCTTAAAGCATGCTGTGCTTGAGCGACAGCCATTCCATATCCTGGAACAATTATGACTGATGAAGCATTCTTCATGAGAAATGCTGCATCTTCTGCATTGCCACTTTTAACTGGTTTTTGTTCTTTGTTTCCAGAGGTTGAAGATTGTTCTGTTGCACCAAACCCTCCTAAAATCACATTAAAGAAAGAACGGTTCATTCCCTTACACATTATATATGATAAGATTGCGCCTGAAGAACCAACTAAAGCCCCTGTAATTATTAAAGCTGTGTTTTCTAATGTAAAACCAATGCCTGCGGCTGCCCAACCCGAATATGAATTTAACATTGATATAACAACAGGCATATCTGCGCCTCCAATTGGAATTATTAATAAAAATCCAATTAAAAAAGAAATAGCTAATAAAATCCAAAATAAATTTGAGGATTGAGTTAAACACAAAAAATAAGTTACAACTACTATAGAAATTAATATTAAAGCATTAAGTGGGTGTTGACCTTTAAATGTTATTGGTGAACCAGACATTATTCCTTGAAGTTTCAAAAAAGCAATTATTGAACCTGAAAATGTTATTGCGCCAACAGCTGCACCAATTGACATTTCAATTAAACTTCCGAGTTTAATATTTCTTGGGGAGCCAAGATTAAAAGCTTCTGGATTTAAAAAAGCTGAAATAGCTACAAAAACAGCTGCAAGTCCAACAAGACTATGAAAACCAGCCACAAGTTCTGGCATAGCAGTCATTGGTATCTTGTATGCTATGAAAGTTCCTATTATTCCCCCAATTAATAAAAAAATTAAAACATAGATGAATCCAGTAGAAAAATTTCCAATAGATAAAAAAGTTACAGTAATAGCTATTACCATTCCTAAAATACCAAAAAGATTACCCTGTCTGGATGTTTCTGGAGATGATAAACCTCTTAATGCTAAAAAAAATAATACACCTGAAATCAAATAAAAAACTGCTGATAGATTTGCTGATATCATTATTTATCTTTCTTCTTTTTTTTATACATCGCAAGCATTCTCTGTGTAACTAGAAATCCACCAAAAATATTTATTGCCGCCAACAATATTGCTAAAAAACCAAATATACTTGAATTATTAAAAATACTTTGTGATTCTCCAGATAGTCCAGCAATTATAGCACCAACTATAATAACTGAAGAAATCGCATTTGTTACTGACATTAGGGGCGTATGTAAAGAAGGTGTAACACTCCAAACAACATAATATCCAATAAAAATCGTTAGGATAAATATACTTAATCTAAATATAAAAGGATCAATTTCCATAATTTTATTTTACTAATGTTTTTTTTACTATTTCATCCTCTAAATTAATATTGATTTTTTTATTTTCTTTATCATAAAGGTTTAAAACAAAATTAAATAAATTTTTTGCATATAAATTAGATGCTGAAATAGGTAATTTATTTAGAATATTTCTTTCTCCCATTATTTTAATACCATTTTTATATATAATCTTATCAACTTCTGTAAAAGCAGCGTTTCCTCCTTGTGCGGCCGCTAAGTCATATATTAATGATCCTGTTTTCATACTATTGATCATGCTTTCTTTAATTATTAATGGAGCTTTCTTTCCTGGAATTAAAGCAGTACATATTACAATATCAATTTTTTTTAAAGTCTCGCTTAAAAGTTCTTCTTGTTTTTTTTTAAAGTCATCAGAAGCTTCTTTGGCATAACCTTCTTTAGTCTCTAAATTCTCAGAACCTTCTACTGTTAAAAATTTACCACCTAAACTTTCAACTTGCTCTTTTGATGCAGATCTAACATCTGTGGCAAAAACAATAGCTCCCATTCTTTTTGCTGTAGCAATTGCCTGCAATCCTGCAACACCTGCTCCGATAACTAAAACTTTTGCTGCGGGTATAGTTCCTGCTGCTGTCATCATCATTGGTATAGCTTTTTCAAATTTTGAAAATGATTCTACAACTGCTTTGTACCCAGCTAAATTAGCTTGCGAAGAAAGTACATCCATAGATTGAGCTCTGGTTATTCTTGGAAGTAAATTAAGAGAAAAAAATTTCACATCTTGTTTGATTGCTTGCTTAGTCACATCTCTATTAAGACTAGCATCAAATTGTGCAATAAAAATAGATTTACTTTTTATCAGATTGCCTTCGCCTGCATTCAAGCAGTTAACTTTTAAAATAATATCTGATTTTTTAAAGACTTCTTCTTTTGATAATTCTACGTTTGCGCCATTTTTTTTATAATCTTCATCATTTATACCTAAGTGTTCTGCGTAGTTTTTTTCAAGATTAATTGAAAAACCTAGAGCAATATATTTCTTAACTATTTCTGGTGTAATAGAAATTCTTTTTTCTTTATCTAGATCTTCTTTAACAGATCCAATGCTTTTCATTTTTTCTATCTTTGTCTAACTTTATATTTAGGATTTTTTTTATTTATTATGTAGATGCGCCCTCTTCGTCTTACTAACTTAGAGTTTAAATCTCTTTTTCTATGTGATTTTAACGAACTAACTACTTTCATATAATAACAAATTTTATTTTTATGCCGGCAACGTCCTACTCTCCCATATCTTAAGACAAAGTACCATCGGCGCTGAAGGGCTTGACTTCCGAGTTCGGAATGGGATCGGGTATGGCCCCTTCGCAATAGTCACCGGCACATAGGGTATATATTTATTAAAGTTTTTTGTAAATAGTTAAATTTTACTTTTCTTATACAAAATAATTGTAATTTTGGTGGGACGTGATGGTTACGCTCCATCTACCCCTGCAATGTCAATGCAGTACTCTACTATTGAGCTAACGTCCCTATATTTTATCCAAAAAGCAATTTTTATTTGACTTATTGTATATCAAATTATTAAGATGAAATTAAGATATTGCTTAATTTTGAAATAAAATCTTTTTTAGTTGGAAGATTGTTTTTGGTCATACTTTTTTGAATATTTTCATAATTATTGATGATAAATTTTATTGTTTCCTCTAGTGAGGAAGGATCTCTTTTTGAAACAAATATTCCTTTTTTATTTTGAACAATATGCTTTATATCATCAAATATTATAACTGGTCGCATCCTGGCCAAAGATTCGTCAATTACTTTTGGATGTGCTTCGGTAAATGAAGGTAATATAAATATATTATGATTATCATAGATTTTAATTAAATCTGGAGCTTTGTATCCGTATCCAATAAAATTAACTTTTTTATTATCATATTTAAAATTCCCTTTTTTACCTACAATAGATAGGTCTAGATCCATTTTGATGTCATTTATAATTTCCAAAAGATAAAATATTCCTTTTTCAACTTTTAACCTTCCTACATACAAAATCTTTATTTTATTAAGTGACGGTTTTTTTAAATCTTCTAACCATAATGAATTTAACTCTGATGGAAAAACTATATTACTTTTTTTTGATGAAAATAATCTTTCTTGACATGTAATAACTTTTGATCTGGCGGTCACTATCTTATACATAAAATAATACATTGCTGGTCCAATAATTCCAAATATTGCTTTATATTCTTCATATCCGTTGCTTCTTAAATAAATAAAAACATTCTTTCTAAAAATAAATAAAAGAATATAGGATAAAAAAGTATATGGTGTTATTGATATTATTAAGTAAGTTGCTTTATTTTTTTTAAAAGTTTTCAAAATAAAATTTAAAAAACTAAATATATTTTTAGCTATTTGAATATTTTGTAAATTTATCTTTCTAGTTCTTTTTATTTTAGATCTTCTTGCAATAACCGTAACATTAAAATTATCATTTAAATCTTCAGGTATTGATTGCATGTCAACGTTATCACAATAATAAAAATCTTCTTGAGATATTTTTTCATTATTTATTATAACTAGATCTTTAAGAGACATTTTTTAAACTCCTCACAAAACAACATATTTTATTTAGATTTTGCATTAGATATTTTGTAGGCAAAAACATAAAAAATAAAAAAAAGTGCAGAATAATATTTGCAGAAGAGGCCATTGTTCATCATAAGGAACGCTGGTATAATTAATATTAGATATGTAGCATTTATTGCTATAGAAACACTGTAATTACTTTTGAGTTTACTATAGTTTTTTTTTAAAAATATTTTGTACAAAAGCATATGCAAATGTTTTGAGTCTGGATTTAAAGGCGTTTGTTTTTCCTTTATTATTTTTCTAAAAAAAGAAAAAAATACTTCAAAAAATAAATAAAATAACAATATACAAAAGAAAAATGGAGAAACCGAAGGATTTTCAAAACTCGTTTTTATTACTGAAATTGCTATAAATACCCCTAAAAGATAAGAGCCACCATCTCCTAAAAAAACCTTAGCCTTTGGAAAATTAAATATTAAAAAAAGTACCAATATGAGAATTCCAAAAAATAATAAATTAGCTAGGTCATGATTTTGATTAAAATAATTTATTAAAAATAAATTAATTAAAATAATTAAAGTATGAATTCCTAAAAGGCCGTTATAACCATCGATCAAATTGGCTCCATTAATTATAAATAAAAAACATAAACAAATAAAAAATAATGAAAATAGTTTTGAATCTTCAAGCCAAATATCTAAAATTTCAATTCCAGTTTTTTCTAAATAAAAGTTGTTGTTTATAATCAAAATAATAAGAATTAAAATCATCAAAAAAAGTCTAATTTTAGGTGCAATATTTATTTTTATATCATCCAGAAAACCTAAAATAAAAAAAAACGTACAAAAAGATAAGTATTCTAAAAAAAATAAATTTTTAAATAATAAAAAATTAAAATATAAAACTACTAATGATAAAAATATAAATGCACCTCCTAATATCGAGATAGGTTGTTCATGAAATGACTGGGGTTTTTTATAGTCGCTATCTATTAGATATTTTAGTTTATACTTGAATTGAAGTTTTAAAAGATACTTATAAAAAAATAAGCTTAAACTAATTAAAAAAAAAAATAAAATTAAATTATTTGAGTCCATATTTTTTTAGTGAGTTAAAAGAAATATATATAATTGATTTTAAATTTGTAAAAAAACTTAGTTTATTATATTTTCTATTGATATTCCAAAGCCAAAAAAGATTTTGAAATCTCTGACTAGATCGAGATTTTTTTAGAATTCTATAAAATGCTAAATCTTCTTCAAGTTTTTTAGCAATATTATTTTTTTTTAAAAGGTCACACTTGAAAAGATAATCTTCCATTAATCTTATTTTTTTAAACCTATGCGTTTTTAATAAAGATCTTTTAATTACCATGGTAGTTGTATTAATGGATGAGTTTTTAATAAATTCGTTAAAATTAAAATCTGCTTTTAGTTTAGTCTTTTGTTTAAAAAATTTTTTTTTTTTAGTTTGGAAAAATGGAGTATAATCAGTATATGTGAAATTTAAATTTTGTTTTTCCATAAATTTTATTTGTTTTTCCAACTTATTATTTCTCCATTTATCATCCGCATCTATAAAAGATATATATTTGGATTTAGATACTCTCATTCCATAATTTCTGCAAAATGAAGGACCCATATTTTTTTTTAATCTTATATAAGTTATTTTATTTAAATTTAAGTATTTTTTAATAATTAAGTGAGAATTATCCGTAGAACTATCATCTATGATGTACATATGCCAATTTTTAAATGTTTGCTCTACAACAGATCTAATCGCCTCTTCAATAAAATCAAATTTGTTGTAATTGGGGAGTATAACATCAACTTTAAAACTTTTTTCGCTAATATTTTCCATCAATTTTTTCCACTGCAGTCATATAAATTTATAAATAAACCTTATAAATGAAAAAGGTAAAATCTTAATTGCAACTACTATTACAACCCACCATAAAGGATAATATTTTTTTTTATAGTTTTTATTTAAATTTTTATAAACAATTTTAGCTAATTTTTTTACAGAACCTTTTGGAAGTAATAATTTTTTAGCATAACTTAAATTTGTATCTAAATAACCAATGTTATAGAATTGAATTTTTAATTCAGAATTTAACGCTGTGATAGCCAAGCTTTCAAACACTGATTCTAAACCCCTTTTTGATGCTGCATAAACTGTATTAATATTTCTGCCGAACAATGAAGCTACACTTCCAAAACCTACTATACATCCAGCATTTTTTTTTAAAAAAATTGGGAAAATTTTTGACACAAAATAAGTAATTGAACCCATGTTAGCCTGCATTAATTTATTGCTTACTGACATTTCGTTTAAAATACTATCGCTCGGCTCCATCATTCCTGCTGGAAACAGCACTCCATTAATTTCTTCTAATAAATTTTGATTACTATCTAAAAAGGTTTTTACATCTTCAAAAGATGATAGATCAACCGCAAAACACTTTACATTAACTTTAAATTTTGTCTCAAGATCAGATTTTATTGCGTCTAAATCTTTGATGTGTCGAGAGATAATAATTATATTATTTAAATTTTTTGCTAAGATATTCGCTATTTCTCTTCCTAGACCAGACGACGCTCCTAAAATAAGATAACTCATAATTCTAATCGCTCAGACAATTCTGATTTATAAATTCTTTTACTGTCAAAATTTCTGAGATCCTTTCTAAATTCATCAGCAAATTTATAGCATTTATTAAAAACTTCTTTTTTAATACGAGAATCTTTTATGATCGACGGTATTGCTTCATATTTTATATAAAGCTTATCTAATTCGTCCATAAATTGTAAGCTTACTTTATTGTTTGCAATATTTAAAGTTAAACAAATCATATCACCTTCGAACCTAAGATATTTATGCACACCACTCATTCCTTTCATCGCAAAAAGAGTTATTGTTGGTTTATAAATACTAATAATATTCTTTAAATCATCAATAAATATATCTATTTTTTTATGAGAAATTAAAATTTGACTTTCAAAAAAACCTTTTTTTCCAAAAAAAGAAAAGTAAATCTCTTTACCGAGAAAAGGGAAAATTACATTATTAAAGTTATCATTATAATTATTTTTTTTAAAAGATTTATAATAATTATAAAAAAAATAATTAAATAACTTAACAGAAGTTCTGTTCCAGAGAGAGAAGTTAATTATATTATTAAAAAATATAGGTTTTTTAGTCTTATTAATATCAAAATTTTTAATTTTATTTTTTGAATTAACTGTATTACAAAAAATTAAGCCGTCCCCAAAATTTTTTGAGTTAATATTGGAACGATTCCAAGAATATACTAGGCTATCTTTATTATTATTATTTTTTATAAAATCTGCCGTTTCAATTATTGATTTTGTTTTTTTTATTGATGTTTTAAAATTATATCCACTAAAATCTACTAATTTTAAAGTTACGCTAACAATTGTTCCTGTGAGCCCGTACCCTCCGATTGTTAGATCAAAAACATTTTTATTTTTATCATTAGAAAGGTTTATCCATCCGTGTTCTTTATGAAAAATTAGTATTTCTTTAATTGTGGTTCCAATTGTCCCCGCCCATCCTCCAGACTTTCCATGCGCATTTGACGCAACTGCGCCTCCAATAGAAATAAAAGGATATCCAGGAATTTGTGAAATCCACAAGTTATGTTTCAAGGTAAAGTTTAGAAGTTCTATTATTGTAATGCCAGACTCAACCTGTATCAATTTCTCTTTTTCATCAAAATGTAGAATTCTATTAAAATTTTTCATTCCTAAAGATAAAGATTCTTTTTTAAAACTAGCTGCGGAATATGAATAACCAGAACCTCTTGTGATTAATGATTCGGCTTTTAATGTGTCATTTTCTAATTGTCTATATTTGTCAGGATTTTTTAAATAAATCTCTGTAGAGTAATTTCGGTCAAATGAAGATACTTTATGTTTTTCGTATAGTTTATTTAGCATTGTAGATTAAATTCTCACAAAAAGTAAAAGCATGTCTTTAAGTGTTAATAAAATATTCTTTAAACTCACTGATGAGCCCGCCCTGAAGGTTCGTGGATAAGTGTTTATTCCAATTTCACATACCTTATAACCATTTTGACCAGCTTTTATGGCTAATTCAGCTCCCACAAAAGGACTATTTGATTTTAATTTAATATTTCTAATTAATTTCTTACTAACTAATCTGGAGCCAGTCGATATATCTCGAAATTTTATATTAAACATTAATCTTAAAATTGCATTGTATACCCATGAAATTATTATTCTATAGGTGTTGTATTTTTTTTTATACCTATATGTAATAACTAAATCATAATTTTTACTAGCCTTTAGTAGTCTTGGCAAATCATCAACACTATACTCGGCATCGCCATCAATCATAAAAATCCAATCATTTTTACACTTTTTTAAACCTGTTTTTAATGCAGCTCCATAACCTAAATTTTTTTTATGAAAAAAGATCTTTATATTAGAAAATCTTTTAGCATATTTTAAAGCTAGTTTACCTGAATGCTGAGGACATCCATCATCAACAATTATTATTTCATAATTGGCATTTAATTTTTTTAAAACTTTTCTACTTTTTTCTATCATAAATTCTACAGTATTTTTATCTTTATAAAGTGGAAACATTAAGCTTATCGATTTAATTTTTTTCATTTTATTTTTAGGACGTGATTTCTTATATATTTAAATAATATATTAGAAAATAATATTTGTAAGGGTAGCACTGCTAATGCATATCTCGGTAAAATAAAAAAAAAGGATATAATTGTTATATTGCCTATAAAAAATAAAATTAAATAATTCATTTTGCTAGATTTTTTATCTGACAAAATAATTCCTATGATTGAGGTTATTCCAATTAATAATACTGGCACATAATGAAAAGGGTTATAATAATGAGGATATGAAGAATTTAAATCTATTAAAATATAAGAAAAAAATTTTTTTATATATAAATTCAAATACTTGTTGGGGTTATTTTTGATATTTTTTAATGCTTCGTCTTGAAATACTTTATCTGCATTAATGTCATAATACTTATCATTTGGTACCTCACTTATTTTTTTTCTTAAATCTAAATCAAATTTGGAGTTACCTTCAACTGTCGAACTAGGATTATTTCCTTTCCATAGATTATATCCAATAGATTTTGTAATAGTAATTTTATCTAATAAAATTAAATTTCTTACTAAATATGGTGAAATTGTTATAATTGTGAAAAATATTATAATCAGAATATTTTTTATTTTAATTTTTAAAAAAACCATCAAATATAAAATGCTAAAAAGAAAAAAAGCAATAAATTCTCCTCTTAAGAGTATTAGCAGACCTGACGTAAATGAGAAAAAAATGATGTTAGAAAGATTATTTTTTTTTGTAATTTCAAAAAAATAATAGAAAAAAATAACTGTTAAAAAAGACTGTAGAGTTGCGGATGATGCTTGTGCAGTTGCGTAAACATGTAACGGAAAAAAAGCAAATATTAAAGAGCCTAAAATACTAATTTTAGTAGAAAAAAAATTTTTACTAATAAGATAAAAAATTACTACTGAAAAACTTGAAAGAAAGTTTTGAGAAAAAAGAACGGTTAAAACATATAAATCGTTATTTAAAATAAAAAGTTTAAATAAATATAAGTAAAATGCATATAAGGGTGGCATGAACACGTTTGGGGCAAAAAATGAGTCATAATTTAAAAGCTCCAATGACGATTCCCTTAAAAAAGAGTTTACAAGAGAAGGAAAAATGGAATAAATTTTTTTATAATCTACTAAATATCCAACTAAAAAATTCCACTCATTATCTATATTGATGTCTCCCAAAAAAAAAATTACAGGTATCCTAACTAAAAAAGAAGATGCAAATAAAAAAAATAATAAATAAAATTTATTATTTTCGTTGAGGTAATATTTATTAAAATTCATTCTAAGAATAATTTTTTTAATTTAGATAATAATTAGTCTAAATTAGATTAAAAAGCAAAATGTTTGTTTTTCTTCAATTACTATATGAAGGTAAATTATTTTATAATTATATTAAAAATTTATTAATTATAATTAGCTAAACTTTTTGACCTTATATGAGATGTATAGCTCAATATGATTGAGCCAATTATAATTATATATGTTGCGTTATGAGTGGTAAAAATACTACCTGAACTTCTTAAGGGGAATAACTCTACAAATAGACTCAATACACTTGCTAGCAGAATTAGATTTACTTTTTTTTGGTTTCTAAGAAATTCAAAATTTTTAAATATAAAAATCATAAATAATAAGCCTATTGCTGTTATATTTAATACTCCTAAAATTCCTGTATCGGTTAAAATTTCTAGATAATAGTTGTGAGGATGACTGGAACACATACGATCTTTTTTATACTGCTGTAATTTTCCACAATTTTTCCTGAAAGATTTAATTCCGCCGCCTATAATTTTATTTTCACCCCACAAATCAAAAGCAGTTAAGAATAGCTCTATATGGTCCGAACTTCCTCCTTGTTCCTTTTTAGATTCGTTAAAAGCAGATTTCCAAAAAGAATCAAAGTCACTAACGAGTTTGTCAGCACTTTTTAAATTTCCTTCTTTTGGATATTCTTTTTTTTCGTTACCTTTAACTATTTTTTGAATTACACTTAAAGAATATTTAATTTTTGTTTGGAAGCCACCGTAAGCATATACTTTTGCTTGGTCATAAGACATCAATACATTAAAAATTATTATTATAAATATTGCACCTAGAAATATTATTTTTTTTAAATCCTTTCCAAAAAATAGAAGTAAAAACAATCCCAACAAAAATAATGGAAATGGCATTCTATTTCCAGAAAGTAAAATGCCACTTGCTAGTAAAGATATTAAGATTATACAGAAAATAGATCTTAGATATTGTTTGTTTTGAAATTTTAAAGCTAAAAAAAGTATAGAAAAAAAAGAAAAGTTTTTTATATAACCGCCTGCTATTAGTTCATTACCAAAAAAACTACTGACAAATGTGCCTAAGGCTATATGGTGATCACTAAAACCTTTAAGACCAATAATATTATATCCTACAAAGTATTGAAAAATAACGTCTACAGCTATTAAAAGTGGAAAAGCTGCAGCGGTAACAAAAAAATAATCTAATTTTAATATGTCATTTTTAATTAAAAGATAAATAATTAATATTAGTAAAAAAAATCTAAAAAATAAGATAGACTTCATAAGTCTTTCCATCTCGGCATACTCGTATCCATTAATATTAAAAAAGTTTAAAGAGCTTACGATTGTAGATAAAATTAATATTAAGAAAAAAGTAAAAATAATTTTTATTGGTAAATTGAAGTTAGTCTTTAGAATTTTAGACTTTAACTGAAAAATTCCTAAGGAAATAATTAATAAAGTATTAATATTAATTAATAAGTTTCCTATAATAAAACTTAAAGGAAAAAAAGCAAATACAATGTTTGTTACGGTAGAAGATGTGCTATTAATTTTTGCTATGTTCATTATTAATCTTTATAGAACCAAAACAACTGTTTTAGTATAACCGTTGGTGTAAAAAGTATTATTAGATTTTTTATATTAAATAAACTGATTTGTGAATGGAAAAGAATATGTATACATTCTTTATACTTTCCATCAATTTTATGATTTATAAACTTTCTATAATCTATATTTTTTTGCAATTTTTTCATTTGATAATCATCTAAATTAGATTTATTTTCTTTTAACCAGATTTCAAATTCTTGTATTTCTCTTTCTTTTCTTACTATTGATAAATTTTTTCCATGCAATCTATAAAAAGCTAAAGGTTTTTGAATACTTTCAAATATATACATTTTTGAAAGTCTTAAAAATAAGTCAAAATCACCTATAATTAAAAACCTATCATCAAACTTTTTTTGTAGTTTTGTATAAAAAATTTTTCTTATCACACTTGTTAATATACCAACAGTATAACTATTAATTAATTCGTTATAAATTTTTCCTCTGGGAAGTTTTTTTTTTATATATAATTTTTTTTTCCCTTTTTTTGACTGAACCCATAAATTGCTAAAAACTACACCTACATCTGCATTGTTGAAGTATGGTATTTGTATTTCTAATTTTTGTTTGCTCCATGTATCGTCTGTATCTAAAAAAGAAATAAATTCCCCTTCAGATTTCTCTATAGCTAAATTTCGAGCTTTATATAAAGTGGTGTGACTACTTGCATAAAAATATTTAAATCTTTTATCTTGATAGCTTTTAAAAATCTTTGCACTATTGTCTGTTGATTGATTGTCCCAAAAAATTATTTCCCAGTTTTTATAATTTTGCTGAACTATGCTTTGAATGCTTTCGTTTAAATACTCTTCTCCATTATAACAATTCATTATTACACTAACCAATGGTTGTGTGTTTGGATTTTTACTTTGCATAATATTTAATTGTTGATTTAAGGCCATTAATAAAGACAATTTTAGGTTTCCAATTAATCTTTTTTTTTGCCTTACTAATATTTGGATATAAACTTAAAATTTCATCTTTTCTTAATTTTATTTTTCCAAATTGAGGCTGCCCACCATTAATAATTTTTTTTACATTTTGTATGATATTTTTAATTTTTTTTGGTTTTCCTGATCCAATATTAATTATTTGCCCTCTTGCTTTTGAACTTTTTAATGATTTAATTATTGAATCAACAACATCATCTACGTGCACAAAATCTCGTAGTTGTACGCCTTCTGAACAATCAAATTTTTTATTTTTTAGGCATCCTGTTATTATGGTTGGAAGAAAACGATTAATATCCTGTTTGGGTCCATATGCTAAATAAAGTCTTAAAACTGTTGTTGGAAATTTTTTTTTTTTATGAAGATGCATGAGGTATTTTGTAGATAAGAATTTAGCTTTTCCATAGATTGATTTAATTGATTTGATATTACATTTCATAGACTCTTTTTGTGGAGATTGCTGATTTCCATATTCAATACTACTTCCCATCTGAACAAAAGATACAGGTGGGATATTTAAAAAAATTTCTGCTATATTTTTACAACCCAAATAATGACTTTTAAAAGTTTTTTGTTTGTTTGAGTGATCAACATAACCACCAAGATTTACTACATATTTAAAAGGTTTTTTTATAATTTTTTTTAAAAGTTTTTTTTTTGTAATATCACAAATTATGTACTCTACTTTTTTTAAATATCTTTTTCTTTTTGGTTTATTTGAGGAAATGCTTGTTACTTTCCAACCTTTTGTTAAAGATTTTTTTGCCAGGTGGTATCCTATAAATCCAGTACCACCAATAATTAATATATTGTTTCTATTATTCAAATTATTTTTTTTTACTTAAAATTTTATCAAGCCTATCTTTATCCCGTTTGGTATCCATGCATTGCCAAAAACCCTCGTGTCTGAATGCGCCTAATTTTTTTTTTTTAGTTACTTTTTCCAAGGGTTCTTTTTCGAGATATGTTTTATCATTTTTAATAAAATTTATAAATTCTGGTTCCATGACAAAAAATCCACCATTAATCCACCCTTCGTCTAGCTTTGATTTTTCCTTAAAATAATTAACTCTTTGACCATTAAGCTTTATTACACCAAATCTAGCTGGCGGTCTAACTGCAGTTAATGTAGCAAGGTTTTTATTTTTAATATGAAATTTTAATAATTTTTTTAGATTTACATTCGATAAACCATCTCCATAAGTCATCATAAATCTTTCATTTTTAATATATTTTTTTAATCTTTTTAATCTTCCTCCTGTCATTGTATTTTTTCCTGTATCTATAAGATTAATATTCCAATCATAAAATTTTTTATTAAAGAATTTTTTAATTATTTCTCCTTTGTAACCTAGGGCAATATAAAAATCTTTAAAACCATACTTAGCATACAGTTCCATGATATGAAGAATCATAGGTTTACCATTTATTTTTACCATAGGCTTGGGAACTGTTTTAGTATATTCAGATAATCTTGTTCCAAAACCACCAGCTAATAAAATGACTTTCATAAGTATTTTTTATTCTTTGTTAATGTAATTTTTATCATTAAATAGACCTCTTTTTTAAAAGATCTTCATATTTTTTTATTTGCTGAAATGAAGTTTTGTATATTTGATCTGGTTGTGTGTAATATTTTTTATACCAATCTGTAACCATGTCTATAGTTTCATTAAAAGTTAAAATGCACTTCCATTTTAAAATTTTTTTAGCTTTGTTAGAATTTAATTTTAATAAGTTTGACTCGTAAAAAATTTTTTTATTTTTGTTTAAAGGTTTCCATGAAATTTTATTCCACTGCTTTTGCATTAATTTTATTAGAGTTATTACGTTATGATTATTATTATTGTTTGGTCCAAAATTAAAAGCTTGACCATGAAGTTTTTTATTTTTTTTAAGGTTGTTTGCCAAAAGTAAATAGCCCCATACAGCCTCTAGGACATGCTGCCAAGGTCTAGTTGATTTGGGGTTTCTGATTAAAACACGTTTATTTTGTGAGGTTGATTTCATGCAATCTGGAATTAAACGATTTTCTGACCAATCTCCACCTCCGATCACGTTTCCAGCTCTGGCTACCCCAATTATTACTTTTGTTTTTTTATGTGGAAAAAATGAACTTGAATAAGATTGGATGGCCAGTTCAGCAGAGGCTTTTGAAGCGCTATATGGATCTTTGCCTCCTAGAATATCTTTTTCCTTATATCCTCTTTTAATTTCTAAATTTTTATAACTTTTATCACTAGTAATAATTACTGCTACACAATTTTTTTTTATCTCTCTTAAAGATTCTAAAATATTTAAAGTTCCCAATGTATTAGTCTCCCAGGTATTTATGGGATTTTTATAAGATTTATTTACTAATGCTTGGGCCGCTAAATGAAATACATAGTCTGGTTGTTGTTGTTTAAATATTTTTTTTAGTAATTGTAAATTTCTTACATCTACTTTTTTATGTTTTATTTTGTTTCTCAAATTTATAGCTTTAAAGTGTGAAGGGCTGGTTGGTATATTAATTGATAATCCTGTGACTTTTGCTCCTAATAATACTAGCCAATATGAAAGCCACGACCCTTTAAAACCAGTATGACCTGTTACTAACACTTTCTTATTTTTAAATTGTTCTTTTAAATTTAGTATCTTTTTTTTAATCATTAGAATAATACTTTTATTTTTTTTTTTAAATTTTTAATATTTCATTACAAACAAAATCTATTTGACTATTTTTTATATTATTGCCTGAGGGTAAATAAAGACCATTATTCATTATATAGTTAGCATTAGGACAGTCTGATTCTTTAAATAGTTTATATTTTTTGATTAAAACTTTCTGCTTATTAATAGGGACAAATGCATTTCTTGTTTCAATATTTTTTTTTTTTAATTTTTCTACCAACTTATCTCTATTTATGGGAAAATTATTATCTATGTAAATATTAAAAACCCACATTACATATTTCGTTGTCCACTCTCTAATTAATGGAATATTAATTCCACTTATATTTTCAAGGTTTTTTTTATATCTAGAATAAATTCTTTTTTTTTCTAAAAATATTTTATTTATTTTATAAAGTTGTCCCAATCCAATGGCAGCACTAATATTAGGCATTCTATAATTGAATCCAATATCATTGTGCATAAATTTATTAATTTTTCCGTAAGATAAGTTTTTTAAACTTTGGGCTTTTTCTGCTAACTTTTTGGAATTAGTTACTATCATTCCACCTTCGCCGCAAGTTATTGTTTTGTTTGCAAAAAAACTAAAAGCACCAATATCACCAATTGAACCAACTTTTTTTCCTTTATATTCAACTCCATGCGCCTCTGCGCAATCTTCAATAATTTTTAAATGATATTTTTTTGCAATTTTTAAAATAGGATTCATATCAACAGGATGTCCAAAAAGATGAACAACCATTATTGCTTTAGTATTTTTATTAATTTTTTTTTTAATTTTGTTTACATTCATTTGCCAAGTCTCTTTTTCTATGTCAATTGGAATGGGAATCCCTCCACAATAATCTACTGCAAAAGCAGAAGCCATATTTGTGCTAGATGAAACTAACACTTCATCTCCTTTTTTAATTCCAAGAGTTTTACAAGCTAAGTGCAATGCGGTAGTACCACTTGTTGTTGTAACTCCATATTTGCAATTAACAAACTTGCTAAATTTATTTTCAAATTCTTTTATGTAAATACCTTGGCTTATAGAGGACGACTTAAGACAAGAATTAACTAACTCTTTTTCTTTTGCTCCTAAAATAAAATCAAAAACTGGTATTTTTTTGGGTAGGTTTTTTTGCATTTATTTAATTTAGTTTGTAACATATAAAAGCATATTCTTTGAGTATTTTTTATTAGTTTTATTTATTTAAAATTTTTTTTAAATCTTGCATAGGTGAGCTTGATCTTCTCGCAAATTTATAACAAAACTTATTTTTAACTTTTTGTAATGATTTAGAATTCCACCATTCTTCTAAATTGTAGTAATTTTGATTGACAAACTTTGCGGCCTCCTCAGGTGAATTGTGTATTATTTTTGCTTTTTTTAACATCTGGAAGTCTTTAACTGCAGATTTTCTTATAGAAATATATTGCTGATCGTAGATTAATATTATTGGAATGTTTAAATTTAAACATTCTAAAAAGTTTGAAGAATTTGCTGTCTCAACAACTAGTTTATAATTTTTTGATACTGAATAAGTAGCTTTTGTTGGATTAATATATTTTAATTTTGGAAACTTAAATTTTAATGAATTTAAAATATATTGTGATTTAATGTTCTCAAAACTTTTTATACTACTTAAATTTAAAATATTTTTATTTGTATAGCTTAAAAATGAAACAATATTATCTATATATTTATTCATGTCCATTTTGTTGCCAGGTGCACCAAAATATAATGGTTGGTTGGGGGATAAGTAAAATTCAGTTATTGGTAAAACTAAACCAGAAGCATTTTTTTTTTTTCTTACTTTTTTATATGCTGTTTTTTGCAAAAAGAACGGTTGAACTTTCTTATTTTTTTGATTCCATCCCCAGGTTAAAAATTTATCAGATATTTTAATTTCAATCTCTTCATACTTACTAAAATCAGCTATCCCATATGATCCACCATGCTGGATAACAAATAATTTCGAACCTTTCAGTACTTTGTCTGCGGTGTACATTTTAAACGCATCATTATAGGTAGTATCTATACTAGTTAAAATATATTTTGGATTTTTGGGAAGAGGTATTTTTTTTATTAATTTCTGTGTTGGATAATAATATTCAAGATAAATTTTAGGCAACTGATATTTTAAAAGATTATATGCAAATTTTGCAAATTTATCTTTTATATGAGATGATTTTTCAAAATCTTTTCTTTTTAGTAAGTCTAAATTTATATCTAAATTTTCTAAGGGTATTTTTTTATTGATAAAAAATTGTCTATTAAATAATCTATAAACAATTTCAAATCTCTTAGAGAAGTATGTGTTTTGAAAGTAAACCTGATCTTCTTTAGATGATAAAGTAAATGGTCTTATTAAAGAATTGAGAGATTCATACTCCCCAACTTTATATAAAAATTTTGGTTTAATTTTTTTTTTATTTATTATCTTATAATTAATTTTTTTATTAAATTTAAATATCTCACTATATATCCAATGATTCCAATCATCACTATACATAAAAGATTTTGTAAACTCCCAGCTGTCTTTTGGAATAAAATTCACAGAATCGTAAGAAAAAATTTTTGAAGATAAATTCTTATTTTTACTTTCAATACTTCTGACAATTTCCCATCTGTCGTAAAGCATATATAAGTATAGCCAAAGCCATCTATGTAATAATATTTCCCAATATCTTTTTGGATATTTGGTGTTATGAAATTTATTGAGATGTTTGCACAAATTATCTAAAATTAAAATATATACTTTATATAAATATTTTAAATCTTTTTTGAACTTTGATTTATTAGTCCAATGATAATCAGAAATTAAGTAATTTTTTTTATTTTTTTTTTGGTATCTATGTAAATTATTTACACACCAATTACCTAATAATAAATTTTTTTTATTTTTTGACCATAATGTTTTGTTATTAGCTGTAACTAAATTCATTTATTTTTAACTTAATTTTGATAAATTTTTATCTTTTAACGAAAAAATTGTTTCACAAAAAGATAAGTTTTTTATATTATGAGAAACAAAAATAATTGTTTTATCTTCTTCTTTGTTTTGAAAAATTTCTTTTATTATTTTTTTTTCTGTTTGTTCATCAAGCGCATTAGTAGCTTCATCAAGTATTAAAATATTTGGTTGATTGTATAAAGCTCTTGCAATACCGATTCTTTGCCTTTGTCCTCCTGATAATCTTGATCCATCCTCGCCCAAAAGTCTTTCCAATCCAAGTTTAGAATTGTCTATAAATTCTTTTAAATTGGCAAGTTCTATCGCTTTTAGTACTTTGTTTTCATCAATTAAATGATCTGGCAAACCAAAAGCTACGTTTCTTTTTAAAGTGTTATCTAAAATAAATACTTCTTGTGGAACACAACCAATTATTTTTTGCCAACCACTTTTTTTTTCCTTAATATTTTTATCATCAATTAAAATTCTTCCATCTTGAGGTAAAATTAGCCCCATAATTAAATCTAAAAATGTGCTTTTTCCAGAACCGCTGGGACCAATAATTCCAATTTTTGATCCTTTGTTTATTGTAAAATTTACATTTTTTAAAACTAAATTTGATTCTATTTTTAGATTTTTATTATAGGAAAAACTTACATTTTCAAATTTAATGCTACTTTTAAAAATTTCCTTAGTTGTACTTCCTGATGTTGCAACTTTTATACTTTGGAATTTTTCCATATCTCTGGATAATCTTTCGGCTGCTTGTATTGTAAATTGGAATCTTTGTAAATTTTCTAGGATTCTTGCAAAGGATGGTATTAGTCTATATGCTGCTGCTAGAAAAACCCCAAGGATAGGAAGCATACCAGTAATTTCTGATTTGTCTCTTAAAATAAAAACTACTATAAATCCTGTAACTAAAAAAATAAACAGCTCAAATAAAGGTCTTGGCAATGTATTTCTAAAATCTACGTTAGAAGATATTTCTGCAAATTTATTATTATGTTTATTAAAATCTGCAAGTTGATTTTCTTGAGAACCTGTTAATTCAAATACTTTTGAGCCTGACAATCCTTCTATAATAGATTTAAGCCTAAGATGAGTAAGTTTAGCTCGATCTTTTCCCATCTGCATTATTTTTTTAGCATTGAAAAAACTTAAAACAAATGAAAAAACTGTAAGTAATAAGAAACATATTATAGTTAACTTTAAATTAACAAACATTAGAAAAACAGAAATACCTAATAATACAATCGTTTCCATTATCAAAATTGAAAGAGAATGTATTGCAGTTATAATAATATCTACTTCGATTGTAATATTTTTAATTAAATCAGCAGTATTTGATCTTAAATGAAAAATTCTTGGTAAATAAAGATAGCCCTTAAAAAAATTTTTACTCAAGCTAGCAAGCGTAAAAGCCATAAATCTTTGTTCTTTCCAACTTATAAAGATGTTAAATAATGTTTTCAAAACAAATGCACTTACGAATAGTGCAATGAAAATTAAACTGAAATCATAATTTATATTATTAAAATAAGTAAAAAATTTTGAATTATATAAAATCGAAGGATTCGTCATATAATTTAAAAGACCTAACATTGCATTTAATGTTATTATTTCTAAAGTCATAGAAACAAATGTCAAACAAGCTAAAAAAATAAAAGTTTTTTTTTGCTTTATTGTCAAAATTTTATTTAATTGTTTTAAATATTTCATAAAACTTAGGTTTTTTTAAAGTAATTTAGTGTAATAAAAGATATGGCTTAAACTATTTTATTTTTTAATTATTAACCATTTAAATTCAAATACTTTACTACCGGCAATTTGAACGTTGTTTGCAAATTTTGTTAAACCTGGGTATTTTCGAGAATCTTTTTTAAACTCTTTATTAATTTTAGAACCATCGAATTGATCATCTTCAAATGTAACTTTGAAATTTCCTATTTTTTTAATTTTTTCTTTAATTAAATTATAACTATATGTATTTTGAAAAACAAAATTGGTTAATTCATCTTTTTTATTTTTTTTATCATTATAATAGAATTTGCTTAAATGTGTATTGTTACTTACTAGGGTTCTTATTACACAATATTTTTTAGCAGCTGATAGTAAGTTTCTTAGTGGCAAATCTATTGAGGGTACATGATGCAGAACGTTGGAGCAAAATACAATATCAAAACTTTTACGATATTTTTTTGACATAGAAAATAAACTTTGCACATCAAATGTTGTGTTTTTGTTTGCTTTAAAGTGTTTTTTAGCAAAATCAATATAGTCTTTTGTGGAGTCAAAACCCCAATATTTAATGTTTTTATCAATTTTGTTTAAACTATAATAATAATGACCAGCCGCACAACCAAAGTCTAATACTGTGTCATTTTTTTTATAAACTCTCTTTACTATTTTAGCTAGTTGCTTTGAGCATTCCATTTCCGGTAATGTTTTGTTAATTCTTTGAAAAGATCTCTCTACTCCACTATCTTTTTGCCAAATTTTCCAGTCACTATTTCTATCTTCAAATTTAATTTTGTTTACTGTCATGATATTTATTCTCCAACTGGTAAAAAGTTTTCTTTTATTAACAAATGTAACTTTGTTTGGCAATAAAAAAGTATGTCTCCATAAAAAAAATTTTGATTAATAAATTTTATCATAGTTATTTAATATATTTATTGGTGTTTTTTTTCAATTTCGCCAGTAAATTTGTATATTTCACATTCCATTTACAACCATTAAATAGTTTAGCAACATACAAATAATCTTTTAATTCATTAACTTCTAACATTACACCTTTAAAATTACCTTTAAATTTAATTTGCCCATATATAGATGGAACTTTTAATAATTTACTTCTAATGTTTAAAGTAACATGTTCTTTGTTTTGTTTTGATTTATCTTCATTATATGATTTTCTAATTAATTTAGCTTTAATAAACTCTGCGCTTAACCCTACGGGCCAATTACATTTTTTTACATTACTTGGTTCTGCTGATAAATAATCATATTTATTATTTTTCCATACTTTTATCATCTTCTCTAAAAAAAATTTGTCCGTAATTGGATTTTCAGCTGTTAATCTAATTATAACATCTTCATCTTTTATATTTTTAATATCCATTACGTTGACAAATCTTTTTAAAACATCTTTAACACCACCTCTAAAAGTTGATATTTTATTTTTAATAAATATTTCATTTAGTAAATCATCCGAACTATCGTTGCTTGTCAGTAGAACTGTTTCAATATTTTTTATAACACATCTTTTTGCACATAATAATGCCATTGGTAAATTTGCCATAGGCAATAATACTTTTCCTGGCAATCTAGATGAAAAAGTTCTTGCTTGTATTAATGATATAAATTTCATAGCTCCGCACTTTGTAACAAACGTTTCTTACAAATATTAATTATCATTAAAATAGCTAAATAGGTTTAAATAACAACTCTTTTTTATTTATAGTAGTTTTTAAATTGCCTATCAAAATTTTTATTTTTTTTTCTTGTAGTTCTATTATTTTAAAAATTTCGTTTGCAAAAGGTCCTGAAATAAATTTAAATTTTGATGTTAAATTTAATTCAAAAAACTCCTGCGAAAGATAACCATCAGTATTTTCATATTCTTTACACTTTTTAATAAAATTATTAATTTGTGGCTGTGTTTGATAAAAGCCTCTTATAAAATATTTTAACCCTCTGCTGTACTGCAAGGCACTAATAATATTTTTATTACTTATCTTTTTATGAAAACAAAATAAATAATCATCTAATAAATAAAATTCTTTATCTGCTATCTTTTCATTTTTATATTTTTTAAGTAGTAGTTTTGGTATATAAAACTTAAAATCGTTTCCTAATATTTTAGATAAATCCTTTTTTAAAGTTTCTAGATTTTTTTTGTCAAATTTTAAAATTGCCCACATAATTATTGTAAGTCCATTTCGTTTTTAAGTTCATCATATTCTTTCATTTTTAGAGCCATAAAATTTACTGTAAGTTTAGTTTTTTCTGATATGCCCTTGGGAGTAAGAGCGTAAATATAATTTAACTTATTAGGATTTTTTCTAAAATTTTCTATTTTAATAAAACCTTTGACTTTTAAAGCCTTTAAACAATAGTTGAGTTTTCCTAAACTAAATCCCAAATCTTTTGCAAGCTCTCTCTGCGTTGATTTAGGTTTCTTCTGGATTTTTCTTAGTATATCAAAATGGTCTGGATTTTCTTTCATATGTTCATTCATTGAACATTATATTGTTCAAATATTGAACTGTAAAGAAAATTATGATTCCTGTTGCAAAAAAACTTATTAATTAATCATTAAAAGAAGCCAGGTGACTGAAATATCTCTATTTTTTAAAAAATCTTTAAAAAATTAAAGGTCAATAATTAAAACTTAGTAAAATGATTTCTTATTTACTGCTTCGAACTTAGAAACATCCTTTTTTATTTTTTTACCTATTAATGATTTATATTTACTTATTTTTATAGAGTTTGGGGGCCTTTGAAAAGCGATATCATTTATTGTTAACTTATAATTTTTTTTTAAATTTTGAGAAAAGTATAAACCTTTTCTAAAAAATTTTTTGTAACTAAGTTCATTGCGAGATGGTAAAATTTGTCCTGTACCTAAATATTTTTCATAATTATTAGCAAAATTTACAATTTCTTTTAAATCTTTTTTATCTGCAGATAAGACATGGTCTGCTCCTTTAATTTTTTTATTGTAAGTAAAATGTTTTTCTATCACTTGGGCACCTAAAGTTATCGCAATTTTACAAGCATCAACACCAATGGTGTGGTCTGAGTAACCAACTTTAACTTTTAATATTTTTTTTAATTGCGTAATTCTCTTAAGATTAGCTAATTCTGGTGAACATGGATATTTAGAAACACAGTGTAATATAATAGTTTGTTTACCTAAAATTTTTAAAGCATTTTTTATCTCTTCTAGCTTTGACATGCCCGTTGATAAAATTACTTTTTTATTTGTCTTTTTAATCAAACTTAACAAATAAATATCATTTAAATCTGAGGAGGCTACCTTTAAGCATTTTACACCAATTTTAATAACTTTTTTTAAACTTATTTTATCAAAGACTGAACAAATAAAATCTATTTTATTTTTTTTTGCGAATAGATTTAGTTCTTTTAATTGTTTTTCTGAAAAAGACACCTTTCTCCACATTTTGTCTAAAGATAATTTTTTATCTGTGTACTTTTTTTGCTCTTTTGTTTTGATCATTTTAGGTTTTGCTAGTGTTTCTGGTTCAAAAACTTGAAATTTAGCAGCATTTGCTCCAGAAAGTTTTGCATCTTTGATTAATTTTTTTGCAATTTTAAGACTACCATTATGATTGATTCCAATTTCTGCAATTATATATATGCTATTTTTTTTAAACACTTTACTTTCCATTCCCGATAAAATTTTTAATTATTTTAGAAACATAAATTATATCTTTAAATGTAAGCCCATTATGAAATGGAAGGGATATTATGTTTTTAAAAACATAGTCAGAGTTAGGTAATTTAAATTTTTTAAAAGTTTTTTTATAAAAATCATGTTTATTCGCAGGAATATAATGAACAGTTGTGTCAATATTATTTTTTTTTAAGTGATTTATTAAATCATCTCTATTAAAAATTATTTTTTTTTCATTTAAAATAATTGTATATATGTACTCAGAATAAAATTTATTTTTTTCTGGTTGTCTTATATTTATAATATCTTTGCTTATCAATTCTTTTAGCTCACTATTGTACGCAAGCCTTAGTCTGCCTCTATAGTTTTGTATTTTTTTTAATTTTTTTAGTTGTTCAATGCCAATTGACGCCTGCAAATCTGTAAAATTAAATTTAAAACCGTAATTTAAAACTTTATAAAACCACATTCTCTTTGAAGTATTTCTGTGCCAGGGATCCTTACTAATACCACATGAAATTAGGCTTCTGATTTTTTTTGCTAACTTTTGGTTGTTTAATGTAATCACCCCACCTTCCCCGGTTGTAATAACTTTATTTGCATAAAAACTAAAAATGGCTATTGAATTATTATACGAACCAACATGTTTATTATTAATTTTAGCTCCAAAAGCTGTTGCCGCATCTTCTATTACATGTATTTTTTTTTTTTTACAAAAAGAAATTATATTTTGAACCTGAACAGGTATTCCACCATAGTGAGTAATTAATATACATTTGGTTTTTTTTGATACATTATTTCTTATCGTTTCTAAATCTATGCTTAAATTTTTATAATTAATATCTACTAATTTAATTTTTAAACCAAAGTTATATAAACTATGAATCACGCTCACAAAAGTTAGGGGTGTTGTTATTATTTCATCTCCACGTTTTAGTCCCAATGCATGCATCGTAGCAATTATACCGTTTGTACAAGAATTGACTGCAATGGCATTTTTTGAACCTATAACTTTATTTACATTTTTTTCAAACTCGATTGTTTTGGGCCCATTTGTTAACCATCCACTTTTTGCAACCGCTATTAGTGATTTAATTTCTTTGTCATCAATCACGGGCTGGGCAATTTTTATTCTTTTTAACATTAAAACTTATCTGAATTTAAAATATTTAAATATTTTTTCTTATTAATTTTTTTTATTCTATTTTTTTTAGTAAAATTTACCAAGTTTCTTATTCCTCTTTCTATTGAAATTTTTGGCTTAAAATTTAAAATTTTCTTAGCTTTATCTGAAGATACTTTATAATCACGCTCATCTTCAGAAAATTTTTGAAATTCAATTTGTGTCTTTGGATAAATTTTCTTTATTATTTTTCCAATCTCTGAAATTTTAAAGTTATAACTAGCTAAATTAAAAACTTGGCCATTTGTCTTTTTTTTACTTAATTTGATAATTTTTATTATCGTATCACTAACATCCTCAACATGAATAAATGGTCTCCACTGGTTACCACCTTTTATTGTAATTTTTTTCTTATTCGCTACTAATCCAGTAAACAAATTAATAACTAAATCATATCTTGGTCTTAATGATTCACCGTATACTGTTCCTAATCTTAAGATGCATGGCCTACAGTATTCACCTAGGTTTCTAATTATTGATTTTTCACACAAAGCTTTAATTTTTGCATAAACTGATAAGGGGTAAATTTTTGAATCTTCTTTAAAAAAATTATCACTTTTATTTGCCCCATATACACTACAAGAAGATATATAAATAAATTTAGATATTCCTAAATTTTTGCAAATATTACTTATAGACATAGAGGCTAAGTAATTAATTTCATAAGTTTTGGATGGTCTTTTTTCACAAAGAGGATCTCCTACAAGCTCAGCCAAGTGAACAACTACATCATTTTTTTTTACAACTGAAAAAATTTCATCAATATGTCTAGAATCTCCTTCTACTAATTCTAAATTTTTATTTGGTAGTGCTTTTCTTAATTCTTTTTTACTCAAATAAATGAATTTATCAAAAATTGTTACATTATAATTTTGTTTTAATAGTTTTTTTGCTAACACGCTTCCAATATACCCTGCGCCACCTAGTAGCAAGATATTTGGCTTTTGATTTAATTTTTTACTTTTTATGTAATTAAAATTTAAATCATTTTTATTTAAAATTTTGTAAGGAATGCCTTTATTATTAATTATGGGTATTAATGGAGGATTTATACTATTAAATTTTGGAGATGATATAATATTTGAAATTTGGTTATCATCAATTTCATCTTTTAAATATAAGGGGTTATAATTAATAAAATTTTTTATTTTAGCATTTTTATTATATCCACTAAGAATTGCTCTTCTAATATCTGAAATAGTTATTATTCCTAAAAATTTATTATTTTTTGCGACAACTAAAGATAAGTTAGTTCCTTTTACTTCGAACTGCTTGATAACATCTATTATCTTTTTATCTATAGATATACAAAAACTTTTAATGTATTTATTTAGCGTCATTTGAAGAATATGAATTATCAATTTTTACACACTAAGAAAACAATTTTTTTCAGAGTTGATGGAGATAGTGGAAATAACGCAGGTTTAGGCCATATTTATAGATCATTAAAGATTTATTTTTTTTTAAAAAGTAATTTTTACAGAAAATATAATTTTGTTTTTCTTATGAAAAATTATGATATTGGAAAAAAAATAATTAAAAGTTTAACTAATGAAAGAATTATTCTATTTAATAATATAAATCGCATACAATTTAAAAAAACAGATGTAGTTATAATTGATACCTTGGGAGCTGAAAAAAAATTATTAAAAATAATTTATTCTGCTAATGTTAAAAAAATTATTTGCTTTGACGAAACTAATATTAAAAAATTTTTTAAAGGTGTGGTAATAAATGGTATATATTTTCCAAAAAAAAAAATACTAAGTAAATCAAAAATATTAAAAATTTACCAAGGACCTAAATATTTAATATTAAACGAGGAATTTTCGAAAAATAAAAAAATATCAAAATTCAAAAAAAAAACTAATATACTTATATCTTCTGGTGGAGCTGATAAAAAATCTTTTCTTTATAAAGCGGTGAGAATTCTAAAAAATATTCCTAACTTTAATTTAATTGTTTTAATAGGAATCGGAGTTAATAAGTCAAATTTAATCTTTAAATTAAAAAAACAAAATAATATTAAATTAATTAATAATACTAAAAATGTAAAAAAATATTTCGACTCTGCCGATATAACTTTTGTGTCTGGTGGAACAGTTATGTGGGAATCTGTTAGCTGTGGAAAAATTACTTTTGTATGTAAAACTTATGATCATCAAAAATATGCTATTAATTATTTTAGAAAAAAAGATTTAATCAAATATGTAGGTTCTGTGCATAGTCTTAAAAAAAGAAAAATTTATAATGATTTAGAAAATTTAAATGAATTGAGAAATGATAATAAAAAAAAATTTTATAAAGCTATTAAGTTAATTGATGGCAAAGGATTGTTTAGAGTAAACGCTATAATTAAAAAATTACTATCCTAGTTTTTTATATAAATTTATTAATAACCATGCTTACTAGATTTGCTTTTTTTAATATACTATTTTTTTTTTCTAAAATAGATATTGGAAAAGATATGCTACAAGAAATAAGAGACCAAGCATTGGTCCAATAATTTACTTTTTTATACTTTTTATATTTTTTACTCTCTCTCCAAATATGCTGCCAATACCCTGCGTAATGCCATGAAGATGCAATAGGTAATATGCCAGTTCCAATATTTAACTTGTCTAAAAGTTTTTTTGCTTTTAATGCAAAAAATTTATTTTTTAAATAAATAATCAAATGATCATTTTGATCTCCTCTTGCTGAGCGATCATGAGCAAATCTAATGTTTATTTTTTTTACTTTTTTTTTTATTTGATTTAAAAAAATATTTTTATTAATTCTTTTTTTTCTTATTATATAATCCAGTTTTTTTAACTGAGCTATTCCAATCGCGGCTTGAATTTCTGTCATTCTAAAATTAAAACCTCTAATTAAAGCTTTATCGATTCCTCTATGCACGCCTAATTTATTTTCATGTCCATGATCTCTAAGAGCTTTTAATAATAAATATTGTTTTTTGTTATTGGTTGTAATCACCCCACCTTCACCAGCGGTTATTATTTTTCCAAAGTCCATACTAAAAAAACCTGACAGTCCTAAGGTTCCTAAATATTTATTGTGGTATTTTACACCAGTAGACTCGCATGCATCTTCTACAACAGGAACGTTATATTTTTTTGCTATTTTTAAAATCTCTTTCATGTTTGCTGGTGCTCCCAGCATATGTACGGGCATTATACATTTCGTTTTTTTTGTAATGGTTTTTTTTAATTTTTCAGGGCACATATTTAAAGAGTTATCTACATCAATTATTTTTGGTATAGCTCCAATTGAAAGAATGCTCTCCACAGCAGCAATAAATGTGAAAGCTTGAGTAATTACTTCATCACCAGGCATTACTCCAGCAGCTTTTAAACACATTGCGCCTGCTGCAGTTCCTGAGGAACAGGCAATCGCATACTTTGATTTTAATTTTTTTGCAAAAGATTTTTCGAAAAGTGGAACTCTAAAAATATTATTTCTTCTTTTATCAAATCCATGGGCAAATAATACTCCATTACTTTTTTTAAAAATATCTATAATATTATTTAACTCTTCTTTGCCGATTATTTCATTTCCAGACATAAAATTAACTTTAATTTTGCTTTATTTTTTAGTTTTAATAAGTCTTATTTAATTATCACATATTTTAGGTTTAATTTAAATAAAATCAGTAGTATAAATTTATTAAATATTATCTAACATATATTTATTAATAGAAAATTGTCAATAAATGCAAATTACTTCTAAAAGTATAAACATTAGCAGAAAAAAATTTGATAGAAATGGAATTCTTGTTGTGAAGAATCTAGTTCCAAAAAATATAATTAAAGATTGTTTAAAAGACTTAAAGAATTTTAAAAAATATAATTTAGCTAAAAGCAAGAAACATATAGTTTTCGATAGATATAAGTCGCATAATTATATTAAATATTTTCAATATCTAAATTTTTATTTGAATTCCTTCAACGTCTTTTTAAATTCAAAAATTCTTGAAATAAGTTCACAATTACTTAGTGATAAAACTTACTTTTTAAATATGAATTATCATAACAAAATACCTGGTGGCTCTGAAACCCCACCACATCAAGATAATTTTTATTGGTGTAGGAAACCAAAAAAAGCCTTGACTGCCTATATAGCTCTAAACCCCCAATCTTATAAAAATGGAGGAATATCTTACTTACTAAAGAGTCATAAACTTAAAACCTTTGATCATAAAAGTTCTAATGTGAAAGCTTTTTCTAGTTATATTGATGATAAATTTTTAAAAAAAAAATTTTTTTTTACGCCTGTTTTATCAGCAGGAGATGTTGTTTTTCATCATTGCAATATAATTCATAAAGCATCTAGAAATAATCATACTTCAAAAGAAAGGAAGGCTTTAGCGCTAGCTATATACGCTTACAATTCTAAATTAGATAAAGAATTTTTAAAAAAATACTCTAAAAATAAAAATACCCATAAAAAATTATTACAACAATTGTAATAACAAAAAATTCATCTAAACCAAAAAATTTTTTCAGTGCATAAATCAAGCCAATTGAGCTATTAGTACTGGTCAGCTACACGCATTACTGCGCTTCCACATCCAGCCTATCAACGTGGTGGTCTACCACGGCTCTAAAGGAAGAACTAGTTTTGAGGTAAGTTTCCCACTTAGATGCTTTCAGCGGTTATCTCGTCCGTACTTAGCT
>Ga0114997_10000413_pt1 | contig 34820 bp, 35 predicted proteins | sample ArcticOcean_MG_C_2_FD_87045 | JGI IMG/M metagenome (GOLD analysis project Ga0114997, IMG submission 87045) | Marine microbial communities from western Arctic Ocean - ArcticOcean_MG_CB4_136 | ecosystem: Environmental > Aquatic > Marine > Oceanic | place: Arctic Ocean: Canada Basin | collected... | reverse complement strand
TAATACCTGTGAATGTATCTGTAAAAGTTCTAGCTAATGCAACTGCTGGGTTAGCAAAAGAAGTTGATGAAGTAAACCAATAGCCAGCAGTAATATAAGTTGCAACAGATGCAGCTACAGAAGTTGAGCCTTTTTTTAATGAGCCAAATATAATAAAAATTAAACCAAAAGTAGCAATAAGCTCTGCTACAAAAATATTAATACCAGGTCTTATTTTTCTAGATAATTCTATCAAAGGTAAATCAAACATTAAGTTCGCAAGCATTACTCCCAATAAACATCCTAAAATTTGCGCACTTATATAAGTTAAAATTAAATCTTTTTTAATTTTTTTTGTGAAATACATCGCCATTGTAACAACAGGATTAAAGTGAGCTCCAGAAATATTTGCAATTGAATTAATTAAAACAAATAAACCCGCTCCAGTAGCTAGAGTATTAGCTAATAACATGACAGCAAAGTCTCTTGTTAAGTTTTGAGCCATTATTCCAGAACCAACAATGATCATAACTAAAAAAGCGCTACCAATAAACTCGCCTAAAAATATTCTATTTTTCATTAAAATAATAATTGATAAAATCCAATTAAAAACAAAGGTATTTGCAAACCGAAGTTCGTTAGGATCGCTTTATCTTTTGATAAGAAGCCTGCTATAGTCCAACCCACAACTCCAGCGCCATGAAACATTATATTTACTGGATATATATTTAAATTTGTTAAAAGAATACCTGTAAGCACCAGAAAAGTACTTAACCACTTAAGGTATTTTTTTATAAAATTCATAATAATTAAAGTTTTATTAATTATGCGGATTTAACTTTTTTTTCTAGGAAAGCAGGCACATCATCGTCTTTGTCCAAAACTTCTTCTTTTTGGCCTTTGGGTTGAAACGCATACAAGACATGTAGCTTGCAATATGGAAATTCTGATTCAGAAGTTCTTCCACAAAAATAAAAATTTTCCTCATCCGGGTGACCTATGGGCCACTTGCAGGTAGCTTCGGTTAAATTTTCTAATGAAACAGGTTTTTCTGCTTCAAAATTTTTATCCAATAATATAGATTGAAACTTGCTCTTTTTGCTCATTGGTTGAGCGCCCTTTTTTCCAGATTTACTTAATGCTTTAACTTGAGAAGAAGGCTGTTTAGAAGGAGCCCTGGCCTCTAATTCCAATCTGTGAGCCTTACCTATGACCGCATTTCGAGTTGTGTCTCCAAGCATATCTGCTATTTGGCTAGCAGTGTGCCCTTTGGTCCAAAGTTCTCTAAGTTTACTAATTTTATTTTCTGTCCAGCTCATAAATACAACTACTACAATATGTGGTGCTATTTAATTTATAAGTACATTATATAGTGTGAAAATCACTAAATGCTACAAAAATCGTTAAAATATATAGTTTTGCACAGTTTTTTATAAAATTTTAGTTATAAGACTATTTATGGTTGAAATTATTAACAAATATAAAATTGGAACAAGAAGATTTGGATTAATAAATTGGATCGGGGCTTGGACTCTTTATAAAAAAGAAGTTTTAAGATTTTTAGTTGTCTGGATACAAACAATTTTTTCTCCAATTATCACTTCTTTGCTTTTTTTATTAGTTTTATCTTTAGCAATTGGCAACGATAGACCTGCAGTTTTAGGCGTATCCTTTATTAATTTTCTAGCACCAGGTTTAATAGCCATGCAAGTTATACAACAAGCATTTTCTCACTCAGCATCTTCATTCATGATAAAAAAAATAGATGGATCAATCGTAGACGTTTTATATGCCCCTTTGTCTGCTGGTGAAGTTACTTTAGCAGTTATACTATCTGCAATTACAAGAAGCTTAATTATTGCAACAATATCAATAATTACTTTTTATTTTATTGTAGATATAAAAGTATCAAACTTTTATACACTTATCTCATTTACTATTTTATCATCGTTCATTTTAGGGTCTACAGGCATGATAGCGGGTTTGTGGGCAGAAAAATTTGATCACATGGCATCAGTTACTAATTTTGTTATAGTTCCATTATCTTTTTTATCTGGCACATTCTATACAATCAATAAATTACCAGATTATCTTCAATTTATCAGTAAACTAAATCCTTTTTTTTATATGATTGACGGTTTTAGATATAGTTTTATAAACGAAGCAGATAGCTCAATTTTTTGGGGCCTAATATATCTAACAATACTAAGTTTTTTATTTGGGACAATTTCATATCTGCTTTTTAAGCATGGATACAAAACAAAATCTTAACCATGAGCTCTATTGCAAAAACATATAATAGAAAAAAAATTTCTTTTATAAGAGGAAAGGGTAGTTATTTATATTCTTCTAAAGGACAAAAATATTTAGACTTTGTTCAAGGAATAGCAGTTAATTCCTTGGGACATGCAAACAAATATTTAATAAACGCCGTCAATAAGCAATCGAAAAAAGTCTGGCATGTTTCTAATGCTTTTATAATTCCAGAACAAGAAAAATTAGCTAAAAGATTGACTCAAAAAACTTTTGCGGATTACGTACTATTTCAAAACTCAGGTGCTGAGGCAACAGAAGCTGCAATTAAGTGCGCTAGAAGATATTTTTATTCTATTGGTCAGCCGAAAAAAAATAGAATTCTTTGCATAAATAATAGTTTTCATGGAAGAACATTAGCGACTATATTTGCAAGTAATAATAGAAAAATGACTGAGGGCTTCCTTCCAAAAGTTGATGGTTTTGATCACTTTAATTTTGGCGACCACGAAAATTTAAAGAAAAAATTAACAAATAAAACTGCTGCGATTATGATTGAAACAATTATGGGCGAAGGAGGAATTAAAGTTATACCCGACTATTGCTTAAAGGGCTTAAGAAAAATATGTGATAAGAAAAAGATATTGCTTATTTTGGATGAAGTTCAATGCGGAATTGGAAGAACTGGCAAGTTTTTTGCTTTTGAATATGCAAAAATAAAACCAGACATAGTTCCGATAGCAAAAGGTATTGGAGGAGGATTTCCAATTGGAGCTGTTTTAATGAATAAAAAAGTAGCATCAGGCATGACTTTTGGAACACATGGCTCCACATTTGGAGGTAATCCGCTTGCAATGAGCGTGGGAAATGCGGTGTTAGATCAAGTGTTTAAAAAAAATTTTTTACAAAAAGTTAAAACAATTTCTAAATATTTTCACACTGAACTTCATAAATTAAAAAATGACTTTCCTAACATTATTAAAGAGGTAAGAGGTATGGGTTTACTAATCGGGTTACAATTATTTGAAGATCAGGCAAAATTTATTAAACAGTTGATGCAAAATAAATTATTGACTATTAAAGCTTCTGAAAATGTTATTAGATTGTTGCCACCTCTCACAGTAAATAAAAAAGAAATTGATCAAGCAGTGACAATATTAAGAAAGGTGTGTAATAATTATCAATGAGAAATTTTTTAAATATATCTGATCTATCTTCAAAAGAATTAAGAGCAATTATTGACGAAGCAAAGCTAAGAAAATCAAACAGAAAAGGGTTTAATAAATCACAAGCGGACCTTGACAAGCCTTTTGAAGGTAAATCAATAGTAATGATTTTTGAAAAACCCTCTACAAGAACAAGAATCTCATTTGATATAGCTGTAAAACAACTTGGAGGCTCATCAATTATTTTAAATCCAGACGGAATTCATTATGGAAAAGGAGATGAGACTATTAAAGATACTGCAAAAGTTTTATCTGAATATGCTGATATTATTATGATAAGAACTAATTCTCATAAAAATTTAGAAGAGTTTGGAAAAAATTCAAATATTCCAGTTATTAATGGGTTATCGGAACAAGGGCATCCTTGTCAAATTATGTCTGATATATTAACTTTTGAAGAAATTAAAGGAGATATATCTGGAAAGGTTATTTCCTGGATTGGAGATGGCAATAATAATATGTCAAACTCTTTAATAGAAGCTGCTGCTAAATTTAATTTTAAGCTTAAGATTGGATGTCCAGAAAAATATAAACCTAGTAAAAAAATTATATTATGGGCAAAAAAAAATGAAGTAGATTTACAAATATTTAAAGACCCCACAAAAGCAGTAGTCGATTCAGAATGTATTATGACTGATAAATGGATATCAATGAATGACAAAGTAAATAAAAAAGAGAAAAAAAAAGCATTAAGCAAATATCAAGTAAATGATAAATTGATGAAATATGCTAAATCGGATGTTATTTTTATGCATTGCTTGCCAGTTGGAAGAGGTGAGGAAGTTACAGACAATATTATAGATGGAAAAAAATCTGTTGTGTGGACACAAGCACTTAATAGAGTGCATATTCAAAAAAGTATTATTAATTGGTGTTTGTCCTAAGGTGTTGGTAGTGGACTATCGCTTTTAGAATTTAAATATAAAATCACCGAAGCTCTATCTTTTTCTTTTCTTAGTCCTGCGAAAGACATTTTTGTTCCTCTTATATATGACGCTGGTTTAATCAAAAAACCATTCAATTCTTCAAAACTCCAATTTTTTGCATAAGATGTTAGGGCCGTTGAATATTTATAATCTGAGATCGCACCAACTTTTCTACCAGTTACACCCCAAAGATTAGGTCCAATCATATTTTTACCACCAGCTGATATCATGTGACATGCGCTACATTTCTTAAAAATTTTTTCTCCATGAGTTAAATCACCGATAGATAACAACATTGCAATATCTACTTTCTTGTCGATTTTTTCCACTTTCGCAGCTGTGGACGAAACAACTGCCTCAAAACCTTCTATTTTATAGGCTGATTGTTCAGGCTTTTCTATATGAAACAATAAGTCTGTAAATTTGCCCAATCCAATTACAATCAGAGCGACCAAAAGTATCGCACCCATTATTTTATTTAATTCAAAACTATCCATAAATTTGATATTTACTTATTGACATATAACACGACTGCAAAAAAAAAACTTAAAAATTACTTATTTTTTTTGCGTCTTTGGGACGCACAACTATGACTAAGATAGCAATTATAATACCTACAAGGCTTGACGCCCAAAGACTTCCAAATAAACCATTGAAATTAATCAATAACAAGGAAATGATTCTCCACGTCTATGATTTGGCTGTTAAAGCAAATACGGGAGATGTCTTGGTAGCAACACCAGATCAAAAAATAATAGATTTAATTAACAATCATGGGGGTCACGCAGTGATGACTAAAAATAATCACTTAACTGGTACTGATAGAGTTTACGAAGTATTTGAAAATTATTTACAAAAAAAACCTGAAATCGTAATTAATTTACAAGGAGATATGCCAAACTTAAATCCTTTAGCGATAAAAAATTTGGTTGAGTATATGAAAAGCAAACTATGTGAAGTAGGAACATTAGCATCAACTCTGGACGGAGAAAAAGAAGAAAATGACCCTAACATTTGCAAAGTCATTACTAAAAAAAGAATAATTCAATCTAAATTTGATGTAGCTACAAACTTTTATAGATCTTCAAAAGAAATAAGTGCTGATTTTATCTATCATCATATTGGAATTTATGCCTTTACTAACAAAGCACTAATAAGATATGTAAGCTTAAAAAGATCTAAGCTTGAAATTGAAAGAAAGTTAGAGCAATTACGAGCATTAGAAAATGGAATGAAAATCCACGTAGGTTATATTGATGCTTGCCCATTAAGTGTAGATACTGAGCAGGATTTATGTGAGATCAAAAAGATAATGGAAAGTTAATGAAAAAAAATAAGGTAGCATTTCAAGGTGAAAAAGGAGCTTATTCTCATATTGCTTGTGAGGAAATTTTTAAAGATAGTGAAATTAAAACTTGTAATACTTTTGAAGAGACTTTCAAAACTGCCTTCGAAGATGAAGATTATAAAATAATTATTCCTCTTGAAAATTCCCTCGCAGGAAGAGTTGCGGACATACATTATTTATTACCAAAATATAAATTACAAATTTATTCAGAGCATTTTCAGAAAGTTGAACACAGTTTATTAGCAAAACCTGATGTTGATATACAAGATATTAAATACGTCAGAAGCCACGCCCAAGCAATTGGGCAATGTCAGAACATTATCAAAGAATATAAATTTGGCACCATTATCTCTGCTGATACAGCAGGATCTGCGAAAGAACTTTCACAAGGAAGCGATAAGTCTATTGCGGCAATTGCTTCTGAATTATCAGCCAAGATATATAACTTAAAAATTTTAAAAAAAAATATAGAAGATGAAAAAGGCAATGTTACGCGCTTTTTAATTATGGGAAAAAACATCAATCAGCCTGAGTATAAAAAAGAAAAAAATTATATTACAAGCTGTATATTTAGAGTTAAAAGCGAACCCTCTGCCCTTTATAAATGTTTGGGTGGATTTGCAACAAATCAAATAAACCTAACTAAACTAGAGAGTTTTTCAGTAAAAAATACTTTTGACCAGGCGAATTTCTACCTGGATCTGGAGGGTCACCTTGATGATAAACGAGTACAGAGCGCTCTAGAAGAATTAGGATTTCATACAGTGAGTTTAGACATATTGGGCGTGTACGAAGCCTCAAAATCCAGACAAAAATAGTCCACAAAATTAAAAACTACTATTGTAGTAATCAAATTGATCTTGATATAATCATATTGAGGTTGGCATCAGGTGAATGTTTCACAAACCCGGTCAGGTCTGAAAAGAAGCAGCCGTAGTGAAAACTTTTCAGGTTGTTGCCTGCCTCTATAAAAATGATTAATAACAAAATTTTAGCACTCAAATATAGGCCTCAGGAATTTAAAGATTTGATAGGTCAAGAAGTTATGGCTCAAACTATTACAAATGCTATTAAGCTTGGAAAAACTCCTAATGCTTATTTATTAACGGGTATAAGAGGAGTGGGGAAAACTACGACGGCAAGATTGATAGCAAAATCTTTAAATTGTATTAAAAATTTAGATAATTTAAAAAAATGTTCAAAAGAGGAATTTTGTGATTCTTGCAAAGAAATTGTTAACTCTAATCATATAGATATTCTGGAAATGGATGCGGCATCAAAAACAGGAATAGATGATGTCAGGGAACTTATAGAGAATTCAAAATACAGCCCAACAAGTGCTCAATATAAAATCTTTATTATCGATGAAGTGCATATGCTTTCAAAACAAGCATTTAATGGATTGTTAAAAACTTTAGAAGAACCTCCACATAGGCTTAAATTTATTTTAGCAACAACAGAAGTTAGAAAAATTCCTGTTACAATATTATCGAGATGCCAGAGATTTGATTTAAAAAGAGTGAACTTAGACGAACTTTTTAAGCATATAAAAAATATAGCTCAATTAGAAAACGGAAAAATAACAGACGACGCTCTCAAATTAATAGCACGCGCCTCAGAAGGGTCAGTAAGAGACGCTATATCATTATTAGACCGAGCACTAATTGCCCAAACAATTGTAAAAGATGAAGAAATAGAGTCTAGTTATATTAGAAAAATGCTCGGATTAGCAGATAGAGGTAAAACAATAAATTTATTCAAAGAAATATTATCTGGAAATCAAAAAGAAGCGACATTAAGTCTAAGAGAACTAATAAACGACGGACTTGATGCTAAAAATTTCTTGAACGACATATTAGAGATTTTATATTTATTCAGTAGAAGGATGAATCTCGGACCTATTGAAAAAGATATGCTGATAACAGAGTCGGAATTACAGCTTATTGACAGATATACTAAAAATTTAGATATGCAAGATATCGGACTATTTTGGCAGCTTACTATCAAAACTATGGATGATTTAAATATAGTCTCCAATGAAAATCTTACTTTAGAGATGTATGTTATGCAGCTTATGCATCTTAAAAATATAGAAAACGAAGGAGAAACAAAAATAGATAAAATTACCAGTAACGAAAGCTTAGAATTGTTAAATAAACAAGAGGATAAAAATTTAAAAAATAATGAAGACAACAATGCAACAAGTAGCAAAGTTAAAAATCAACTTAAAAATACGGAACAAATTAAAACAAAACTGGTCAAAGATATTGCTAGTAAAGAGGCCTCAGTCCCAAGGCTAGAAATAAAAAATTTTATAGGTTTGATTGAGTTAGCTAAAAGAGAAAAAGAAGTGGAGCTTACATATGATTTAGAAAGAAACGTAAAATTAGTAAGTTTTAGCAAAGGAAAAATAGACATTAGTTTTAATGAGAAACTACACAAAAATTTTGTTAAGATTCTCAGTGAAAAATTATTAAAATGGACAGAGCAAAGATGGATTATTTCATTGAGCAAACAAGACGGAGAAAAAACTATTTATGAAAAAAATGCTTCAAAAATATCTGAGAAACTATCAAAAGAACAAAATAGTGAAACAACCAAAAATTTAATCACAGCATTCCCCGACGCCGTTTTAGTTGAAGTAAAGGAGGAAAAAAATGACTGATTTTTCAGACATGCTTAGTAAGGCTCAAGAAATGCAAAAAAAGATGAAAGAAGCTCAAGATATAATAAAAAATATTGTTGTCGAGGGGCAATCCGGGGGAAGTTTAGTGAAAGTAACTTTAACCGGTGAGTATGAATTGAAATCTATTGCGATCAGTGAGGAAGCAAAAAAAGAAAACCAAGAAATTATAAATGATCTTATCAAAGCAGCATACAATAATGCTAAAGAAAATCTTAAAAAAAGATCTACCGATGAACTTTCTAAAGTTACCGGTGGTTTAAATATTCCTTTTGATTTAAAAAATCTTTTTTAGATGGATAATAACATACCAGAAATACAAGAATTAATTAAGCAATTTTCAAAATTACCAGGTTTAGGTCCAAAGTCAGCGAAACGAATAATTCTTAAATTAATAAATAATAAAGAAAATATGATTAAACCTTTGGCTCAATCTCTAGCAAAAGTTTACAAAAATATTTCTAGATGTGTTAGTTGTGGAAATTTAAAAATTATAGACAGAACTTGTATCTGTGAAAACCCAAATCAATTTGATAAAATTTGCGTTGTAGAAAATCTTGCAGATATGTGGGTGATAGAATCTGCAAATATTTTTAAAGGCTATTTTCATATTTTAGGTGGCACTATGAATTCTAATGAAAATTATGAGCAAAAAAACCTACTTATAGAATCGCTTATTAAAAGAATTTCAAAAAATAGTTTAAAGGAAGTAATTATAGCCACCAGCGCCACTATAGAAGGACAAACCACTGCACATTATATTGAAGATTCAATAAAAGATGATAAAATTAAAGTCACTAAACTTGCCCAAGGCCTCCCTGTAGGTGGAGAAATAGAACAGTTGGATGACGGTACCTTGTTCTCTGCTTTTAAAAATAGAGTGCCTGTCACCAATGACTAGTTTTAAAAAAATATTTAGACCAATTAATTTTATTTCAAAGCTTTTTTCTTTAATCTTTTTTGATGTAAAAGTGGCTCTGTATAGCCTGAGGGTTGAATTCTTCCTTTAAAAACTAGGTCACATGCAGCCGAAAATGCTATTGAGCTATCAAAATCGTCTGACATTTTTTTATAATTAGATATTCCACTTCGCGAATAATCTATATCTTTTTCATTTTGATTATCTACAATTGTTGCCATTTTTTTCATAATTGTCATCACTTGTTCTTTATTACAAATACCATGATGTAACCAATTAGCAATGTGTTGAGAGGATATCCTTAACGTTGCTCTATCTTCCATTAGTCCAACATTATTTATGTCGGGAACTTTTGAACACCCAACTCCTTGATCAATCCACCTAACAACATAACCTAGAATTCCTTGCGCATTATTTTCTAATTCACGATTAATATCTTCGAAAGACCAATTGGGCCTATCAGCTTTTGGTATTTCTAAAATATCCTCTAATTTTACTCTTTTTCTAGATTTAATTTTAGCTTGAACATCAAAGACATTTACTTTGTGATAATGAGTTGCATGGAGCGTCGCTGCAGTAGGAGATGGAACCCAAGCACAATTGGCACCAGATTTTGGATGGCCAATTTTATGCTCCATCATGTCAGCCATTTTATCTGGCATTGCCCACATACCTTTTCCAATTTGAGCTTTACCAGAAAAACCACAATTCAAACCTAAGTCAACATTCCAATTTTCATATGAATTTAGCCACGTAGATTTTTTCATATCACCCTTAAAGATCATTGGTCCAGCTTCAAAAGAAGTGTGCATTTCATCACCAGTCCTATCTAAAAATCCCGTGTTAATAAAAACTATTCTATTTCTAACTTGCCGTATACATTCCTTTAAATTTATTGTGGTCCTTCTTTCCTCGTCCATTATGCCAACTTTAATTGAATATCTATTGATGCCCAATACATCTTCTACTTTCTCAAACAAAGTATTAGTGAAAGCAACTTCTTCTGGACCATGCATCTTAGGTTTAACAATATATAGAGAGTTAGTCCTTGAATTATTTTTATTTTTAAAATCGTGCACCGCACAAAGTGTTGATATAAAAGCATCCATTATCCCTTCGGGAATTTCAGAGCCATCTTTTAATATTATAGCTGGGCTGGTCATTAAGTGACCTACATTTCTATTTAATAAAAGGGCTCTTCCATGTAATTTAAATTTTAATCCATTCACACCAGTATAATTTCTGTCAGAATTTAACTTACGTGTAAATTTTTTTCCATTTTTTTCCATTTCGGCCTGTAAATCACCCTTCATTAAACCAAGCCAATTTCTATAACATTTGACTTTATCCTCCGCATCTACAGCGGCAACGGAATCTTCGTTATCAATAATTGTAGAAATGGCTGACTCAATAACCACGTCAGATATATTTGCCCTATCTTCTTTTCCTATAATACTGTCAGGATCTAAAATAATATCTATGTGTAAATTATTATTTTTAATTAATACTGATTTGGGATTTTCTTTTTCACCGTTAAAACCAATAAATTGATCTTTATTTTTTAGATATTGTTTTTTTTCTCCATTGAATAAAACTAAATTTTTTTCTTCTATTTTTATTTTTGAAACTTCATACCACTTTCCTTCTTCTAAAGGAGCAATACTTTCTAATAATTTTCTTACATAATTAATTACTTCCTTTCCTCTGATAGGGTCATAGTTTTTGCTTTTCTTTCCAGGTATAACATCTGTGCCATAGAGGGCGTCGTATAAACTACCCCAACGCGCATTTGCGGCGTTCAAAGCGTACCGCGCATTGTCAACGGGCACTACTAGCTGCGGACCAGCGATACTAGATATTTCTGGGTCAACACCTGAGGTGCTAATTTTAAAATTCTCTTTTTCTTCCACAATGTATCCGATCGACTTCAAAAAAATAATATAATCTTTTTTATTAAAATCTTTTCCGATTTTTGATTTGTGCCATTGATCTATTTTTTTTTGAATTTCTTCTCTTTTAACTATCAATTTTTTATTGTTTTGAGCCAACTCTGGAATTACCAAATCAAATTTCTTCCAAAAATTTTTAGGATCAATATTAGTGCCGGGCAACACCTCTTCATTTACAAAGTTATATAGTATTTTATCAATTGTAAGATTATTAATAGTAATTTTACTCATATTTAATAAATTAATAACCTACTAACACTTGTTTTTAAATAAGTTTTATAAGATATATTTGTTGTAATTCATTAAATTGACTTAATTGAATTCTATTAAAAAGAGAATTATATTAGTAAAGATATTATGAAAAACTACCTAGAATTCGAAAAAGAAATTAAATTATTAGAAGAAGAAGCAGAAGCGCTCAAAAGCCCATTTGGATCAGAAGGAATTTCTGAAGTTGACACCCAAAAAATCAAAAAAACTGAGCAACAAATAAATGAAAAATTAAATCAAACTTATTCTAATCTTAACAGTTGGCAAAAAACAATGGTAGCTAGACACGAAGATAGACCAAGAGCAAATTTTTATATTAATAAAATATTTTCTAATTTCATCGCTTTGTCAGGCGACAGATATTTTGGTGACGATAAATCAGTAATCACAGGTTTTGGAGTAATTAACAATAAGTCTGTTCTAGTGATTGGTCAAGAAAAAGGGGAAGATTTGAATAGTAGGATAGAAAGAAACTTTGGAATGATGAGGCCTGAAGGTTATAGAAAATGTATTAGGTTAATGCAATTAGCCAATCGATTTAAAATCCCTGTAATAACTTTTGTTGATACACCAGGCGCTTACCCTGGCATAGGTGCGGAACAACGAGGCCAAGCATCAGCTATTGCAAACTCAATTGAATGCTGCATGTCTCTAGGCGTTCCAAATATTTCAATCGTAATCGGCGAAGGTGGGTCTGGAGGAGCAATCGCACTAGCTTCTTCTAATAAAGTAATAATGTTAGAAAATTCAATTTATTCAGTTATTTCTCCTGAAGGATGTGCCTCTATTTTATGGCGAGACCCAAGTAAGGCCCTCCAAGCAGCTGAAGCAATGAAGCTAACAGCAAAAGATTTGTTAAAATTAGGAGTTATTGACGAAATTATAAAAGAACCAGTGGGCGGTGCTCATAGGGATAGTGAGGCTATTGCCTTAGAAGTTAGGAAGACAATTGTAAATCATTTAAAATATTTTGAAAATTTTTCATCTGAGGAAATATATGATCATAGAAAATCAAAGTTTTTAAAAATAGGGAGAGATAAAGGTTTTACAAAGTCATCTAATTTAAACGATATGGGTCTAGCTTACAAAGAGCCACTAATAATAAAGATCAAAAGAAATTTGATTAATTACAAGTTTATTTATCTCTCTGTAGTGACCGTTGTAATAGCGACTATAATTGCTATTTTTAATTAATATTTGTTGCAAAATTGACATCTTTTATGTGGTTTTTTGATTTTAAAAAAACACTCCTTGACTTTTTATAAGCAAATCTATTTAAGAACTGAGTTAGTAAATTTTTACTAATAAAAGTAAAATAATAAATAAGGAAAAGCAAATAATATGAGTACACTAAAAGGTAAAGTAAAGTGGTTCAATGGCACTAAAGGTTACGGCTTCATTGAAAGAGAAGACAAAGAAAAAGACGTGTTCGTTCATTCTTCAGCAGTCAGAGACGCTGGTTTAAAATACTTAAACGAAGGTGATGAGTTAACGTTTGAAGTAGAGAATGGAGACAAAGGTCCTTCAGCAGTAAAATTGCAGAAAACATCTTAAATCTTATTTCCTAAATCATAAATTAGCGGGACACTAGCTTTAATTAGTTTTATGTCCCGATAGTTTTTCCTTATAACAAAGAAAGTATAAAAATATGAGCACACTAAAAGGCAAAGTAAAATGGTTCAATGCCACTAAAGGTTATGGTTTCATTGAAAGAGACGACAAAGAAAAAGACGTATTCGTTCATTCTTCAGCTATCACAGACGCAGGTTTAGATAGTTTAAACGAAGGTGATGAGTTATCGTTTGAAGTAGAGAATGGAGAAAAAGGCCCTTCTGCTGTAAAATTGCAGAAAGCTTAAATCTTATTTCTAAATAAAAAATTATCGGGATATTTGCTGCAACACAGTTTTTATCCCGCTGATTAACTCTTGAAAAAGACACAATTATTTTGTAAAAAATGCGAATGATAATTAAAAATAATAGACCTGATAAACGACTACATTCTCACAGAATGCATGCTAGGCCATTGCTTAGCTTATAATCATACATATATAAATTTAACTAAAATTAAGATAAACATAAAAGAACGCAGCAGTAGCTCAGTTGGTTAGAGCACTAGTTTGTGGAACTAGGGGTCGGTGGTTCGAGCCCACCCTGCTGTACCAAACGATGACAAAAGAAAAAAAAAACAAACCTTCAAAAGAATTGCCATTAGGGTTTGTAGACAGAAAAGAGGAAGAATTACTTGTACGAGATTTTATAATTTCTAACATTAAAGAAGTTATGATTAAGTATGGTTTTCAATATCTCGAAACTCCAAGTTTTGAGTACTCGGATAGTATTGGAAAATTTCTACCTGACAAAGATAGGCCAGATGAGGGAGTGTTTTCATTTCAAGATGAAAAAAAATGGCTCTCTCTTAGGTATGATTTAACCGCACCATTAGCACGATATGTAGCAAAAAATTATTTAGAAATTCCAAAACCATTTAAAAGATATCAGTTAGGCACAGTTTGGAGAAATGAAAAACCAGGACCTGGAAGATTCAGAGAATTTTTACAGTTTGACGCTGACTTTGTTGGCACCAAGAGTTTACAAGCGGATGCAGAATTATGTGTGATGATATCTGAAATCCTTGAAAAATGTGAATTAAGAAAAGAAGAATATATTATTAAAATTTCATCTAGAAAAATTACAGAAGAACTGTTTAAAAAAATTTATAAATCCGACACGCTAAGCAACCTTGATAGTAGCGAACAAAAACTTGCAGTTCTTAGAGCCCTAGATAAAATTGATCGTTTAGGATGGGACTCAGTTAAGCAACTACTTGGAAAAGGTAGGAAAGATAAGTCAGGAGATTTTACCAAGGGAGCAAATTTAAGTTCATTGAATATAGAAATAATAGAAAAAGAATTAAAGAAAAAAACACCAGAAACCGAAGATCTTTTAGAAATTTTTAAATTGTTTAAAGATTATGGTTTTACTAATTTTGAATTTGACCCATCTATAATAAGAGGTCTTGAATATTATACTGGGCCGACATTTGAAGTAAATTTAAAATTTGATGTAAAAAATAATAAAGGACAGGTAATTCAGTTCGGTTCAATAGGTGGCGGAGGAAGATACGACAATTTAGTTAATAATTTTGGAAATTTTGATGCACCAGCAACCGGTATCTCAATAGGTTTGGATCGATTAGTCTATGCCCTGATGCAAAAAAAGGAGTTTAAGGTTAAACAATCAAAACCAGTTGTTATTTGTGTTTTTGACAAAAATTCGATGAAAGAGTATATCAATTTACAAAAAATTTTAAGAGACGCTGGTATTAGTACTGAAATTTACCCAGGAGAAAGTAAATTAAAAAAACAAATGGAATATGCAAATAAAATTAAAGCACCAGTAGTTATTCTCTATGGCGAAAATGAGATAATGTCTGGAAAACCAACCATAAAAAATTTAAGCTCAGGAAATGAAAAATCAATAACAATCAATGAATTAGTAAATGAAATCAAAAAAATTATCTGAGCAGATTATCAAAACTTTCAAGAGCAATGGTTTTGTTTTGTCAGAACCGGATGTTTTATTAGATTCAGAGTATATTATTCAAAGATCTGGTGAAAACTTCAGAAGGTCTATGCTCACTTTTGTAAATGAAGAAGGGAAAGCTATGTGCTTAAGACCAGACTTAACGGTTGCTTCTTGCATCAAGTATCTTGAAAAAAAATCTAAATCTAAAATTTATTACTCTGGTCAAGCTTATAGAAGAACCAATAGAAAAGGCTTCGATTTTGTCAATGATCAGTTGGGCATTGAAATTCTAGGTTCAAAGAATCAGCTTGAAGATGATTTTAAAGTTATCAAGACAATTTTAGATTCTGCGGGGAAAATAAAAAGTAAAAAAATTCAAATTAAAGTAGGTGACATAGGTTTGTTTAAAAAGTTAATTAATTCCTTAGATATGCCGGAACGATGGAAACTAAGATTAATAAGACATTTTTGGAGACCAAAATATTTTGAAGAATTATTAAAAAGACTAGAAAAAAACTCAGATATTGACTCAGTAACTTTTGATACAGATAAAAAAAGGTTTTACGAAATGAAAAAAATGAAGCAAGACAAAGTTATTGCAGGACGTACTGTTCTAGAAATTTTGAAAAGATTCGATAAAAAAATAAAAGACCCACGATCATTTGGTGAAGGTAAAAAAATTGTTAAGATTATAAGATCATTTCTTAAAATTAATTGTAAATTATCTCAGCTAGATGAGAGGCTAATAGATTTTACTATTAAAAATGATTTAAAGGAAAACATTTTTAAAGAATTTAATTCAATTCAGAATTTAATGAAATTAAAACATAAGATAAATTTTATTACAAATTTTGGAAGAGATATAGAGTATTACACAGGTGTAGTATTTGAAATTTTTTCAGGAACAAAGGAAATTGCAAGAGGGGGGCGGTATGACGATTTACTTAAAAGTTTAGGTGCCAAGAAAAAAATACCAGCTGTTGGAGCGGCAATTAATTTAAATAATATATGAAAAATTTAATTACTATAGGGCTGCCAAGTAAAGGAAGATTAAAAAATAAATCTATTAGTTTTTTTAATGATAGAGGTTTAAAGATTTTACAAAGCGATAAGGAGAGAAATTATTTTGCTTCTATTGAAAATAATTCTAATATTAAAATCATTTATTTGCACGCTAAAGAAATTATTCAAAGGTTAGGTGATGGAACTTTAGATATAGGAATTTCTGGTCTCGATCTACTTTATGAATCTGAAAAAAATTTACAAAATAAAATTGAAGTTAGAACCAAGCTTGACTTCGGAGGTGCAAATCTAGTAATTGCCGTTCCTGATGATTGGATTGATGTTCAAACTGTTGCTGATTTAGAAGAAGTGGCATTTGACATTAGATTTAAAAGAAATTCAAGATTGAGAGTTGCAACAAAATATCCAAATTTAACAAATGATTTCTTAATTTCAAAAGGAGTTACCCAGTATAAATTAATCTCAAGCCTTGGAGCAACAGAAACCTATCCATTTATTGGATCTTCAGAAATTATTACAGACATCACCTCTACAGGTAAAACATTAAATGATAACAACCTAAGAGTTCTCAAAGATGCAATGATCTTAAAATCCCAAGCATGTTTGTTAATTTCAAAAAAAAGTAGAAATAAAGTTCATTCACTTAAAATTTAAGATTAATTTATATATGTTCATAAAAAAATCATTTTTAGATATATCGGTAATTTTTCTAACTGCTATTGTTTATTTGTCATTTATTAGTGGATTTTATTTAGATGAAAACTCAGCTGGTGCCGGTGGTTATAATGGTGATTTTGCTATCAATTGGAACAATCTTAAAATATTTTTAAACAATGATTTTTTTACATCCATAAATCTGACTGATGGCTCAGATTCTGAAAACCATTATAGAAGCAGCAGATCACCGTTGGTATATATTTTACATTCAGCTTTTAATCCTTTTATTGAAACAGAAATTGAATATAGAAGAAGTGTATTTTTAATTTCATTGTTAGGCCCGTTATTATTTTACTTTTGTTTAAACTTTAAATTTGAGAAAGAGAATAAAATAATATTATTTTTTATCTCATCTCTTATTCTCTTAAGTCCATATTATAGAACAAGTTCGTATTGGGCATTAGATGAAAATTATGGGTATTTATCTTTATTTTTAAGTTTTATTTTTTTTAATCTTTTTTTGAAAGAAGAGAAGCAAATAAAGAAATATAGTTACTTATTTTTTCTTACTTTATTTAGTGCATGTTGCATTTACTTTGATCAAAAATTACTGTTTGTGCCCTTAATTTTTTATTTACGTATTATTTTTTCTAAGCAAGAGCCTGTAATCAAATTTTTAATTACTTTTTTTTATATGATATTTTCGATTCCATTTCTATATTTAATATATTTATGGGAAAATATTATAACAGATTCTGTTGAATATAGAGGAGTCGGAGAAGGAATTTATTTTCAAAATATTGGGTATGTAGTGTCGATGATAGCTTTTTATTTCTTACCTTTTTTGTTCATTAAAGAAAAAAATATATTTCAACAAATAAGAAATTTTTTAGAATCGAAAGTTAATTTTTATTTAGTTACTGCCTTTATTCTATACATTATATATCTTATATTTTTTTTTGATATATCAACTCAACTTGTTTTAGGAAAAGGAATAATTCATAAATTATCGTTATTATTATTTGATCACAACTATTATCAATTAATTTTTACATACTTTGCATTTTTTGTATCATGGATTATAATTCTAGTATTTTTAAATAATAAAATTTCTGATATATTAATACTAATATATTTTGGTCTAATTTCATTAATTAGCCTAATGTTTTTGCAGGAATATTTAGACCCGTTAATATTAATTTTAATTTTTTTATTTTTTAAAACTAAATTAGTTTTAAATTATAAAATGGTGCTAATTTTGTTTGTCTATTTTTCAATATTTCTTTTTTCATCCATAAAATTTTATTTATAATATTATAAAAAGACTTCTAGAAATATCTTTTTGGCCGTCCTTAAATTTCATTGAAGTTCTTGCAACAGACATAAAAAAAGGGCAGTAAAAAACTGCCCTTTTTGAATTTTTGTTTGAGTAAATTGCGGATTACATTCCCATGCCACCCATGCCACCCATACCACCCATGCCGCCACCCATAGGAGGCATAGCAGGTGCTCCAGCATCTTTTTCATCTGGTTTGTCTGCGATCATTGCTTCAGTTGTAATTAATAATCCAGCGATTGATGCAGCATCTTGTAATGCTGATCTCACAACTTTGGCAGGATCAATAATTCCTTTAGAAAACATATCTACATATTCCTCGTTTTGAGCATCATAACCTTGGGTAGTTTTTTTACCCTCAATTAGTTTTCCAACAATTACAGCGCCATCAACACCGGCATTAGCCGTTATTTGTCTAACAGGGGCTTGAAGTGCTTTTTTTACTATTTCTACACCTGCTTTTTGATCGTCACCTTGAACTTTAAGGCCATCAAGGTCTAGTGATGCATATAATAGTGCACATCCACCACCAATAACAACACCTTCTTCTACTGCTGCTCTTGTTGCATTTAATGCATCTTCAACTCTATCTTTTCTTTCTTTAACTTCTACTTCTGTTGCGCCACCAACTTTAATTACAGCAACACCACCAGCAAGCTTAGCTAATCTTTCTTGAAGTTTTTCTTTATCATAATCAGATGTAGTCTCATTAATTTCTGATCTAATTTGATTACATCTAGCTTCGATATCAGATTTTTTACCTTCACCAGCTACTATTGTGCTGTTTTCTTTATCAATTTTAACTTTTTTACAAGATCCTAGGTCAGCAATTTTAACATTCTCTAATTTGATTCCAAGATCTTCAGAGATTACTTGTCCGCCAGTTAAAATAGCAATATCCTCTAACATTGATTTTCTTCTATCTCCAAAACCTGGGGCTTTAACCGCCACAACTTTTAAGCCACCTCTTAACTTGTTTACAACTAAAGTTGCAAGAGCTTCGCCCTCAACATCTTCAGAAATAATCATTAAAGGTCTGTTAGCTTGAACAACTGATTCCAACAAAGGTACCATTTGCTGCAAATTTGCTAATTTTTTTTCTACTAACAGAACCAGAGGGTTTTCTAACTCTGTAGTCATTTTTTCTGTGTTAGTTACAAAGTATGGAGAAAGATAACCCCTATCAAATTGCATTCCCTCTACCACGTCTAATTCTGTTTCAACTCCCTTAGCTTCTTCAACAGTTATAACGCCTTCGTTCCCAACTTTTTGCATTGCTTTAGAAATCATATCTCCAATTGATTTTTCACCATTCGCAGAAATTGTACCTACTTGAGCAACTTCTTCAGAAGCTTTAACTTTTTTTGCTGATGATTTTAATTTTTCAATAACATGTTCAACTGCTTTGTCTATTCCCCTCTTAACATCCATGGGGTTCATTCCTGCGGTTACATATTTTAATCCCTCGGTTACAATCGCTTGAGTTAATATTGTAGCAGTGGTTGTTCCATCACCAGCATTATCATTAGTTTTGCTTGCAACTTCTTTTACCATTTGAGCTCCCATATTTTCAAACTTATCTTCGAGTTCAATTTCCTTAGCTACAGAAACGCCGTCTTTAGTAATTCTTGGTGCTCCATAAGATTTATCCATAACCACGTTACGCCCCTTGGGTCCCAATGTTACCTTTACAGCATTAGCTAAAATGTTTACGCCATTAAGCATTTTTGTTCTCGCTTCAGTGCTGAATTTGATTATTTTTGCCATTTTTATCTCCTTTTAATTCAATTATTTTTTACTTTTAGATATTCCCATGATGTCTGACTCTTTCATGATGCTATATTCTTTACCGTCAATTTTAACTTCAGTACCGGACCATTTTCCAAATAACACGATATCTCCAATTTTAACGTCCATAGGCGAAATCTTTCCTTCTTCAGATTTTGAACCAGGTCCTACAGCAACCACCTCTCCTTCTTGAGGTTTTTCCTTAGCTGTATCTGGAATGATAATTCCACCAGCAGTTTTTTCTTCGCTATCAAGCACTTCAATTAATACACGGTCGTGTAAGGGTCGAAATTTCATAATTTTACTCCTGTGATTTGTATGTAGGCCTGATATGGTGAGTTTTGCTAAAATTTCAAGAGTGATTAATGTATTTTATATCCATAAAAACCCTGATATTGCTATATTTTACTAACTTTTCTAAAAATATTTACAAAAGGACCTATTAAATTGAAAAAACTAGCTAATTTTTCTAAAATTTACAATAAATATGACACCTTTATAATAGATTTATGGGGTGTAATGCACGACGGTATTAATCTTTATGAAGGAGCGATTGAAGTAGTCGAGAATTTAATAAAAAAGAAAAAAAGAGTAATATTTTTATCTAATGCACCAAGGCCAAACAAGAGTGTTATTAAGTTTTTAAAAAAACTTAACATGCAGGAAAAATATTTAAAAAATATAATGACATCTGGTGAGGCTGCAATAAATTCATTAAAAAATAATAAATTTGGACGAAATTTTTTTCATCTTGGACCTCAAAGAGACAGCTCTTTGTTCGAAGGCCTTGAAAAGAAAAAAACAAGTTTAGAAAAATGTGATTTTATATTGTGTACTGGACTATTAGACAAACATGAAAGTGATTTAGAATTTTATCAAAATTTATTTAAAAAAAATATTTCAAAGAAATTAATATGTACCAATCCTGATTTAATAGTTCATAGAGGTCAAAAAAAAGAATATTGCGCAGGTACTATTGCTGAAATCTTTAAATCTTTAGGCGGTGAGGTAATATATTTTGGAAAACCATACAAAGATGTTTATGAGTCAATCTTAAAGGAGGGTGAAAAAAATTTCATAATAGGTGATAATTTAAATACTGATATTAAAGGTGCCAATAATTTAAATTTAGACTGCTTATTCATTACGGATGGAGTACACAAATCAGATTTTAATAATGAAGAAGATTTAAAAAATTTATTTAAAAAACATCAAGTCACAAGTAATTTTTTTCAAAGAAGACTTAGTTGGTAATATGGTTATATATAAAAATAGTACTATCAATAAAAAATTTAAAAGATCTGTCATAGCTATAGGTAATTTTGACGGATTACATTTAGGGCATCAAAAAGTTCTTAAAGAAGCAAAAAGAAGAGCCAAAAAATATAATTTAAAGCTTGGAGTTATAACATTTGAGCCTGTTCCAGTTATGTTTTTTAATAAAATGATAAAAAATCATAGGATTAACAATGCGGCTCAAAAAATTCAATATCTAAAAAAATTAAAAGTAGATTTTATATATGTAATAAAATTTAATAAAAAATTTTCTAATTTAAGTCCTAAAAAATTTATAAAAAAATTTATTTATAATAACTTAAATTGTAAATTTATATTTGTTAGTAAAAACTTTAGATTTGGAAAAAATAGAACAGGGAATATAGAGACACTAAATGAATATTCAAGTTCTTTTTCTTATAAACTTATTATAACTAAACCACTGAAAAATAATAAAAATATTTTATCTTCAACAGTAATAAGAAAAAAAATTATGAAGGGAGAAATGGATAAAGTTAGGAGTTGCTTGGGCAGACCCTGGTGCATAGAAGGTGTTGTTATTAAAGGTGAGCAGCGTGGAAGATTAATTGGATTCCCAACCTGTAATCTTAAATTAAATAATTATATTGTACCTAGACTGGGAGTCTATTCTGTGGAAGTGTCTGTATCTAAATATAAAAAAAGAGGGATAGCAAATATTGGATATAGACCCACCTTTAAAGGTAGCGACTTATTACTAGAGGTTAATATATTTGGAATTCAAGCGAATCTGTACAAAAAACCAATGAAAGTAAGTTTTATTAAATTTTTAAGACCTGAAAAAAAATTTAATGATATTAATCAACTTAAGATACAAATACAGAAAGATATTATTAAAGCAAAAAAGTAAAAAAAATGTCAAAAGAAAACCTACAACTTCCTCAAACCTCCTTTTCAATGAAGGCTAATTTACCAACCAAAGAACCTTTAATTTTAGAAAATTGGGAAAAAAATAAAATTTTTGAAAAGATTAGACTTAAGTCTAAAGGAAGAGAAAAATTTATTCTACATGACGGACCTCCTTATGCAAATGGCCATATTCATATGGGTACCGCTCTAAATAAAATTTTAAAAGATATGATTATTAGATTTCAACAAATGAGTGGAAAAGACTCTGTCTACGTTCCTGGTTGGGATTGTCATGGCTTACCTATAGAATGGAAAATAGAAGAACAATATAAAAAAAATAAAAAAAATAAAGACGAAGTGCCTATAAAGGATTTTAGAAAAGAATGTAGAGATTTCGCTAAAAAATGGATTGAGATTCATATTAAAGAATTTAAAAGATTAGGAGTCGTAGGTGATTTTAACAATTATTATTCCACAATGAGTTTTAACGCCGAAGCACAAATTGTTCGAGAGCTTGGAAAATTTTTATTGGACAAAAGTTTGTACCAAGGATTTAAGCCTGTTCTTTGGTCGACCGTAGAAAAAACTGCACTGGCAGATGCTGAAGTTGAGTATATGAATCACACATCAAGCACAATATATGTTGCTTTTAAAATAAAAGCTTCAGACAAGGAATTTTTAAAAGGTGCCAATATAGTGATATGGACAACTACGCCTTGGACAATACCAGCAAATAAAGCACTGGCTTTTAATAGTGGACTTGAATATTCGCTTATAGAAATATCTGATACAAAAAATTTTAAAGAAAAAAAAATAGTTGTTGCAACAAAATTAGTTGCAGCGGTAATCAAATCATGTGAAATAGAAAATTATAAAATTATAAATACTTTTAAGGGCTCAGATTTTAAGAATACTATTTGTAGTCACCCATTTTTAAATTTGGGATATAATTATGATGTTCCTATGTTAGATGCGAGATTTGTTAATCTTGAACAAGGTACAGGAATTGTTCATTGTGCCCCAAGCCACGGTCCTGATGATTTTAACCTTTGTTTAAAAAATAATATTCCATCACGATATACAGTTGATAACGCCGGATTGTATACAGATGAGGTCCCCTATTTTAATAAAACTCATGTATTTAAGGCAGACCCAATTGTTATTGAAAAATTAAAAGAAGAAAATAAATTATTAAAAGATGATAAACTACAGCATAGTTACCCGCATTCTTGGAGATCTAAGGCTCCATTAATATATCGCGCGACTCCACAATGGTTTATTTCGATGGAAAAAAACTCACTAAGATCGAAAGCTATAAAAGCAATAAATCAAACTAAATTTTATCCGCCCAAAGGTAAGGACAGATTAATGTCTATGGTCGAAGGAAGGCCCGACTGGTGTGTGTCTCGTCAAAGAGTTTGGGGAGTACCATTGCCAATATTTATTAATAAAAAAACAAAAGAACCTCTTAGAGATCAAAAAGTCATAGATCGTATAGCGGAAATTTACGAAAAAGAAGGCTCAGACTGCTGGTTCACAGAAGGCGCAGAAAAATTTTTAGGCCCTGAATATGATAAAAATGATTTTGAAAAACTCAATGACATAGTAGAGGTCTGGTTTGACAGTGGATCTACACATAGTTTTGTTTTAGAGCAAAGAAAAGATCTTAAATGGCCAGCAGACATGTATCTGGAAGGATCGGACCAACATAGAGGTTGGTTTCATTCATCCTTGCTTGAATCTTGTGGCACCAGAGGTAGAGCACCTTATGATAGTATTTTATCTCACGGTTTTGTTGTTGATGGAAAAGGGTTAAAGATGTCAAAGTCTTCGGGCAACGTTATCTCTCCAGATGATATATTAAAAAAATATGGAGCAGATATTTTAAGAGTATGGGTTGCCTCGTCAAATTATGCAGAAGATTTAAGAATTGACAACAATATTTTATTACAACACGCAGAGTCATATAGAAAAATAAGAAATACTTTTAGATTTATTTTAGGTAATATAAAAGACAATTTTGTATCTCAAGATTTTAAAAAATTAGACATCGATAGTTTTAACGAATTAGAAAAATATATACTCAATAGATTATATTATCTAGATATCGCATTTAAGGAAAATTTAAAAAATTACAATTTTCACAAACTTTATAAAGAATTAATGAATTTTTGCACTTTAGATCTATCTTCTTTTTATTTCGATATCAGAAAAGATTGTTTATACTGTGACGACACAAGTTCTAAGAAAAGAAAAAACTGCATCATAGTTTTAAATATAATTTTAGAATGTTTATTGAAATGGTTTGCACCAATACTTGTATTCACAACAGAAGAAATAAATTTTTTGGTAAATAAAGATAAAAACAGTATACACGAAGAGCTGTTTGTACAAATTCCTAGTAAATGGAAAAATGAAGAATTAAATAGTAAGTGGAAAATTTTATATAAAATAAAACAAGAAGCAAATATTGCCATAGAGCACAAAAGATCAAATAAAGAGATTGGTTCAAGTTTAGAAGCTGAGATAGAAATTTTTACCAATAGTAATACCTACGAATTAATGGAAGGATTGGATTTAGCAGAATATTTCATTACATCTAAAGCTAAGAAAAATATAAATAAAAATGAGAAAGATGATTTAAAAATAATCGTAAAAAAATCATTGGGAACTAAATGCCCAAGGTGTTGGAAAATTATTAGTAGTGAATGTAAAAGATGTGAAAAAATAATAAAAGGTGTTTCAATTTAAAATGAGTGAATTAAATTTGAAGTCAAACCTTCTGCCAAAAATTTTTTCTAGAATCAATTTAATTAACTTTATTTTAATTATAATTTTATTTTATATTGATAGAATCTCTAAGATAAAAATAATAAAGCATCAGTTGAGTAATGAAAATTATGTTCAAGTTAACAACTTTTTAAATTTAGATTTAGTTTGGAATACAGGAATTGGTTTTGGCTTATTTAATTTTGAAGCAAATTTAGCATATCATGTAATTAGCTTACTTATATCAATAATAATTGCTATTATTATCTATATAATTTTAAATTGTAATTTATTCGATAAATTTATTTATTCTATTATTTTAGGTGGAGCATTAGGTAATTTTTATGATCGTATTTTTTATTATGCAGTACCAGATTTCATAGACATACATTATCAAAATTTTCATTGGTTTACGTTCAATGTAGCAGATATTTTCATCACAATCGGTATAATGATATTAATAGGAAAAGAATTAATTTTTAAAAATGACAAAAAAAATTAGAATCGCATTTAGTATATTAATTTTAAATTTTTTCTTGATAAATTGTTCAGGTTTAACGAGTATTGGTGATTCAATAAGAAATACAAAAACAACCAATACAGATGAGTTTTTAATTCAAAAGAAAAAGCCACTTACAGAGCCACCAGATTATAAAACCTTACCTGAGCCCAAAAGTGTATCAATTAATGAAAGAAAAGAAAATGAATTAAAAAAAATTTTAAAAACTTCTGAAAAAAATAAAAAATTTCCTAACTCTAAGAGTTCATCAGCTGAAGACTCAATTCTTGGACAAATAAGTAGATGAGGAATAAAATAACTTATAAATCTTTTATACCAAAAAATTATATAAAAATAAAAAATAGTTCACAAAACCAAACGAATGTCATAAAGCTTCTAAAAAAAATAGAAGCTAATTTAGATTCCAAAAAAAATATTTTTAACTCTCTTAAAGACAGTTTTAAAGTAAAAGAAAAAAATTTTAAAAAATATAAAAATTTCAAGAAAATAATAGTTTTAGGCATGGGCGGATCAATACTTGGAACGCAAGCCATATATTCTTTTTTAAGCTTCAAAATTAAAAAAGATTTTTTATTTTTAGATAATCTTGATTCAAGATCAGTAGTACAATTAAAAAAATTCATTATTTTGAGAAAAACTCTTTTTATTATTATTTCAAAATCAGGCAACACCATTGAAACTTTAATTAATTTTAGTTTTTTAAAAAACTACAATCTCAATAGCAAAAATACAATTTTAATTTCCGAAGATAAAGATAATGCTTTAAAAAATATTGCAAAAAAATATAAAATTTCACTAACCGAACATAGAAGCTATATTGGTGGGAGATATTCAATATTATCAAACGAAGGTATGATTCCATCGTATTTGATGGATATAGATATTAAAAAATTTAAAAAAAATATTTTATCTTGTTTTAGTAAAAAAAATCAAATTTTTCTAAGTCAAAATGCTTTAAATATCTCTAAAATTTATTCATCTAAAAAAATAAATAACTTAATTTTATTTAACTATAGCTCACAATTAGATTATTTTATGTTTTGGGCGCAACAATTAATTGCTGAAAGTTTAGGAAAAAAAGGAAATGGAATATTACCAGTTATATCGACTGGTCCCAAAGACCATCATAGCTTACTCCAATTGTATTTAGATGGTCCAAAAGATAAAATGTTTTATATTTTTAGCTCTGATGAAAAAAACAAACTTAAAGTGTCTAATTACGGCATTAATAAAAAAAGTCACTATCTAAAAAACAAAACGCTTAATCAGGTCATACTCGCTCAAAAAAACGCACTAATTAATGTATTAAAAAAAAAACAAATACCGTTTAAAGAATTTAATATTAAAAAATTTGACGAAGAATCATTAAGTGAATTATTTGTTTATTTTATTTTAGAGACGGTCCTCGTTGGAAAACTAATAAATATTAATCCATTTGATCAACCTGCTGTTGATCAAGTAAAGGTATTAACAAGAAAGTTTTTGAGCTAATGAAAAAATCCGAAAATAATTTTTGATCTACCATAGTTTTTAATTTCTACAATATGCAAGCACTTATCAAATTTTTCAGTTTTTGTGCTTTCTCTATGAATAATTATAAGATGTTTTTTTGAATATATCTGCAATTTCTTTATGAGAGATAAATCTTCTTTATAATGATCATCAGCGAAAGGTGGGTCCAAAAATATTAAATCATATCTATTATTTTTAACCTTATTGATAAATGAATTTACACTGTTATTGGATACATGTGATTTGTTTTCAATATTTAAATTTTGTAGGTTTTTTAGCAACATCTCTTGAGATAATTTATCTTTCTCAACAAAAGTTACTTTTCCAGCATCTCTTGAAATACACTCTAAGCCAAAAGAACCTATGCCAGAGTATAGGTCTAGAATATTTGAATCTTTTATAGAGAAATTTATTTTTGATGAATGTTGTATAATATTAAATACACTCTCTTTAACGAAATCTCTTAAAGGTCTAGTTATTTTATTTTTTAAAAAGAATAATTTTTTTCCTCTTAATTTTCCTCCAATAATTCTCATAAATTAGTTGATGACTCTCCAGCCTATGTCTTTTCTAAAAAAACTTTCTTTCCATTTAATTTTTTTAATTAACTTGATAATTTTTTTTCTTATATTTATAAAATTTCCTCCCAAAGAAGTTATATTTAGAACCCTTCCACCGGAAGATACTAATTCACCGTCAAGATATTTTGTGCTTGCATGGAATATAGTTGTGAAAGAGTCAGTTTTTATTTTTTTTAATTTCTTAATTTTGATATTTTTTTTATATACATTAGGATAACCTTTAGAGCATAAAACTATTGTCATACATTTTTTTTTAGACCATTTGATTTTTATTTTATTTAATTCATCTTTTAAAGATGATAAAATAATTTTTATAAAATCAGTCTTAAGTCTTGGTAATATTACTTGACATTCAGGATCACCCATTCGTACGTTGTATTCAATTAAATAAGGATTATTATTTTTAATCATCAAGCCTGCATAAAGAAATCCAGTATAAGGCTTATTCTTCTTTTTAAGAGCCAAAAGCGTAGGCCTAATTATTCTGTTAATTATTTTATCTTCTATATTTTTATTGATTATAGGTGCAGGAGAATATGCACCCATACCACCAGTATTTGGTCCAGTTTCTTTTTCACCAACTTTTTTATGATCTTGGGCAGAACCAAAGAAATTAAAATTTTTTCTATCAACTAATAAGAAGTAGCTTACTTCTTCACCCTGTAAAAATTCTTCAAGTATTAAACTTTTGCAGTTTTTAAATTTTCCTTTAAAAATTTCATTACTTACCTTAATTATTTCTTTTTTAATTTTACAAATAAAAACACCTTTTCCAGCAGCCAGGCCATCTGCTTTGACTACAATTGGCATTTTATTATTTTTTAAAAAATTTAATACATCAGTTTTATTTTTACAAATCTTAAATTTCGCCGTAGGTATATTATTTTTTTTGCATATAGATTTCATAAAAGATTTTGAGCCCTCCAACTTAGCTGCGTACTGATTGGGTCCAAAAACTTTAATTTTGTTTTTTCTAAGAAAATCTACCACACCATTAACTAGTGGTTCTTCTGGTCCCACTATAACTAGATCTATTTTATTTTTTTTTAATGAATAAAGTAAAGTTTTAAAATTTAAGAAATCTAAGTTTAAATTAATAGCAATTTTTTCGGTGCCAGCATTACCAGGTATACAGTAAATTTTGTTTACATTTTTGGATTTGATTATTTGTTTACAGAGTGCATGTTCTCTTCCACCACCCCCTATTAAAGCAATGTTCATATGATATTATTTACTATATATAGTATTTTTATGGTGAATAAAACAAAAGCTAAACTTATATACAAAGCTAATTCTTTTGAAATCGAGGAAGAAGGAGATCATGTTGTGTGTGCAATTTCCAAAAAAATAATTCCTTTAAATCAATTAAGCTACTGGAGCATAGATTTACAAGAAGCTTACTATTCCCCAGCAGAAGTAGAGCGAAGATTTGAAGAATTAAAAAAAAAATATTAATCTATTTCCATCGATTATGAGTTAGAATCCATTGGCTAGGATTTTTAAGTATAAACTTTTCAAGGATTTCATTTAGCTTTAGAGTAATTTCCAATTTATTGAATTTCGTATTTTCCTTATCATTAACATTTATTGGTTCAAATATTTCCATCTCAAATTTACCATCTATTTTTCTCTCAATATAAATCGGCACAATATTATACTTATATCGCAAGGCCAGCTGTGCAGGAATTGTGGTTGTGTAAGCGTCACGTTTAAAGAGGGGTAATTTTTCTCCTTCACTTACTCTCTGATCTATCATGAGAGCGATAGAATAATTTTTATTTAAATAGTTTATTAATTTTCTCATACCAGATTTACCTTTTTTAATCTGATTTCTACATATAAATTTTTTTCTCAAAAACTCCATAAGGGGATTTATAAAAAAATTATTTAATGGCCTGTAAATAGTAGCTAAATTAATTCCTGCCTTCGTCAGTTCCATTGACATCAATTCAAAGTTTCCGAAATGACCTGATACAAATATACAAGGCTGATTGTTTTTGATTATTTTGTTTAAAATTTCTTTATTTTTAATATTAATATGAGAATTTTCATTTCTAAATTTTTTTAAAAAAAGATATTCAACAAATGTACAAGCATAATTCGACCACATATTTGAAACAGTTTCTTTTTGCGTATCTTTATTTACAACACCTAAGATAATTTCTAAGTTTTTAATAATCATTGAAGTAGATCTTATCAAGGACCCAGACAGTTTGAACAAATATATAAATAATTTTTTACTTAGTTTTAAACCTAAGATTTTAATAATTATAAAGAAGCTATAAATACACAATGCCTGCAAAAAATATTTAATTGTTTTTATCATAAGTACTTTTTTACTTCTTTTATAAATAAATCCTCAGAATGAATTTTAAGACTAATCGGTAAATAATCAATCTGTTTTAATTTAAATTTTTTTATTCGATAGAAATCTTTTTCAGTAGTGATAATTTTTAAACCTTCATTTTTTGCTAAGATAATTAATTGTTCGATTTCCCTTTTTGAGAAATTATAATGATCTGGGTAAGAAATTTTTTTTATAACGTTTACTTTTTGCTCATATAGTAAATCAAAGAAATTTTTAGGATTGCCTATTCCGGCAAAGGCTAAAACTTTTTTATTTTTAAATTTTTTTATTTTGATAGGATCGGGAATATATGTCGAATAATATATGCTAATTTCTCGAGAAATTTTTTTTATTATTTTTTCAAATTTGTTCAATCTTTTATCTTTTTTAGAATTGATAATTACTATTTGATACTTCTTTAATGATTTAAGGGGTTCGCGCAGAGGCCCAGAGGGTAATGTTAAACCATTTCCTGATAATTGTTTTTCATTAAAACATACTATGTTTAAATTTTTGAAAAGAGTTTTATCTTGCAAACCATCATCTAATATCACTAGATCGAAACCTTTTTTAACTGCTTGCTCAGTTCCCATAAACCTGTTTTTAATACTTATAATATTGTTCAATTTTTTCATAATTAACATTTTTTCATCAGCTTGATTGGTAAAGTTTTTTTTTATTATTACTGATTTTTTACCCAATTTTTTTAAAATCAAACTAAGTTGAATAGAGGTTGGAGTCTTACCAGTCCCCCCTAAATAAATATTGCCCACACATACTACTGGAATTTGAGCAATTTTAACTTTTATAAAAAAATTTTTGATTATTATTAATATCTGCAGCACAAAAGAGACGGGCAGTAAAATTAAAGCATAAAAATTTAATTTTTCTTCATCCCAAAATTTTGGTTTGAGTATTTTCATATCAAATTACCTTTTCCAATACATGTATAGTTTGTTTATAGATCTCCGAACCATACTTATCTATTTGTTTTAATTTTATTGAATTTTTTTTAGCTCTGTTTTTTAAATCTTTAATTATTAAAATTGCTAAATGGTCTACACTTTTTATTTTTTTTGCAATCTTGTTTTTAATTAAAAATTGATAAACTTCATTAAAATTATAAACAAAGGGTCCTGAATAAATTTTACATCCAATTCTAGCCGCTTCAATAGGATTTTGTCCACCAACTAATATAAGATTTTTTAGCAAAGATTTACCCATAAAAACACTTTTCGATATACTGTAGTACAGTGGAAGCAGGCCAAATGAATTTACAATCAATATCTCAGTTTTATCAAATATCTTTTCATTAGTATTTTTTACAATTTGATATTTTAATTTATTTTGTCTGCATATTTCACTTACAACAGGAACTCTCTTTATATGTCTGGGTGCTATAATAGTTAAAATATTATTATGTGATTTTTTAATTTTATGATGAGCCTTAACGCAAAAAATTTCTTCACCAGGATGGGTGCTTGCTGCGCACCAAACTTTTCTATTTTTTATATTATGTATTTTTTTATTTTTTATTTTTGCACTTCCAGCACTTGCAATATATTTTAAATTCCCAAAGAACTTAATATTTTTGGCACTAAGATTTTTCAAATACTTTAAAGATTCTCGGCTTGAAGCTATGCATAAGTCAAATGAAGAAAAAATTTTTTTGGCTGAATTTTTAAACACCTTCCATTTTTTATATGTTTTATTTGTAATTCTTGCATTTATTAAAATTAATTTAATGTTTCTTTTTTTTATATAATAAATAAAATTTGGCCAAATTTCCGAGTCAATAAATATTGCCACACTTGGCTTCCACTTGTTTAAAAATTTTTTATTTAAATGAGGTATGTCTAAAGGAAGATATTGATGAAAAATATTTTTTTCTTTTTTACAATATTGTTCAATCATTTTTCCAGAGGTAATTGAGTTTGAAGTTATGAGTATATCTGTATTTTTTTTATTTAAAAAGAATTTAACTATAGGTAATATACTAATCATTTCCCCAATACTAGAACCATGAAACCATATTAGTTTACTATTTTTTTTATTTTTTGATGTAGTTGAAAAAACTTTTTGTGAAAAACTTCTATCATCCTCTTTATTGTAAAATTTTCTTAAAAAAATTAAAATTATTAATATAGGAAAAAAAAGTACAGTAAGAAATCTGTAAATTAAATACATTTACTTATTTTAATTGTTTTTGATATAAAGATTTATATTCATCACATTTTTGTATTAATTCTTTGTGATTCCCTGAATCAATAATTGAACCATTTTTAAATACATGAATTTGATCTGCGTTATGAATTGTAGACAATCTATGAGCAATAACTAAAGTGGTTTTATTTTTAGTCAAATTTGTAATTGCATTTTGCACTATTTCTTCAGAGTCTGCATCTAAAGATGAAGTGGCCTCATCCAAAAGTATAATTGGTGACTTTTTCAATATTGCTCTAGCTATTGATATTCTTTGTTTTTGCCCCCCCGACAATCTGACTCCATTTTCACCTATACGTGTTTCATATTTTTTAGGTAATTTTTCAATAAATTCATTTGCCGCAGCAAATTTACAGGCCTCAACTACCTCTTCGTCAGAAGAGTGCTGGTTGGCATAAGATATATTGGCCTTAATAGTATCATCAAATAAAATCACGTCTTGACTGACTAGGGAAATATTTTTTCTTAGGGATTGTAAGTTTACATCTTGAATATTTTGTTCATCTACCAGTATTTCCCCTTTTTGAGGATCATAAAACCTTGGCAATAAATTAATTATAGTGCTTTTACCCGCGCCGCTATGACCCACAAAAGCAGTCATTGACCCTCCAGAGATTTCTAGGTTTATATTTTGAACAGCTTTTTCTTCGGATACTTTATATTTAAAATGAATATTTTTAAAAGATATATTACTTTTTTTAATTTGTATATCGGGTAGCGTCATGTCGTTTTTTATTTTAATGGGTTGGTCGAGTACAGCATATATTCTTTTAGCCGCCGCCGCTCCCTGGTAAGCTAACATATTAATAGTCGCCAAGGATCTAATTGGTTGGTATGCTAACATCATTGCCGCTAAAAAAGAAAAAAAATTATTAACCTCTAGTTCACCGGAGTCAATCAATCTACCAGAATAATAAATAAAACCGGCTATCATAAATCCTGTTAAAATTTCCATTATAGGGGTAGCTCTAATTAAAATACTAGTTATCTTTATATTCTTTGCTATCATTTCATCGATAACACTGTTTGCATTTTCCTTCTCTTGATTCTCTTTTTGATAAATCCTAATCATTTTTGAACCTCTTAAAATTTCAGATAAAAAAGTAGTTAACCTTCCTGAAATTTCTCCGGCCTCGCCTGTTGCCTTACCAATTCTCTTTCCAAGACTTTTGGCCAAAGTTGCAGCTAATGGCATCATAAAAAGAGCAAAAATTGCCAATTTCCAATTTTGGTAAAACATTAAAATTACAAGCGCTATTAAAGTAAAAGAATCTTTCATAATATTTAAAACACCACTACCCACCAACTGCTGCACTTGAGCTGTATCAAAAGTAATATTTGACAAGTATTTACCTGAGTGTTTGTTTTCTAGAGTTTCAACATCTGTTAATAAAATGACGTTTGATATTTTTTTTTGTAATTCACCGCATATTGTTTGGGCAACTTTGATAATAGTCATTCTTGCGAAATATAAAGATATACCTTTAGCAGAAAATGAAAGAACTATAAGAATAGGTATAAGCCAAGCTAAAGTTTTATCTTTTTCAATGAATATTTTTTTTACCGCAGGATCTAGCAACCAAGCAGTTGCAGAAGTGCTACTGGCAACTATAATCGAAAGTATTAACGCTAAAAAAATTTTCTTTAAATGATTTTTTATGTAATCATTGTAAAGTCTTTTTAAATATAATGTAACTTCATCTAGCTTCATAAAAATTTCAAAAGGTAAATCCCAATATTCCAGTAAATAAAAATAAGCCTGACCAATTATTTATTTTAAAGCACTGCAGACATTTAGAAGGATTGTTTTTATCAAATAATATAAGTTGATAAAATAAAGAAATAAAGAACAATATAAAAGGTGATGTTTTAAAATTTAGTTGCATTTTAGAATAAAATAAAAAAATAATTATAATTGAACTGATTAAATAGCATAAACTTACAAATATTTTTATATTTTTTTTAAACTTTATAGCTGTAGATTTGTTTCCAATAATTTCATCATCGGTCAAATCTTGAGCCCCATAAATAGTGTCATAACCTAATGTCCAAAATATGGCTGATAAATATAGTAGGACAATATCAAAGGATATATAATTCATTAATGCCACCCAACCCATTAATATTCCCCAGTTAAAAGTCAATCCAAGAAAAAGCTGAGGCCAGTAAGTAATTCTTTTCATAAAAGGATAGGAGAAAGCTAAAATCATAGAGGCCACACCCAGCGCAATAGTTAATTTATTAAATTGAATTAATATTAAAAATGCAAACGAACAAAGAACGGTTACATAAAAAAATGCTCTTTGTTTAGATACTTTAGCAGATGCTATTGGTCTATTTTTTGTTCTCTTGACCTTCTTGTCAATCTTTTCATCTACTATGTCGTTAAAAATACAGCCAGCACTTCTCATGAGTATCGATCCCAAGAAGAAAAGTAATAAAAAAAATAAAAAATGATTAATATCTTTGTCCAATTCAAAAGCAAAAGCTAGTCCCCAGCTACAAGGCCAAAAAAGAAGCATAAACCCAATGGGTTTATTTAATCTCGTTAAATGTACAAATAATTTTAATTGATTCATATTGATTTATGACTTGTAAATATCAAACACTATCTACATAATCAATTTGATTCGATATGGATATAGATTATACAGTTGCAGCATTAATGTTTCCAGCCATTCCCCTAATGATGACTATGTATAGCAATAGATTTCACACTTTGAGTGGATTGATTAGAAAATTACATGATCAGATTATTTTTGAGAAACGCATCCCACCTGAATGGGAAAAGCAGCTTCACGTTATAAATAACCGAACTAAT
>Ga0114997_10000412_pt1 | contig 34880 bp, 25 predicted proteins | sample ArcticOcean_MG_C_2_FD_87045 | JGI IMG/M metagenome (GOLD analysis project Ga0114997, IMG submission 87045) | Marine microbial communities from western Arctic Ocean - ArcticOcean_MG_CB4_136 | ecosystem: Environmental > Aquatic > Marine > Oceanic | place: Arctic Ocean: Canada Basin | collected... | reverse complement strand
GCGAATAGAGATATTGTTGCCATTAGACCCCAATCTGGTAGTTATTTAAATAGTTCTGGAAATGCTAATATAACATTATGGAATGCTATTTTAGATAGCTCAAGATTTGATGATGTGCAGTTTATCAGCAACATCATTGATTATATGCTAACAAATTATCATTTTATTAATCATGATAAAATTTATGTTGCGGGATTTTCGAATGGTGGATATATGTCATATCGTCTATCTTGCGATCTTAGTTCTCGAATAGCCGCATTTGGTTCTGTCGCAGGTAATATGTTTTTAGTTGATGATGGTATTGATTGTACTGATCAAATAAGGGATATACCAATCATTCATATTCACGGAACAAGCGATACCTATAACCCTTACTTTCCTGGTGGTTACGGTGTTTTCGGTAATGATATAATTGGAGATGAATATTTAACAATTTCTGAATCAATAGAATTTTGGAGCGACTATCACAATTATGAAAATATGAGTATAGATACTATTCAAGCTGGAGGAAGTTTTTGGTGGAATGGCAGCTTCACAGAAACAAACTCAATAAGATACACATATGAGGCAGATAGTATTATGTCAAAGTTTGTGCATATTAAAGCAGAAAATGGTGCACATGTCTGGTTTTATGGCGATGCCTGGGGCTTTAGTTCGACACAGGAAATCTTAGATTTTACATCACAATTCAAGCTTTCTGATTTCATAATATCATTAGGCGATTTAAACGATGATGGTTTAATTACGATAGAAGATTTTGATATTTTGATAGAACAAATATTTAATAGCAGCACAGTAAATGATATTTCTGACCTTAATTATGATCAGAAAATTGATATTTTTGATACACTTTTGTTATTAGAAAGAACTTTTTAATTTTTTAAATACAGTAATATTAATGTTTAAGTATATTATTATAAACTAGTAATTAAGCTTATTGTTCAAAGCTTAGTCCTATTTTCGTTCTTACATCGTCCATTATTTTAATTACTTCCAAAGTATCTTGATGAGGCATCTTTGAAGATTCAATTAAATTCTTTTTAACACAGTTTTCCATCTCTAGTGCCTGTTCTCTAAGCCCGTGCCCATCATATTCATTTTCAAAGACCAAAACTTCACCTTCGTTTGTACACAGCCTCATACTCGTTGGAGCATAAAAAGTAGGATCTAACTCAATAAAACCTTTCGTTCCAGCAATTACTGCGCGATTTGGCTGTGTATCATACATTGAGCATGATAGGTTAGCAATAACACCATTGTCATATTGAAATATCATTGATGTTTTTGCATCGACTTTTTCCTCCGTAAAAATTGATTCAGCAAGTATTTTTTCAGGTTTTCCTAAAATCATATGTGCAAATGAAATAACATAGATACCTAAATCTAATAATGACCCGCCACCTAACTTATTTGTCCATAATCTAGGATTTGAATAGCGACGAAGGTTTTGCCCATGACAGGCATAAAGAGATTCGATATTACCAATCTTGTCTTCGGATAAAATTTTTCTAAGAGTCTGTATATGCGGCAAGTATCTCATCCACATACCATCTAAAAGAGTCGTGGCGTTTTGTTCTGATGTATAAATCATAGAAAGCGCCTCATCTAAATTCATAGCAAACGGCTTCTCGCATAAAACTGGTTTCTTGGACTTAAGAGCTAATATTGTTTGTTGGCAATGTAAAGTATTAGGAGTTCCAATATATACAGCATCGATACTTTTATCATTAAAAAAAGAAGTATCGCTATCATAGGAACGACAGTTTTCTAACACAGCTGCGAAAGTATCTGCGCTATCAATGTCTCGAGATAATACCGCTGAAACTCTGTGATTGTTTAATATTTTTATATCTTTAGAAAAAGCATTAGCAATGCCACCTGTTCCTATGATACCCCAATTAAATGTATCTGAACTCATTTTTGCGTATTATAAAATTTTGTTTTGTATTCTGTCATTATAACAGTAGTTAAGATACAGATCATTATGAATTTTTAACACATTGAAAAAATTTAGGTTGACATATAAAAAAACAACGTAGATTTACTTATCTATGAAATTTCTAGATAAAATAAATTTAAATTATGTATTGTTATTTCCGCTTGCCATACTTTGTTTTCGTTGGTTTCTTGACGGTAAGTATTTAGCTTTTATTCTTGCCATGGTATTTGCGTTTGTTTTATATGCTGTTTTAGAAGAAAAAGCGGAAATTGAAAAAGACGAAACAGGTGAAGAAGAGTAGTGTTGATTATAAATGTCAAACCTGAGCTCATCTTAAATTGCATACTTAATCATAAATAAAATATGTATTATATATAAAATATATATTATTCTAAACCCCAAATGATTCAATACTTTAAAAGTGCTTTTTTTTTAAAATATATTAGTTTTTATACTCTTTGGGCGTGCAAGTAATGATGGCAATTCAATTCGAAAAGTATCTACGGTCGCCTTTTTCTAACTGATCAGTATAAGTCGTTACCAGTCTTTCAGATTTATATAAATCAGTGACACCTGGTAACTTCACATGGAGCGGGAGAGGTATAACCTACGCTGTTAACTTATTAAATTTTAAGATTGAGTACGATACTACGGATGTGTCTGGAACTTTTAGACTTCATAACTTAGATGTATGTAATTTTAATATAGGTATTGATGATTCACTCAAAATAGGAACAACTTATTCAATTTGTAGCACTGAATAGTAAATACAGTTATTGTAAAATAATATTTTGAATCATTTGTTGAAAGAAGCATGCGTAGAAACTTTTGATGAAGCTTTAGCAGCGGAGCGAAACGGTGCAAATAGAATTGAACTTTGTTCTAGACTAGATTTAGGTGGTTTGACACCTTCAAAAGCGCTAGCTGCTCGTATTTTAAAATTTTTGAATATACCAGTAAAGGTAATGATTAGGCCACGTGAAGGTAATTTTTACTATAATAAACCCGAGATTGTTCAAATGTGTAAAGACATAAGGGATTTTAATTCTATGGGCGTTTCTGGGGTGGTTTTTGGCGTTTTAAAGGTAGATGGAGCTATAGATATTGCGGCAGTCAATCTAATAACAAAAGTTGCAAAAAATTTAGACTTTACGTTTCATAAAGCGATAGATAAAACAGGCAACATTATTAATCAACTAAAAATATTAATTCAGAAAACAGAAATTTGTGCTATTTTAAGTTCCGGCGGGTCTTCAAATGCTTTATTAGGCTCAACTGTATTAAAAAATATGATTAAAGTTTCGAATAATAAAGTGGCTATTATTTGCGCTGGCTCCATAACCTTTAAGAATATTTCAAAGGTTCACACTTTAATAAATGGTCATGAGTACCATGGCAGAAACATAATTGATCTTTCAAAATAATATTACGAAAAGACAATAAATATGAATTACATTTCAATTCATAATCGCAACTTAGATAGCAATATAAATATATGAATTCTACAATCGGTTACTTTATAGGTTTTACGCTTGGTTGCATTGCCATGTTCATTGCTCTAAAATTAGGTTTTTCATCTATTGCTAAAATGGTTTTGGTTTTTTCTTTGTTAATTGGAAGTGTAATAATTAGTTGGGTTGGTGATGAAGAATAATCAAAAGTTATTTCAAAGTTTACTCATTGTCCTCTTTTTCTCATCTTGTAACATAGATGAAGAACCACCAGAAGTTGTAAATAGTGTTAGAGGCTGGTTTACAATCAATAAAAATAATATTGGGGTTAATTTATCTTGGAATCATTCTGACAATAAAGATTTTGAGAAATATATTGTTTTTAAATCAAAAAATGATGGCTCTGTTGAAAATATTGGTGAAACTGAAGAAAATTTTTTCAAGGATAGTAATGTTGAATGGTTGGAATCTTATAATTACTTTGTCCAATCTGTTGATAAAATTGGAAATGAAAGTGAATTATCAGATTCTTTAATTTTACGAATTTATAGTGTCAGTGGTAATTGGGTATTAGATAGCTTTGATTCAACCTATCTATGTATTGATCACAATCAAACCATTTCAACATCGTCTGGCTCATTTGAACAAAAAGGTTATTTTTTATCGGATGGCTATGAACTATTACTTAATGATGACTCTAGTGACCTAACTTCTTCCGTTGGAGATACTATAGTTTCAAAAATGCTGTTTTCAGCTTGCAATATAGATTCTATTGCTCTTGTTGGAAGTGGTTGGATGACTTACCAAACTACTATTTTAGATACTACGGTAAATGGCGACACAATAAGTTCGGTATATAATAATTTCCCTATTTATTTTGATATGGATTTGAAAGATCCAAGTGAAGGTAAAATTTCATTTAGCTCACCATTATTCGATAAGCTATCTATGCAGCATTCTCTGAAGTTTTGTAGCGGGGATAGTATATTTAATTAATCTGGAGTAGCGCATTCCTGATTAGAGTCAGGACTTATACTTCCGAATTCATCGATAGCGTTTACTTTAAAGCAGCTTTCTATGCCACTCAAACCATTGTGCGTATAAGATGTAATTTCAGTTTCTATTACAAAAGAGTTATCAATATAAACTTTATAGGAAGATGCATTAAATATGTTACTCCAATTAAGTTCAAGAGAAATAGAATCAACTGCTACTGAAAGTTCTGGTGCAAAAATCTGATTGTGAGTTGAAACCATTATAGGGGTTGATTGCGGACCTTCATCTCCAATATTATCCAAACAAGAAATTGAGTAGCTGTAACTATTATTATATCCAAGATTATTGTCAATGTAACTCAATTCTGTTCCTGTATATACTGCGCTACCGTCTCGATATAGTCTATATTGCCCAGCATAGTCATTGCCAGACCAATTGAGAGTTATGCTATCTTGAAGCGCAGATCCATTAAAATTGCTTGGCGGAGATAATGATGCTTTCCCGCATTCAGATTCTGACAAAGGACCTGAAATATTTTGACCGTTAACAGCGGAAATCTGATAACAGTAAATTGTTCCAGGAATAATACTGGTATCTGTGAAAGATGTCTCAGAGGTAGAATAAATAAATTCATTATCTCTAAAAATATTATAAGTTTGAGCTTCATAGAGAGACTCCCAAGATAAGGAGATAGTACCTACTTGCTGAACAAGATTAATTAACGAAATAATTTGAGAATAAAAATTGTCAACGCTAACAATAATCGATTGAGTAGTTGTTTGATTATTGCTACTATCAGTTGCGATTGCACTGATTGTGTGTTGAGATTCATTGGGGTATATATATGTATTCCAAGTAACAGTATAAGGACTATCATTTAAAGTAAATTCTAGGGTGTCGTCGATAGTGATAATCACGTGTCGTATACCAATATTATCATCAGCATAGATACGAATTTGAGTTGAATCACTAACAACAGAACCCGATACAGGTGATAGTATAGATATTGCAGGTGGGATAATATCCACAAACTCGGTGTTATTGTTTACAGTGACGGCGATTGGTTGCGTATTGTAAAAATTATCATTGGTATCGTTTATCCTCGCGGTAATAATATATTCTGCATCTTCATTTACTTCATTACCTGCAGTATCCCAAAGATAAGAAAATGGAGACTGATTAATAATCGATACGGACTCACCATTAATATAGATTGTAACTGAGCTCACACCAATATCATCTGAGGCTGAGATTAGAATCTCAACTTCTCCGCTTACTTGCTGTCCAGCATAGGGTTGAGCGATAAAGCCACTTGGTAATATATTGTCTTCATTATCTACATTTACGACTACAGAAGAGCTTTGGCTTATCAGGTTGCTTGTATCGAATGCTTTCGCAAACCATGTATGTTCGCTTTCTTCATCTTCAAGTAATGTATTCCAAGAAACTTCATAGGGATAATTAGAATCACTTTCATAAAGAACAGCATTGCGATAAAAATCTACTCTTGCAATTTCGATATTATCAAAAGCCGCTGCTGTAACTTGAATAGTCTCACTGACAGTTTGATTCCCAGCGGGGCTGGTTATAAACACTGATGGTGGAATATTATCATCTACTATATTTTCTTCATTATCTACAAAAACCGTTACTGGCATTAAATTTGTGGTATTGCCGTTACCATCTGTTACTGTCGCAGCAATAAAATGATTATTATCTTCACTAGAATTATTAGTGTTCCAGATAAATTCATAGGGTGAGCTATTATCCACAATTGGGTTGGTTCCATCAATAATTAACTCTACTTGAGTTACTTCTTCATTATCAAAAGCATCTACTTGAATTGTTATAGTTCCGGAAACTGTTGCCGCCATGGGCGGATAGACAATTGTACCTGTCGGCGGTGACGTATCTACTAGAATATTCTCTTCATTATCAACAACAACGCTTATTGGGCCGAGGGTAATATAATTGCCACTAGCATCGTTCACTTGTAGAAATATGACATAAGAATAATCATCAAACTCTAGAGCAGTATTCCAATTGTAGGAGTAAGGAGCTGACATTTTTACTCCAACTGAATCACCATTAATAAAAAATACAACAGAATGCAATGAATCATTATCCGATGCATCAGCGATAATATTTATTACTCCGTTTACTGTTTGACCGCTAAAGGGGTAAAGCAAAGAACCTGTTGGTTTAATATTATCGTTATTATCTACAACTACTCGAACTGGACTAGTTTGATTATCATTGCCAGCAAAATCAACTGCTCTAGCACGCAGATTGTGATATTGATCTTCAGCATAGTCTAAAGTGTTCCAGTAAAACTGATATGGCGCTTCTGCTGAGTCTAGAACTAATGAATCATTGATGAATAACTGAACCGTTTTCACCTCATCATTATCAGAAGCATAAATAGTCACTAAGATAGAATCAGACAACACACCTTGATCTGCAGGATTTGTAATTTCTACTAAAGGAGCCGTTGTGTCTGGTTCTGGAGGGATTTCAAAAAAAGGTCCTTCACAGCTTAAAAGTATAATGAGGATAATTACAAAATATTTTAAGCGAATTATCATCTAATTATCTACCGTAACTAAAATTGGTTGAGCGAAGGCTGTATTGCCAGCGGTATCTATTACAATCGAAGAAAGTGCGTGCTCGTTGCCGTGCACACCAATATTTATTGTTGTATCCCAAGAATACGAAAATGGCGCTTCATTATCCATAAACACAGAAAATCCGTCTATAAAGAATTCAACACTTGATATGCCTGTATCATCATTTACATGTGCAGCAAAGTTTACTACTCCTGAAACGGTTTGACCATCTAGAGGACTAGAAATTATTATCGTTGGTGGATTAGTGTCGTTTGGAATATTATTTACAAACACACTTATCGATGGCACTTCAAATTGGTTTCCAGATACATCTGTTATAATTGATCCAATTATATGATTCATATCTTCAATTTCAAAATTGGTATTCCAATCATACTCATAAGGTTCATTGCTGTCAGAAAAAACCATTACGTTATTAACGTAAAATAAAACAGAATCGATTCCATTATTATCGTCAGCATCTATGGAAATCCGTTCAATCCCAGAAACAGCTTGTCCTGCATACGGATATGTTATCGATCCATTTGGCAAAACATTATCATTGTTATCTAAATAAACTGTAATTGGTGTACTAGGGCCTTCATTTCCAGTTAAATCATACGCTATGATACCTAGAATATAATCTTTATCATCTGGAAACGTATCTGTATCCCAGGTGAAAGTATAATTCGGACTAGTGCTATCAATATAGAATAATTCATTATTAATGAAGAAATCAACTTTGCTTATACCGATGTTATCGTTAATTAATGTTTCAATTATTACTTGCCCAAAAACTGTCTCACCAGCAGCAGGCGTTATGATAATAGAAGTAGGATGAATATCATCTTGATCTATATTGTCGACGATAACTGTAACGGGTGTCAATACAGTATTATTGTTCCATCCGTCAACTAAAATAGCTTGAATAGTATGATCACCTTCGTTTTCTATGGATGTATCCCAATCGTATGAAGCTGTACAGCTAGGGCCATTACAATCAATGGATCCATTAAGATTGCCATCAATATAAAATTCAATGTAGTCCAAAAGTTGATCATCAGCAGCAGTAACTTGTATAGCTGTATTCCCAAAAACAACTGAGCCGGGTGGCGGACTTGTAAGCGCTCCCGTAGGAGGTGTAACATCAATTGGCAACTGATTATTAACCGTAACACTTATTGGCGGAATAGTTGTTCTATTATTGTCAATATCTACAATTACTGCGTAAATAGAATAAACTAGATCATCTGTGACTATCTCAGTATTCCATTCAAAGGTAAAAGGTTTAGATAAGTGAGTTATTTTTATTTCATTATTTACAAAAATACTGACATACTGTATAGCTTTATTATCTGTTGCTTCAACTTCAATTGAAACAATACCATTTACGGTCTGTCCCGTAATAGGGTTTTTAATATAGCCATCAGGAGCCTCATCATCTTGATTATCAATTTTTACAATTATTGGTGATGCGATATAAGAGTTTCCAACAAGATCTACAGCCTTGAATGTAATAAAATAGTTTTCATTTTCAACCCATTGCGGATTTCTGGTATCCCAACTTCCTTGCCAAATATCATCTGATACGTTTGTAGTAGAATCAATATTTCGGTAGCTATTATCATTTTGGGCTTTAATCATGAAAAAAATAGTATCTACTTCTTCATTATCAATCGCTATTATTTGAAGGGATGTATTTCCAGCTACTGAGCTACCATTTAAGGGACTTACTATGTATCCACTCGGGGCAGTTGTATCAGGAAGCTGTATTAATGAAGGGTCTTCATCTACACAGGAAAAGATAATTACAAGAATAATAGCACTTAAATGTCGGATTTTTTCAATTAAAAAGGTCATAGTTATTACTACTTATTTACTCTTTTTCGAATATTTGAAATAATATAGCTACCAATTTTGCTTCTTTCGATTCGTACTAATGACTTTTTTACAAATGCTTGCATTAGATGCTTAGGTGAAAATACATACATTGTGCGCGGATATGGTGTCTCTTTTTCAAGCGGGTGGAAATAAAAAGAGCGTTTGTCCTTATAGATATCCCAAACCATCGAAGCAAGAACGGACATGGGGATTAAATAAGACACAGAAGCAAACGTTACACCAGTTGGTTTTAAGTTTATTAACTTAACCGCGGGTAAGAGATCATTGTATTGATCCCAAACTTGTGGAGAGAAGCGTCTAGAATCATCCCACTTAAGGCGAGTATCAATCGCAGCTGACAATATAAATGCAGAAAAACTATACCAAAATCCTCTTTTAGCTGCGTAATGGAGCACGGAATAATCTGTCTCAATTTTATAAACGTCCAGAGCGCTCATGTAGAAAGAAGTATCATTTGTACCGTGTACTAATATTTCTGGATAGATCCGATTAGAAGTGAATTCGATATTTTTGAATTCAATACTATCGTTTTTCAGGGTAACTATTTTACCAGTTCTATTCTTAATGCGCCTCAAATTCTCATAGTAGCTCCAATCGTAATGGAAAATTCTATCAAAATCGTTATAGATATAATAGACTTTATTGATATCCGTCTTTCCGGGTTCATTATTACTTTTAACCTTGTAGTAAACATTATCAAAATCAATAGAATCAATAATGGCGATGATAGAGTTTCCTTTGTGGTCTATAATGACATGACTAACATCAGTATCTAGGCTGTCGCCGTATAACGTTGCGAATAAAAATATGAATATTTCTAGTAATCGTTTCATGTGGTGTAAATTACGATAGTCTAATGAAGAGTCAAATTTTACAGTTTAAAAGTATTTCATTGCTACTTTTTATGGTATCACTTTACAGTCAGCCAAAAATCAGTGTTGATTTTGGCACTGGTTTTTACGAGCCCACTATGAAAGGATTCGATAGTAATGAGCTCGTGTCCTTTCCTACAGGAAATATACTGACAAGAAATCTGCTCTTTAATTTCAGTGTGTATTATGAGTTTTTTCATAATGCTAGGGTTGGTTATAATGTTCTTAAATCGATTGATATAGGAAGATTAGAGGGTTTCGCAACTAGTAAGCCTGTTTTTTACCGAACAATAAATTATAGAATGATTCCATTGGAGACATTCTTTAGGTTGAAACCAAAAGTTGAATTGAATTTTACATTAACTCCTATATGGGGTCGATCGAGACTCATTCTCGAAACAAAGCCTTCGAGTTCCGATGGCAGCGGTGTGAATACAATTACAGATGATTGGAATGAATTATTAAATAGCTTTGGTGATGAGAGCCCACTAAGTCAGGTTGCTTCTGAAAATACGATGATAACAGACTGGCTGGGTTTTTCAGGGATGCTTGGGTACAGATACTATATAAGACCTTGGATTGGAATTGATATTAAAATGGGATTTTTAAATAATAATTATAAGAAAAACAATTGGCGTTTTCAGGGAAAAAAAGTAAAGGGGCCAGAAATGAAAATTGATGAAATCCCTATATTCACCTTTAAAGTTGTTTATGCATTAAAATGAAAAACTTAGTTTGCAGTCTCCTTGTATGTTGTTCTATACTTTTTTCTCAAAATACTTTTAATGAAAACAACCCATGTTCTGATAGGACAATTACTTTCGCAAGAAAATTTGGAGTCAAAGCTCTGCCTATAAAAGACCTTCCTCGTTATTTTAAAGCTTCGAAAATCTGCAGAGAAAAAGGTGGGGAGACCTTAATTGATCAGATTCAAATAAACGAGTACAATAGAGATTTTGAACAGTCCAAGTTTATGTCTAGTTGGACTTCGACCTATGGCATGTGCGTTACAGCGATAATTTTCTATTTTTTTATAGGCTTAATTACGGTAGTAGAATGAGGATTGTTTTGGCTTTTTTGGTTACTTTTTCTTTTACTAGTGCTATAGAGCCAATAGCTGTTGATTCTATAGTCTATCACCAAATGCTTTTGCTAAAAAGCAAGATGGATGTTAACCCTATTATTTGGCAAGATACCAAAGAGGGCTACACTAGGAATAGGGCTGTTAGAATATGTGATACAGTTTTAGATAGCCTTGGGACGATAAATGTGGAATATTTGGTACAAAAAAATTACCCACTCCTAGATAGCTTAATATCTGATATGAATAATGGAACAGAACACATAATTGAGGAACCAATAAAAAAAAACTACCAGTTTAATTTTTTTTATTCTTCCTCACTTAAACCGTAATCTGGTTCAATACCAGTTTCTTTAAACACTAACTTTGCAATTTTCTCGGCAGCTCCGTCTTCGCTTAAGCCATCCTGAACTAATGAATCATAGGCACTTTCAAGCGTAGAAATATCTTCTTGATTTTGGAATATTTCATCTAGCACAGCAACTGGTATAAAATAATCTCTAAGTCTGTTATACATTGTTATTCTTTTATAATCCATATCTTAATTTATTATGGATGAATAGATAAATATATAAAAAGGTAGATTGCTGTCTTAAAAAAACTATGTAAATTTAATTATCAAAATGGCGTCGTACCCAAGTGGTTTAAGGGACCGGTTTGCAAAACCGTTATTCGCCGGTTCGAATCCGGCCGACGCCTCATTAAATTTTGAAGATTTTATTGCCTGGGTGGTGGAATTGGTAGACACTACGGACTTAAAATCCGTTGGTAGCAATACCGTGCCGGTTCGAGTCCGGCCCCGGGTACACGACGAGAAACCTCACTTTTAGTGGGGTTTTTTGCTATATATTCAAATCTCATAGTTTGGCATATTATGGCATATTATGGCATATGATTTAGTACTATTTAGTTCAGTCATTTTTTTTGTACTAATTTTTTGAAATAATGTTAGCAAGTGAATCATGTACTTGGTTGTTTGTTGTACGTTACTCAAAGATTGAAACTAAAATCGTATTACCGAATTATTCTTTTATAAATTTCTTTGTGAAGTTTTCTATATATGTAATTGTTTTAATGAATATTATAAATGCTCAAATAGCATTGCCATCATTTCATGGTGCGCAGAAAGCGCATACTGCTACTAGTTCATCAGGTACCCAAACTTTTACATATACTGGATCTCAGCAGACTTTTACTGTACCTTCTGGTGTTACCTCTTTAGTGATTGATATAAAAGGACCTAGTGGCGGAGAAAACGCAGTAGGCAGTACTGTTTCTCAAGGCAATCACATACCTGGATTAGGAGGAAGAGTACAAACCACTCTAACCGTTACAGCTGGAACAGTAATTTATTTATATGTTGGAGGAAGAGGGTCCGACGCTAGTTCTTCTTCAGCTGGTGCAGGTGGGTGGAATGGTGGTGGAGACGGCGCTGTAAGATCTCAATATAGAGGTGGCGGCGGTGGCGGAGCCTCTGATTTAAGAATAAATGGCACATCTCTAAGTAATCGCATGGTTATTGCTGGTGGTGGTGGTGGTGCTACATATAATTACGGTGAAGGCGATGATGGTGGAGATGGCGGAGGTCTTACAGGAGCTAATGGACAATCTAATAATAATACTAGTAATGGCCGTGGTGGGGAAGGTGGAACGCAGTCTCAAGGAGGTGATGGAGGTCAATATGGTAGTAGTTATAGTCCAGGAACCGATGGAACTTTAGGAGTTGGCGGAGATGGTGGCGCTAGTACCTCAGGTGGTGGTGGCGGCGGTGGATATTATGGTGGTGGTGGAGGCAGTTGGTCTGGTGGCGGCGGCGGTAGTAGTTATGCAAATAGTGACAACACAAGTAATACCACTCATACACAAGGCTATAATGATGGAAACGGTGAGATAATAGTTACATGGTGATGAGAGAACTAACCTCTTAGTACTATTTAGTACAAAAATGCACCTTTCACGACAATCTCGTAAGCGGACTTAAAATCCGTTGGCAGTAATGCCGTGCCGGTTCGAGTCCGGCCCCGGGTACAAAGCAAAAAAGGCCCAAATCGGGCCTTTTTTCATTTCTGCACAAAATAGATCTGTGTCACTGTGTGACAAGTTTGTTAATTATTTAAAATATACTACAGCCACAATTTATGAAAATAATATTAATAAGTTTTTTTGTGCTATCAACCATTTTTGCACAGAGTGGATTTACACTTACAGGTGGATATAATATGTCAAAAATAAAGGTTAAAGATGATAATAATCTTTTAGATAATTTTGATTATGATTATAGAGGTGGATTTAATATTGGTTTAGAAAAGCATGCCGGCAACTTGATTGTAGGAGCGAGTTTTTTACAAAGAGGATCTATGGTAAAGGATCCTTATTCCAACAGTTATGTTATTGTGGGCTTTGATTCATATAATTACGTAGCTGCACATTTACTTTTTCCTACAAATCTTGGATATGGGTTTGAAGTCTTTGGTGGAATTCAAGCTGGATTAAGTTTAGGCGGTTCGGCAACACGCTATGCAAGAACAGTACATATGACAGAAAACATTGGTGCTGCTGCTTTAAACTTTGATGCTGGGTCATTGCTTGGAGCAAATTATATGATTAATGAGCGAATTGGTTTACGTGCTTCTTATTATTTAGGATTAACTGATGTTTCAATTGGTGTTGATGACGATGCAAACTATAAAAATAATACATTTAGTTTTTCTGTATTAGTAAATGCTTCAGCTTCTTTAGCAAATCAAAAAGCTCAAATAGCAAAGCAAAAAGCATTAGATAAAAATGGATCAGCTCAAGATGCACATTCCGAATATAACCTAGTTTATGGAAAACAATTTCATCAGACTATTCTAGCTGAAAACCTTCATTCAGTATTCCATTTATACGATTATTTAGATTCATATCTTGTACCAAAAACAAATGTTTTTCCAAAAAGTAATTATGGCAAGGTTATCAATCCAATTTTTCGATTAAGTAAATTGTTTTTTACAAATTATTTATTAGGTGATTATATATTAACCATGAATCATGAGCTTGGTCATGGATATAGAATGATTGAAGCTGGTGGCTCAATTATAGAAATCACTTATAATTTGCCACCACCATTTAGCAATGACTTTTCTTGGATAGACCTCAACACTCCAATAAACTTCACAGAGCAACAAAATCTAATGGTGCTGCTCGGCGGCTCTGAGAGTAATTTAATCTTTTCAGATCTAATGAGAAAAAATATTTTATTGGATCAAAAGTTCAATTATAATTTTAGTTGGCCTTATCTCTATAGCAGCGGTGATATGCCTGGTTATACAGCCTTTATTACAAATCCAAACGGTGATCCTATTCGTTATAGACGGGACTTAAATGCACTTTATGGTGATGGTAAGGAAGTTTTAACTCGAAAAAAGATGATAAATTATTCTCTTTTAGCTCTTTATACCGATCCCATGAATTATTATGCTTTAAAAGCTGTTTTCTATGATTATATAATAAAAGGAAAAAATAGTTCTAAGGTAAAAATGATAAATCTTAAAAATGGACTTCAATATTTACCAAGATTTAGATTTGAGTATACTCCATATGGACCAGAATTAGTATATCAGAATTATTTTAAGTTCGATTCTACACTCATGCAGTTTAGTTTTAGTCATTCAGATTCTGAATTGCCAGATGCATGGAGATTTGCTGCAAATATTTGGAATATAAAATCAACGGACAAACTATCCTTTAATTTTTCAGGACAAATTTGGAATCAACCAGAAATTAAATTTTACCAAAATGATAAATTAAAAAATGTTGATGGGCTGGGAGGCAAAATAGTAGGCACTATTAATTATGAGATATTTAAAAATAAGCATCTTTATGGATTGACATTTCATATAGGTTACAAATCAAATGGTTATTCTCTCGGCGAGCCGTTGAACGAAGGTTTGATAGTAAGAAGTGGCTTATTTTTTAAATTAGGTAATAATTAAAAATTATAATTAATTAATATTTAAAATATTATAATTTTTGGATATGAAATACTTACTCTTTTTAATTACTATTTTTAATCTATTAGTTGCCCAAATAGCATTACCAACCTTTCACGGCGTGCATAAGTCACATTCATCAGTTAGTTCATCAGGTTCCCAAACTTTTAGCTACACAGGATCTCAACAAACCTTCACTGTTCCATCTGGTGTAACCACAACTACAATTAAAGCTTGGGGTGCCCAAGGAGGTATGTATAATTCTACTTGGGGTGCAGGCAAAGGAGGATATTCAACTGGTACTTTGAACGTATCATCAGGAGAAACTCTTTATATTTATGTAGGTGGACAAGGTAATTCATCCGGATCAAATGTACAAGTATCTGGTGGTTTTAATGGTGGTGGCTATGCTAGAGGAAAAACTAATAGTGCATATGCTGGGAGTGGTGGTGGCGCAAGTGATGTTCGTTCCAGTGGAAATGCTTTAACAAATAGAGCTATTGTAGCTGGCGGCGGGGGTGGAGCAGGAGGATACACTTCTTCTATTATGAATGGAGGCTATGGTGGTGGAAGTACTGGTGGTACTGGTGACCCTTGGGGGCGTTATAATGGTGGTAGTGGTGGGACGCAATCAGCAGGTGGTGCGCAGGGCAGCAACAGTGGTTATGATCAAGATGGAAGTTTAGGACAGGGAGGAAATCAAATAGCTACTAATGGTGCTTGGAATGGTAGTGCAGGAGGAGGTGGCTATTATGGTGGTGGCTCTGGTGGTGCTGTTGGTGCCGGTGGTGGCGGCGGTTCTGGTTATGTTGGTGGTGTATCTAGCGGATCAACTATTGCAGGAAACGCATCTATGCCAGATCCAGATGGAGGCACTATGACTGGTAGAGAAGGCAATGGTGTTATTATCATAACATGGTAATGTATATTTGAGAGCTCCCAATTAATTAACTTTTTATCTTCTCATGCCAGGTGGTGATGAGAGAACTAACCTCATAATTTGTCATAGAGTGTCATACAAAAAGCGCCTTTCACGACAATCTCGTAAGCGGACTTAAAATCCGTTGGTAGCAATACCGTGCCGGTTCGAGTCCGGCCCCGGGTACACGACGAGAAACCTCACTTTTAGTGGGGTTTTTTGCTATATAGCTAAATTTCATAGTTTGGTATATACTGGTTTTTATAGTTCTTCACTTTATTTATGGACAACCTTACTAGCTTTGTCCAGCGGTTTGTTAAAGTTCACTAGTAATTCTTTTAGTTCTATTTGTCGAAAAATAAACTCAATAATCATTATAATAAATCTTTACTGTATCCCTAATTTTGAATGTCTAATACATTAATAAAAAATTTATAAGAGGTCTTAATTGTGAAAAAAACAATTTTATTTATTTTTTCTCTTTCATTATGTTTGGCTGCTGAAGGTTTTCAGATCAAAACAAATAAATACGTAAAAAAGCTTCAACATAAATACAACATTTATACTCCTGAGGATTTAAAGAGATTTAGATCACAATCTAATTCGTCCGAGCGTTCTAATTTTATGATGGATATGGACAATTTAGTTGGTCAATGGAAAATGGATCCTGCCGAAGTTGGCGCTTTTGTAACTGTAGGTACAGATCAAAATATTCCAAATATGCTTTCTTTAATGGGAGTAGATACTGCCAATGGAGGTATTAGTGTTATTAATAGTGAGTTCAATACTGAACTATACTATTTAGTTTACGGAGGCTTCATGGATCTAGGGGATGAAGAAGAGGAAGAGAATCGCGATATCGGTGAAGATGACTATACTTATGGACCTCGAATTGGTGCATATTTAACTGATTTAGATCCTACTAGTGGCAGTATATATTTTGATGAAACTGATACAACTGCAACTATTACGTTCATTGATGTTCCTTTATATGATAATTCAGACGCGTTAAACACATTTCAAATTCAGCTTTTTTATGGTACGAATGAGATAGTAATAACTTACCAAGATCTCTTTTTAACTGGCGCAAATGTTGCTGATGCTGCTGGCGGTTTGGCAATAGGAATCGGAGATGGTAATGGGGGATTTACCAATGTCGATTTCAGTGAATCTTCTGGTGAGTCTTTTTTAGTTCCAATAGAGGGTTTTTCTGCGTTAAATGAGTTAGATATGGCCTATAAAAGGATAACATTTATACCGAATGATGATTTTTCCGAATACTCGGTTAGTTCTGATACTGTTTCTAGTCTTGAAGGAGAATACATAAATGAGATTAATGTAGAAGATGATGGTTATTTGTATCAGGCATTGTCATCAGAATTTGTTTTTTATGGAGAAGGATGGGAGCAAATTTATGTTAATAATGATGGTAATATAGGGTTTGAAGATGGTGATGAAACTTGCGTCTGTTGGGATTGCGACGATGGTGATGGACAATGCGCTGCAAAATATTTAGCTGGTGGTTCTGGTAGTGGTAATGATGACTCAGATGATCCTGATTTTGTCATTATGAATTTTGACTTTAATGATATTTTTACTTTTATATTTGGTTTTCCTATTGATGGAGTAGATAATCCTTTTATGGTTAGCGTTTTCGTAGAGCAAGGAATAGTGCTTGCGCAAGGTCTTACGCCTTTTGGTGAAGAACCAGATATGTTCTCATCGAACGCGGATAATTTTTCTAATTATGTAAACGTAGATACAAACAATTACACGGTTACATTTAACTACCTTAACCTTTATGATTCAAACGGGTCTGTAGTTGCGACTTTGGATGGTTCTATTGGTCCTAAAATGGTTGAACTCTTAGCTGGTATTGAAACAAGGCTTCCTTCAATGTTTTTAGAAGATATAATGGAAAATGAAGAACAAGGATATACGAATTTCTTTGAAGATTCAACAGGAAATGAGATAAGTACATTTGAGGATATTGATGGCCAAGAAATGACTGATACATTAGACTTTTATTGGTATACCAGCGCAGATTCTTTATATATGATTGACTTTGAGGATTACAACGACCCGGAAGGTGATTGGGATTCTTATTTTTATCAACAAAGTGCAGATACATTAATTATGAGCTTTAAACAATATCCTTGTGAAGATTATTTAGCCTATTATGGCAGTATGGATGATTGTGTACAAATGGTGGCAGACTCAATGCCATTGCCTATGGTTTCTGGATTAGAAAACGTCAATGACTTTTACATGACAATGGAGAGAATGATGACACGCGTATCAACCGTGTCAACCACCCCAGACTTAGAAACCCTTCCTGGAAAATTTGCGCTTTATCCAGCGTATCCTAATCCTTTTAATCCAAATACCTCTATAACGTATGAGCTTCCTAAAGATGGAATAGTTAATTTAACAATTTATGATGTAACAGGTCGTAAAGTTCGCACACTTGTACCATCAAAAATTCAACGTGCTGGTTTTCATCGGGTTACATGGAATGCGACTAATGATCATGGTCAATCTATTTCTGCGGGCATGTATATCTACAAGATACAGTCAGAAAAGTATATACAAACAAAGAAAATGGTATTAATAAAATAGATACTAAAACATGTTCTCATATATTTTCTAACGAATTATTATTTAGAACATTCGGCTACATTTATGTAATAATTTTTCTGTAGGCTATAAACTTTTTGAAGTTATTTAGTGTATCGTTCATATTTATTCACTTTATTGTTTTTTAAAAATATTATTTTAAAAGGAAATCCATGCATATTTATATTTATTTAATTTTAATGTCTCTATTGACCGCACAAAATTCTCTAGTTCAAAACGATTATAGTCTTGATCCTGATAGGCTGCTTAGAAATACTACAAATCGAGTTGTTGTTGAAGGGAAAATCCCAGTTAGGTTTTTTGAAATCTCAAATTCAGAAGATTTATCAACTGGTGTAAACATAACAAATTCTGTTTACGGTGGCAATACTTGGTCTGAACGTTATTTTGCTGTCTGCTCCTCTGACCCAGCTATAAATAATTCATCGTATTTTAGTATTTGCAAATCAAAATACGCGGTTGAAAAAATAAATTTTCATCTATCTAAGCTTTCTGGAGCACCAGATACAACGTTCATTTATGATTCATATCAGCGAATATACGACCCCGTTAATTTTAACTCGGGAGATGGTCATGGTATGCTTGCTAACTATTATTCAGACCCTGAAATCAATACCCCTGGATACCTAAATATAATTGTGACAAACTCAATGAATGGTCTAGCTGGTACGACTTATTTATACCAAGACATTACGGATGAAAGTGGCGCTTTATTAGTAGTTGAAGCAGAACCTATTCCCGCAGTGATAATTCATGAGCTGGGCCATGTTGTTGGTTTCCCGCATTTACTTGAGCCTTCTGCTCAGATCACGTTTGAAGGTGATACAATTAATATACCAGCCATAGGTGCCCCAAATTGTGATCCTAACTTTATGTCTGCTTGGGTAGGTAGCAATTGTGAATTTGAAAATCCGAACTTTACAAAAGAAGTTGATTTAAATGGTGATGGTTCTAAAGACCTTATTTCGGCTAATTCTGCAAGGACTGGATATGATGGAAAATATGGATGGCATGAAAATAATGGTGATAACACCTTTTCACACCATGTCATTTTTGAAGATATTTATGCAAATAATATAAATAATGGTGATTTAGACTTAGATGGTGATATTGATGTGGTTACTGCATCATCAGAATTATGGATTAATGATTCTGGTACTTTTTCTTGGCATGAAAATGACGGTGCTGAAAATTTCACTAGACATGAGATTTCATCCGGTAATCCAGGAGCGTCTTCTATTCTAATTGTCGATATAGACTCGGATGGTGACAACGATATTATCGGTGGCTCTAAAGAAAGCTCTGTTTTTTCACTATTTATTAATGATGGAAATCAAAACTTTGATATTCAAACGCTTAATGTTTCCGCTGGTGACGGATTTCAAATTCAGAGTATTGATCTTGATGGCGACCAAGATCTAGATATTCTGGTTGTCGGCAGTGAATATGTAAAGCATTTAACCTGGTTTGAAAACAATGGAAACCTAAGTTTCACCGAAAATCTAATTGCAGCAGAAGGAATAGTCTCTGCCAAAACAATAGATTATGATAATGATGGTGATCTGGACATTATAACTTTCGATGATCGAGTACGAATTTACTATAATGATGGCACAGGTAATTTTAATCAGACTCTCTACGTAGGATGGGGCTGGGATGTGGGTTACTATAATCCGAAGGCTTTACATATTGATGATTTAGATGGTGATGGATCGAACGAAATTGTAGCAGCTTATATGAATGGAATATGCTACTGGAAATGGAATGGAGAAACCTTTACTGTGGACTCAATATATTCTGGGGCTGATATAAAAAACTTCATTATTAAAGACATGAACGATGATGGCCAAAAAGACATCCTAATATCAGAACATAATCCTTATAAAGATATCCATGAGTTTGATTTATTCTGGGTTGAAAATAATTCGTTGAATGATTGGCACAGTCTACACGGCATAACAGGAATGCTGAGATTGAATCTTAGTACTGAGCAGCATGGAAGCTCATTTTCAAATATTTTTACTTCTTGGGTGAGACATAATTCTAATATGGTTTTAGATATTAAAAATGATTTAACTCCGGAGAAAATAATAGTTTATCAGAATTACCCAAACCCATTTAATCCAGCCACGCAAATACGCTACGATTTAAAAAACAATGAATATGTAACCATTAGCATATATAATGTTATGGGTCATAAAGTAAAATCGTTGCTTGAAGCTAGGCAGGGCTCTGGATATAAATCTATTATTTGGGATGCAACGAATGATCTTGGGCAATCAGTTTCTGCGGGTATGTATATCTATACCGTTCAAGCAAAGAAGTTCAGGCAGACTAAAAAAATGGTATTGATTAGGTAGTCTAGTCAATCGATTTTTAGAAAGTCCTGTTTTATTATTTAATCTTTTAATGAATTTTTTTTAATTTTTTTCATTAAACAGCATATCGTATATATACATATTTAATTCGAAACGTAGATTAGTAAAAGATCTTATAAATAAAAATGAATCGGCTTGGTCTAATGCCTTAAAAAAGAATGCCATGGACAATAAATGTGGTCCTATTGCTGCTAGGCTCTACTTTTGCAGAATAACAACAAATGAATGCCAACAGTCAAAGAAAATAATTTTGTTAAAACAATATCATTACGCGTAATAACTATTCCCTGTAATCTTCTAGCTCTCTCGCTGAAGGGTCGATCGTATCTGACCACTTTGGCATCCAAAAATGTGGAATGAGCTTTTCACTATTTGGAAAAAAAGATTCAAATATTTTTCTATAGTAATAGCTTTCTTTTAAAAGAGGAGTACAGTGGGTTATAACAATTTTAGCATCTGAAAATTCTTTATCTGTTATTTTTTGGTCTACGTGATCCTGAATAATCTTATGCCATGATTTTTTTTGTGAACTCACCCCATCAGAAAAAGCAACCTTGCGTCTCCATAGTACGTCCTCGGGCAAAAATGTTCCATCATTAAATGCTTTTCGCAGAAGTTCTTTTTCAATTTTATTTTTGGAATTAAATGTTTTTAGCGCAGCTGGTATCGACAAATAATATTTAACAAATTTTTTATCCAAAAAAGGAGTGCGCGCTTCTAATCCATTTGAGCTGATACTACGATCTGACCTTAAAACGTCATATAAATACAGCTCCTTTACAAGTCTCTCGCTTTCCAATTGTAGCTTTTTAGAATTAGGTGCGTTTCGAAGATATAAGTACCCACAACAAACCTCATCACTTCCATCACCATTAAAAATAACCTTACAGTCTGTATTGTCTTTTATATATTTTGAAACTAGGTAATTGCCGACACTAGCGCGAACAGTAGTAGTGTCATATGATTCAATATTATAAATGACCGTTTCTATAGAATCTAAAAAGTCTTTTTCGGATATTTGAATACTATGGTGATTTGATTCAATAAAATCTGCTACTACTTGAGCATATTTAATGTCTACACTTCCTTCCATGCCAATTGAGAAAGTATTTAACTTGTCCCCGCTATAATTCTTCGATACTATGCTAGCAATCAAACTAGAATCAAGGCCACCAGATAACAAACAACCTATCTCTCTTTCTGACATAAGCCTCTTCACAACAGCTTCTGTTAGTAAGGATTTAACATTCTTTAGAATTTCATTTTCACCATCTGAAGAAGGTTTATTTGTATCGTAGTAAAAGTATCTTTCAAATTTTTCTGGACTTTCTGAAGACCACCATGACCCTGGGGGAAAAGGCATTATGCTATCAGAATATTTAATTAAAGACTTAGCTTCTGATGAAATAAACGTTCCATTATCAGTACCACTTATAAAGCCTGGTCTAACACCCATTGGATCACGACCAGCATATAAAATATCATTTATTTCATCGTAGATAGTAAACATAAATACACCATCTAACTGACCTATTGTTTTTTCTATTCCCACTTCTTTAAATAAATGTAAAATAATTTCACAATCTGACCCTGTTGAAAGATTAAAGTTATACTTCTGAGCAAGTGTTTTAAAATTATAGATCTCTCCGTTACACATAAGCGTAATAGATTCATCATCTGGATGCTTCATCGGCTGATTTCCAGAATCGCTTACACCCATTATGGCTAGTCTGTGGAAAGCCATAATTAATTTGTCATTGATATGTATATAACTACTTGAGTCTGGACCCCTATAGGATATTTTATTGAATGATTGCTCTATTGACTGCCATTGATGGCTACTATCATAGACAGTAAATATTCCGCACATTATGTTTACTTTATATTGTATTTAAATTATTGAAAAAAATGAAATTGTTATAAAATTGGTAAAAAAAATAAACAACTACCAAAATAAGGTTACTATAATTTGACACGAAATTAAATAAAATTTTGAAGTAATGGATACAACAAACTTTAAAAAATTATTTATTTGTGTATAAAAAATTAATATTTAATTTATGGTTGTTATTTATTTTACTTTAAAAACTTTAAGAAATCGTTATAAATGAAACCACGTAATTACTATAGAAATAAAGCATTATTATTATCTACTCTAGAAGAGTATAAAATGCAACAGCTAATTACTTCCATTAATTATGCGCTCTTATCCCTGATTATTATTCGCTCGTTCCTGACAGCTTAATAAGAAACTATAATTCTGTTTGAGCATCACCAGGGAACAATGACCTTTCCTTTTTCTACTTGATTCTACAGATGGTTATATCAGATTTTAATTAAAATGAAACAACAGCTATAAGTACTATGAAAAATTATAAAATAATAACTCTGCCTGGAGATGGTATAGGTCCAGAAATAACTGCGTCTGCGGTTGAAATATTAAAAGAAGTTTCAAAACATAGTAATATCAACTTTAATATCATTGAAAAAGAAATTGGTGGTAAATCAATTGATTTATACGGTACGCCACTAACTGAAGGCACTTTAGAAGCTTGCTTGTCATCAGATTCGGTATTTCTAGGTGCTGTCGGTGGCCCGAAGTGGGACAATCTAGAACATGAGAATAAGCCTGAACAGGCATTGTTAAAATTAAGAAAAAGCCTTGGTCTATACTCAAACTTAAGACCAGCAAATGTATTTAAGTCTTTAATTAATTCATCAAGCTTAAAACCTAATATAATTGAAGGTACGGACATTATGATTGTAAGGGAATTAACCGGAGGAATTTATTTTGGTAATCCCAGGGGTATAGATGCAGAAAGAGGATGGAATACATTAGAATACACAAAGCTAGAGGTTGAACGTATTGCTCATGTATCATTTAAACTAGCTCAAAGTCGGACTAAAAACTTAGTTTCAGTACATAAATCAAACGTATTAGAAAGTTCGCAATTTTGGCAAAATGTGATCCGTGAAGTTCACAAAGAATATCCAGATGTAATATTATCTGATATGTATGTTGACAATGCTGCGATGCAGATCATTCACAACCCTAAACAGTTTGATGTAATTGTCACTCAAAATTTATTTGGTGATATCTTAAGTGATATATCTGCAATGATTACAGGAAGTTTAGGAATGCTACCTTCTGCAAGTGTCGGGGATAATTTTTCCATGTATGAACCAGTTCATGGCTCTGCTCCAGACTTAGCAGGCAAAAATATTGCAAATCCAATAGCAGCCATTTTATCTATTGCAATGATGATGGGTATTACTTTTAACGAAAAAATGGTCTCATCAAACCTTTATCAAGCTGTTAGTGATTCTTTAGAAGAAGGATATGGCACAGCTGATATTGTGAATGATGAAAGCGACTATTTATCGACGACTGATTTCACAGCACTAGTAAAAGAAAAATACAGAAAAATTTTAACTACAAAAAAATAGAGAACTATAATGAATGATAAGATACATATTTTTGATACTACTTTAAGAGACGGGGAGCAAGCACCTGGCTCTTCTCTAGAAATTGAAGAAAAAGTGGAAATAGCAAAACAACTATCAAAGTTAAATGTCGATGTAATTGAAGCCGGTTTTCCTGTTTCTTCAAAAGCTCAATTTGAAGCAGTCGAAAGAATATCAGATATTACTGAAGGTCCTATAATTGCAGCTCTAGCTAGGTCTATTCATAAAGATATTAAAAAGGCTTATGACGCTCTAAAAAATGCAAAAAAATATCGAATTCATACTTTTGCGGGTACATCAGATATACACATAATGGGAAAGTTCTCTGATACTAAATATGGTAGCAACTTAAAAGAGAAGAGAGCGACAGTTATAAAGATGGCAACTGACGCTGTTTCTTATGCGAAAACATTGACAAACGATGTCGAATTTTCTCCAGAAGATGCAGGTAGAACCGATATTAATTATCTGTGTGAAATTATTGAAGCCGTTATTGATGCTGGAGCGACAATTGTCAATATACCAGATACTACTGGTTACACTATGCCATTAGAGTTTGGAGAAAAGATTTCCCTAATTAAAAAGAAAGTTAACAATATTCAAAATGCAATTATTAGTGTTCATTGTCATAATGATTTGGGACTAGCAGTTGCAAACTCTTTAAGCGCTGTTACATCTGGTGCTAGACAAATCGAATGCACAATAAATGGTATTGGAGAACGCGCTGGCAATGCTTCCCTTGAAGAAATTGTAATGAGCTTGAATGTTAGAAATGACTACTGGGATTTTAGAACAGACGTTGTGACAAAAGAAATTTATAATACTAGTAAGATGGTTTCTAAACATACTGGTATGATTGTTCAGGCAAATAAAGCCATTGTCGGTGATAATGCTTTTGCTCATGAATCAGGAATACATCAGGATGGATTCTTAAAAAATAGAGAAACATACGAAATAATGACACCTGAATCTGTTGGTCTAAACAAAAGTAAAATTATTCTTGGTCGTCATTCTGGAAGACATGGGATTCAATCAAGATTAGCTGATCTTGGATATGATCTATCCAATAAAGAAATGAATAAGGTGTATTCAAAATTCTTAGATCTAGCGGATAAGAAAAAAGAAATCTTTGACGATGATCTAAGGATATTGATGGGCGATAGGAATGTGAATAAAAACAATTCATTCGAACTAGACTACTTGCACGTAAATATTGGCACTAACACTATTCCTACAGCTACTGTACGAATAAAAACGCCGGATAGTGTTGAACAAGAATCTGCAACTGGAGATGGTCCAGTCGCAGCATGTTTTAAAGCTATAAAAAGAGCTCTGCAGCTAGATTACGATATAAAGCTGCATGATTATAAGGTTAGATCAATAACGAGCGGGAAGGATGCTTTTGGAGAGGTAATCATAAGGCTTTTTATTAATGATGCTTTATACATAGCTAAAGGAACATCAACCGATACAATTAAAGCAAGTGTAAAAGCATATTTAGATGCATTAAACCAATATGAAAATGATAAAAAAAGTAGATACCTTTTATTTATTGAAGAATCTGTGAATGTGTAAAATATGAATTCAAAAACTTTATACGATAAAATTTGGGACTCTCATTCTGTTAAATCTAATAATAATGGATTTGACCTTCTTTATATTGATAGGCATTATATTCATGAAGTCACATCACCACAAGCTTTTGAGGGTTTGAGAATTTCAAAAAGGAGACCATGGCGAAGTAGTTCAAATTTTGCTGTACCAGATCATAACATTCCTACTAAAGACAGAGACAAAGGAATTGCTGACCCAATATCGAAGATCCAGGTTGATACTCTCGAAAAGAACTGTGAGAGCTTTGATGTAAAAAAATTCAGTATGAATGATCCGAGTCAAGGCATTGTACATATTATTGGTCCAGAACAAGGTTTAACCTTACCAGGCATGACAATTGTTTGTGGAGATTCTCATACTTCAACACATGGTGCATTTGGTACTCTAGCATTTGGAATCGGTACTTCTGAGGTTGAGCATGTTCTAGCTACTCAGTGCTTAATTCAAAAGAAATCTAAAATGATGCTTATTAATATTAATGGCCAATTATCTGAAGGTATTACAGCTAAAGATTTAATTTTATATATCATCGGTAAAATTGGTACTGCAGGCGGTACTGGATACTCAATAGAGTATGGTGGATCCGTCATCAAGTCCCTTTCAATGGAAGGTAGGATGACAGTATGTAATATGACCATTGAGGCAGGAGCTAGAGCAGGACTAATAGCGGTAGATAATAAGACAATTGAATATTTACGTAATAGAAACTTTTCTCCATCAGGGCACAACTTTGAAGAAGCAGTAAAATACTGGAAGACACTAAAATCAGATAAGAATGCATCATTTGATAAGATTATAAATATAAAAGGCGAGGATGTTAAATCTATGGTAACATGGGGAACTTCACCGGAAATGGTAACGGATATAAATGGTTCTATTCCTCTAGAGGCTGAAAAAGCATACTCTTCTGCTCTAGAATACATGGACCTAGCTCCTGGAACAAAAATCAGAGATATTAAATTAGATAAGATTTTTATTGGGTCTTGTACAAATAGTAGGATAGAAGATTTAAGGTCTGCAGCAGCAATTATAAAAAATAAAAAAATTAACACATCAATAAAATTAGCTATGGTTGTTCCTGGCTCAGGACCAATAAAAAGGCAAGCTGAAAAGGAAGGCTTAGATAAAATTTTTCTTAATGCTGGATTTGAATGGAGAGATCCTGGATGTTCTATGTGTTTAGCAATGAATGCTGATAGATTGAATCCTGGTGAAAGGTGCGCCTCAACATCAAATAGAAATTTTGAAGGCAGGCAAGGACAAGGAGGCCGGACACATTTAGTAAGCCCAGCCATGGCAGCTGCTGCCGCAGTAGCTGGTCATTTCATAGATATTGAAAGCGTATAATGGAAAAATATAGGAACTTTAACGGAGTTGTTGCTCCAATTAATAAAAACAACATTGATACAGATGCTATAATACCAAAACAGTATCTTAAATCTATATCTAGAACTGGATTTGGAGTAAATCTGTTTGATGAATGGAGATACCTAGATCCTGGTGAGCCGGGACAGAATCACTCAAAAAGACAAATAAACAAAGATTTTACCCTAAATAAGAATCCATATAATCGAGCATCTATTTTACTTACCGGGGATAATTTTGGATGTGGTTCGAGTCGAGAGCATGCTGCTTGGGCTATAAAAGATTTTGGGATAAAAGCTATCATAGCTAAAAGCTTTGCTGATATTTTTTATAACAATTGTTTTAAAAACGGTATACTACCAATTGTGCTAGATGAAAGAGATATTAATATTTTATATAAAGGATGCTTAAAAGAAAAAGAATATAAACTGACGATTGATCTAATCAATCAGGTCATTTTTAATAATATTAATAATATTAATAATATTAATAATGAAATCCGTTTTGACATAGATCCATATCGGAAAGAAGCTCTTTTAAAAGGGTTAGATGAAATTGCTCAGACGCTTGGAGATATTGATCTGATAAAGAGTTTTGAAGAAAGCCATAAAAAGGAATTTCCATGGTTATTTTAATAGATAAGGTTAGAAAATGAAGGATGATAAAATAGAATTATTTGATACTACTCTTAGAGACGGCACTCAAGGCGAGGGGGTCAATTTATCAGTTGAAGATAAAATAAGGTTAGCAAAACGGCTAGATAACTTTGGCATCAATATTATAGAAGGTGGTTGGCCGGGAAGTAATCCTAGAGATAAAGATTTTTTTAAAAAAATACGATCTGTTGATCTTAAACAAGCAGAAGTATGTGCATTTGGTTCTACAGCAAGAAAACTAACTAATATTGAGCAAGATCCTAATTTGCTAGCTCTACTCGAAACCGAGGTTAGTACGATTACAATTTTCGGTAAAACATGGCAGCTCCATTCTAAGTATGGGCTAGGAATATCAGATTTAGAAAATGCAAAACTCATAGAGAAGTCTGTTGCTTTTCTATCCACAAACGGTGTTCGGGTTATCTTTGATGCTGAGCATTTTTTTGATGGATATCATCAATCTCAATCATTTTCTTTTGATATGCTAGATGCAGCTGTAAATGGAGGGTCAGATACCCTTGTGTTATGTGACACTAATGGTGGCTCTCTTCCAAATTATATTTATGATGTTACTAGTAAGGTTGTTGAAAAGTATTCATTGCCTATTGGTATACACTCACATAATGATAGTGGTTTAGCTGGTGCAAATACACTAATGGCGGTATCAGCAGGAGCCTTGCATGTTCAAGGAACTATAAATGGAGTGGGAGAGAGATGCGGTAATGTTAGTTTAGCAACAGTTATACCAAATCTGGTTTTAAAAATGAATGCGCGAACAAAAACCGAACTAAATCTTTCCGAACTCTCTAGTTTGGTAAAATTCACTTACGATATTATGAATATGCATCCCGATACACAGGCTCCTTTTGTAGGTAAATCTGCATTTGCGCATAAAGGCGGTATACATGTCAGTGCTGTTATGAAAGATAGTAATATGTATGAGCACATTGAGCCAGAGCTAGTTGGCAATAAGCAAAGAGTTCTTGTTTCTGATCTTTCGGGCAAAAGTAATATCAACTTTAAAGCCAATGAGCTAAACATAAAATTTAAAGATTCAAAAGAAATTACTGGCAAACTTGTTTCTAAAGTAAAAGAACTAGAATTTGAGGGTTATCAATTTGAAGCTGCCGATGCATCACTAGAACTTATTCTTCGAGGATTATCTGGTGAATACAGTCCTTTTTTCAAAGTCCTAGACTCAAAAGTACATATCTCATACGATGAAAATAACAATGAGAATGCTGATGCTACTTTGAAAGTATTGGTAAATAGTGACATCGAACACACAGCATCTGATGGAGACGGTCCGGTAGATGCTTTAAATAATGCACTCCGCAAAGCCCTGTCTCGATTCTTTCCTGAGCTTAAAGATGTTAGATTAACAGATTATAAGGTCAGAGTATTAAATGAACAAGAGGGTACTGGTGCCAAAGTAAGGGTATTAATTGAAAGTACTTATGAAGATGAATCGTGGTCTACTATTGGTGTTTCAAAAAATATTATCGAAGCTAGTAGACAAGCTTTAACTGATAGTTTTAATTATAGATTAGCAAAATTATCTAAGTGGGGTAAAATTAAGACTGAAGAACTAATTTTATCTTAAACCTTATATGAGCAAAGAGCAAAAAAGTAATAAAAAGCCATCAAAACCACTTTTAACAAAAGAAGATGGACAATTTGAAAAACTTGAAGGGAAGAAAAAATCTAAAAAAATTATAAAAAGTTTATTCAGTAAGGACGTAAATGACCCCTCAGAAAGAGGCCACGACTAAAGGTTTTGCGCTAAGCGTCCTTCAATACTTTTCTATAACTATCATAACCGCCACTGTGTTCAACCACTTTTTCTTCTCGAACTTCTAATAATCTAGTAGATAGGGAAGAGATGAACTCTCTGTCGTGGCTCACGAAAATAAGTGTACCTTCAAACATGCTTAGAGCATGGTTTAGAGCTTCTATGGATTCCATATCTAGGTGATTAGTTGGTTCATCTAAAATGATGACATTTGCTCTTTGTAGAATAATCTTCCCAAATAGCATCCTACGTTGTTCACCACCAGATAATACACTAATGGGTTTATTAATATCATCTTGATTGAACAATAATCGACCTAATGTTCCCCTTATAGTCTCTAGATCATCATCTTTCTGACTCCATTTAGCCATCCAATCAATCAAGCTGATATTACCTTTGAACTCATCACTATGATTTTGGGCGAAATAGCCAATAGATGCATTTTCAGACCATTTAGTAAGTCCACTATCTGAAAAACCGCTTTCTATTATACATTTAAGAAGGGTTGTCTTGCCGATACCATTTTCACCAACAATGGCAATCTTTTCACCAGTGTTAATTGTCATGTTGAATTTTTTTATAACTTTTAAATCGTCATAAGATTTAGAAATATTTTCTATATCAACTACTTTATTATGGATTTTTTGTTCTTGCTTAAATCTAATAAAAGGATAGACTCTGCTTGAAGATTTAATATCATCTAATTTTATCTTATTTATCTGATTCGCTCTTGATGTAGCTTGTTTAGCTTTTGATGCGTTTGCGGAAAAACGACTAACAAATGATTGTAATTCTTTGATTTTAGCTTGCTTCTTTGCATTCTCATTCACAAGCGTTTCTCTAGCCATGGTCGCGGCTGTCATAAAGTCATCATAATTTCCATTATACAACCTTATTTCACCGTAATCTAGATCAGCCATGTTTGTACAAACACTATTTAAAAAGCGTCTATCATGAGAGATAACTATTATTAAGCAATCTTTGTTTTTTAAAGTATTCTCAAGCCATCGAATTGTATTTATATCTAAATTGTTTGTAGGCTCATCTAAAAGCAATATACCGGGGTCCCCAAAAAGAGCTTGAGCTAAAAGCACTCTTAATTTCAAACCTGGAGCGATAGAACTCATTGGTTTATCATGATCTTCAATTGGTATACCAAGTCCAAGAAGGAGCTCTTCTGCATTTGCTTCAGCTGTATAACCATCCATCTCTCCAAATTCAACTTCTAGCTCGGCGACTTCCATTCCTTGCTCATCAGTCATTTTAGGTAAACTATATAGCTGTTCTCTTTCATTTTTAATTTTCCATAGTAAATCATGTCCCATAATCACACAATCAGAGAGTTTTATATCTTCATAGGCAAACTGATCTTGACTTAGCTTTGAAACTCGCTGCTTCTTGTCAATAGACACCGTACCAGAAGTAGGTTCTAATTCACCTGTCAATATTTTCATAAAAGTAGATTTTCCAGACCCATTTGCTCCTATGAGACCAAATTTATTTTTACCAGAAAAAGCTACAGAGATATTTTCAAATAGCGGCTTTGAGCCAAATTGCATGGAAATGTTAGAGGTTGTTATCATTTTTAATTTATTTTTGTGTTTTTGTTAATTATCTAAATAATTTGAGAGGGAAGTTTAACAAAAAGTTATGCGTGATTAAAGTGTCCATTTCAAAATAGTTGAAATTTTATTTTTCAGTGCATATATTAAACAGAAAAAATAAACCGGTTTATTTTTCGTCTTTTAACATAAATATGTTTAATTAAGTTAGTAATTTCATGAACTGTGAATTATTTAATCATATTTTTCGTTTCAATAAGTTTTTTATTTTCTCAGCTTGTTCAAGTTGGGGCTGGTAGCTACACAACTAGTTTTCCCGGTACCGATGAAGCAGGAAGAAATAGTTATCCATCGGGACAGCCACAAACAATTGGACCCGCATCAATTAAACATATACCAACTAATGATTGGTGGTCCGCGGTTATAAAAAATGACCATGTGGATAATCTCTTTAATTATCCAATGGCTCTTAAAACTGTAAATACAGGCTTAGTAGTCAGCTATATACCATGGGGTGTATACGATGATCAAGAACCAATAATTGTTGGTCTATCTGGACTGAGTTCATCTAAAGCTAAAGTATATGACTTTTCTGATTGGACAGTAACGTTAGACTGGACAGATGGAAATAACTCCCTTCAAGCTACTTCTGGCGTAGGTATGCCTTTTATCTATTTTAGTAAAGATACTAATTCAGAAGTCGAAATTGAAGTAAATCTCGGGCAAGTTACTGTCACAAATGAAAAAATTATTATAGAAAATGCTCGAAATGGAGCAGATTTTGTTATTTATGCTCCTACTGGAAGCTCTTGGGAACAGTTGGGTAATAAGTACACCTCTAATTTAAATGGTCAAGATTACTGGTCTTTGGTTATGCTACCACAAAATTATAGCAATCTTAATTCAATTATCGGTGATCTACAGAAATATGCTTATGTATTTCCTCAAAACACCTCTGTCCAATGGTCTTTTGATGATAACAACTCGTTTTTGTATACTGATTTTTTAATTGATGTAGATGTAAAAGAAGGTATATACGATAATATTTTACAAGGGATACTTCCTCATCAGTGGAATAATTTATCTGATGAATCAGCCTATCCAAATGAATATTCGTATAATAGTGTCAGAGGTGAATTAAAAATGTTAAATGGAAATAATTTTAGTACAAAAATTTTATTTTCGGGCATTCTTCCAACTCTACCAGCATTACCTCATTACAGTGAAGGCTACAACCCTGCAGATCTCCAAAATAAGATTTCACAAATTCAAAACAATCAACTTGCAACTTGGACAGATTCTTACAACGAAGGTCAGGTCATGAACCGGTTAGTTCAAACCGCTAGGATAGCTCACGAAGTGGGCAATACTGAAGCAAGAGATCAGATAATTCAAACTGTTAAAAATAGACTTGAAGATTGGTTAACTGCCTCTTCATCTGAAGTAGCATTTATTTTTTACTATAATTCTACTTGGTCTACGTTGATTGGTTATCCGTCTGGACACGGTCAAGATAACAATATTAATGATCATCATTTTCATTGGGGTTATTTTATTCATGCAGCATCATTTATAGAACAATTTGAACCTGGTTGGGCAAATGAATGGGGAGAAATGGTAAATCATTTAGTAAGAGACGCTGCATCCGCAAACAGAGATGACCCTGACTATCCTTTTTTACGAAGCTTTAGCCCTTTTGCAGGACATTGTTGGGCAAATGGATTTGCTACGTTTCCTCAAGGAAATGATCAAGAGTCTACCTCTGAAAGCATGCAGTTTAATTCCTCGTTGATTCATTGGGGTAGTGTTACAGGTAATGATGAAATCAGAGATTTGGGCATTTATTTATATTCTACTGAAAGAACGGCAATTGATGAGTACTGGTTTGATATGTACAATAGAAACTTTAGTGAGAACCAACAGTATAGCTTGGTTTCAAGGGTTTGGGGTAATTCATATGATAATGGGACATTCTGGACCAATGATATCGCAGCTTCATACGGAATTGAGATGTATCCTATTCATGGTGGATCTTTTTACTTATCCCATAATCTAGACTACACTACTAATCTATGGTTAGAAATTACTAGTAATACAGGGATTTTAAATAATGAGATAAATCCTAATTTATGGCATGATGTTTTCTGGAAATATCTTGCATATATTGACCCTGCATCTGCAATTGAACTTTACAATTCAAATCCAGATAGAATTTTAAAATTTGGAATTTCTGATGCTCAAACGTACTACTGGTTACATAGTATGAATGCACTAGGTAAGTACCGATCTGAAATCACAGCAAACTGGCCAATTGCTGCTAGTTTTAATAATAATGGCCAGGTTACATATGTCGCCCACAATTATACGGAAGAAACCTTATTAGTGTCTTTTTCTGATGGATATCAGCTAACGGTTGAAGCAGGAGAAATGAGCACAAATCGAGGTGAAGCAATATTAGGCTCAATACAAACTGATTTTAATCAGTCATATCTAAATGGTAGTGCTTTAATTAGTTTTGATTCCCAAAACCAAGATATCACTAGGGTTGAATTTTATGATAATGGTAATCTAATTGGCGAGGCAATATCTCAACCATTTGAATTTACAGTTCAGAATCTTTCTTTGGGTACTCATGATATATATGCTAAAATGTTTTCTGGTTCTGAATTTGGATTAACGAATTTCGTTACAATTGTAGTTGGTGAGCAGTTAGCATATAACAATTCTCAAAATAATATTCCCGGAATAATCGAGCCAGGTAAGTATGATATTTTTGAAGGTGGTTTAGGTCAAAATATTTCATATTTTGATAATTCACTTAATAATGAAGGAACTTATAGAATAGATGAATATGTAGATGTTGAATACATTGGAAATACAGAGGGGCCGACTTTGGGCTGGATTGAACCAGGCGAATGGGTAGAATATTCAATCAATGTATTATCAGCAGGCTATTATGATTTAGAATATAGATATGCTTCAGATATTGCAGGAGGTGGTGGCCCTTTTTATCTTGAAATTAATGAGCAACAAGTCAGTGACAATATTTACGCCGGAAACACTGGGGATTGGTATAACTGGCAACCCGGAAACGCCCAAAATGTTGAGTTGAATAGAGGTCAACATATACTCCGCATTGTTTTTATCGAAGGTGGTTTTAATCTTGGTAGATTAAATTTTACATTTAATAGAAACTTAGATTATAATCCTCCATTATCAAACGCTGGAGAAGATTTAATTGTGATTTTACCAAATTCAACGACCACCCTAAACGGTAGTTTGAGCTCAGATACAGATACGGATAATTTAAATTTTCAATGGACTCAAATTTATGGCCCTAATACTGTATATGTATCATCCCCTCAAACTGTAGAAACGGGTATTACTGGATTAATGAAGGGTACATATAAATTTAATCTTATTGTTGATGATAATACTCATTCTTCCGAAGATGATGTCTACGTATTTGTATCTGATTCTGAATACTTACCACCTACTGTATCCCTCAATACATCAAATTTAAGTGATACATATTACCAAGGCACTTCTATTGAACTTGTTGCCAGTGCGACTGATATTGATGGAAATATAGAATTAATTCAATTTTTTGATAACACCACAATTATAGCTGAAATAACAGAAGGACCTTTTCAATTTTATTGGGATGATATTTC
>Ga0114997_10000411_pt1 | contig 34904 bp, 24 predicted proteins | sample ArcticOcean_MG_C_2_FD_87045 | JGI IMG/M metagenome (GOLD analysis project Ga0114997, IMG submission 87045) | Marine microbial communities from western Arctic Ocean - ArcticOcean_MG_CB4_136 | ecosystem: Environmental > Aquatic > Marine > Oceanic | place: Arctic Ocean: Canada Basin | collected... | reverse complement strand
GAGGAGGAACGAGGAGGCGCGAGGAAAACAAGGACGACGAATACGAATCTGAACGATAAATTTGAAGACGCGGTGGAAAGCCCGCAAGGCTCTTCGCAAGTGCATCCGAGAGAGAGCAGAGATGATGACGACACATTTAGTGGGAAAACTATCGACGCGGCCGACCCGTGGGCGGTGCCGGCGACGGAATATGAGCACCATCGACAAAGAAATGCGTCCACATCCGATACGACAAAAAGAACGCATTCACCATCGGTTCGTTCCGCTGGTATTGCATCTGCGCAGCAAAGTTTACACTCGATGCACCAGGTTGAAAATATATCGCCGGCAAAGATACGAAACACGTGGTCGCCGAAAACGAAGACGACGCCGACGAAACAAACTTCCGTCGCCGTGCCTCGACCAGTTTCGCCATATGCGCACGTTAAAAATAAAGATGGTACGCATCATTACAATAAACAACACCAGCAACAAAACCGTCAATCGACGAAAGTCATCGTCAAAAAGCCACAGCACCACCAGACGATAAATCGAGAGAATCTCTCAAACGAGAGTTATTTGGGACCATGGCGAGGCGAAGAAAGAGCTCGTTTATTCGCGTACGAGGCATGCTTACAGTCGTGTTTGGAAGGATCGCTCGGCACCCAAGCTGCGCAGTCTAAAGTAGACATGGCTGTTCGATTTCTTACGGACAGATGTCGCGAGCTTCGCGTTGGATTCGGTTTAGAAACCGTGTTGGTTGGGACGAGACCACAGAACGAGTATTTTCCTTCGCATCAACAAGCGTCGACGTCGAATGAAAATATTAACGATTTAGGCGAGCACAACGGAAGAAGTGGAAGTGCGAATGTAGCATCAAAAGCTGGTAACGATGTGAGCATGCTTGGCGGTGCTGGTGGTGCAAAATGGGCAGCTTTGAATATTGACGTTTTGGGTGTAGATATCGCCGAGCGCGGTTTGAAAAAATATTCCAAAGGTTGGGATCCGCGGATGTCCATGAATACGAACGATCTCCGCGGCCGTGAAGTAAAGATACAAACAACCGGCGGTCCGGGAAGCGCTGACTCTGTCGCGGATTTCATGTTTGAGAATTTGCACGCGAACGGAGGCACCCCCGCGACGCAAAAGCCTTCGAACGAAGACGGGAATAAAAAGTTGAGAAGTTTCAACGAATCAATGTCGATGTCGAAAATGATCGATAAGAGCGGACCTTCTTCTTCCATGGTGTCCAAACTCAAGCGTTTGCCGCTCGGGCCTGGCGATGAAATGCTCGTCGTTGAAGTGTACGTTCGATCTGGTAAAACGGCTAGAGCGCAAGCTTCGCTTGAGGACGTGTGCGAGTGGTGCAGAGCGAACGGCGAAGTTGATTTACCGTTGTACGTAAACGCGACGGTCAAAGATAAAGAAAACGATGGCGCGATGAAAAATATCACGTACAATAAAGGGAGCATAAAATTGAGCGTGAACTTTGAGGTTGCGGTTGGCATCGGCGCGTCATCGGCGCCGCCGGGTTCTGATCCAGGTTTTTTTGGCAAGAATTCGAGTAAAAATGGAGTCCAATTATCCACGTCGGGTGCATACGACATCGCTTTAGCAGCTGCTTTGAGATCCTTACACTTTACGAGGAGACGTTTGCAGTTGCACGGACACTGGGCTTGGCTACTGGAGGAGTTACGTTGCAACAATAACGTTTCCGAGTCCTACGCGAGTTTACGATACGTTCAGCACTTGTTAGCGGTTGCGACTCCAACGGCGGATTGCTTGTCTTTAATATGCCAGCACTTGAAGTTACCTCTGCGTAAAGAAGCTGAAGGTACCTTATCTGGAATGGAATTACAAACTCTGAATGGGCACGTGAGAGGAGGCGTGTTGTCGCTCGTGTGCGTCTGCTTTCAAAATTACAAATCGTTGGACGAATCTGAGTTTCGAGGGATCGTGGATGCAAACTCAACTCCGCATGAAATTCCAGCACCTGCTCTGGATGTTTCGTTGGAGTTGTTTAGAATGTTGAAGCGAAACGAGACGAACGACCAAGTATTTGAAATTTTGGCGAGCAACTTATCGAGCGCAGCGCGAACGTGTTACAAGAGGAATAAAGCAGTAATTTTAGGAGACGCGCAAATGCTCGCCATGCAAGATCCTGAGACGAACTCGACTTTATACCAGCTCATCGGTACGTTGTGCCAAAACATTTTGAAAGAGTTGGAAGTTGATCACGTTGTCCAAGACTCGTGCTTGATGCCGATTGGATTTTCCTTACCGTTAGTTTCTTCTGATATTTATTGTGCCGAATTGACATCCACGGTGTCGTACGCCTTGAAGAAAACGCCGCCGAACGCTCCGCCGACGAATGAAGTGCTCGGGTGCATTGATTACTGTTGTGAAGTCGAAAGCACTTCGTTGCGAGAAGAAGGCGAATCACCGAGCGTTCCAGCAAGATGTGATACCAGAGGTTTGTTTCAATCGCACATCGATCGATGGATCGAATCCGCTCGATTACGCTTAGAAGCCGGTTGTTCGAACGCGTTGAACAATAAAGGCATTTCAGAAGCTGCTATGGACGATATTTACGCCGAAATGCATCTCGCTTTGGAAGGTTTTGAGAAAATTGTGACGCGTTGGCCAGATATCGGTTTGCCTTTGGAGGGGATACTCGTCGGCGCGGAGCGGCTGGTGTTGCTTCGCATTTACGAAACGGTCGAGCACTTACAACTCGGTCGTGACTTTAGAGATGCGGTTTCTGAAACGACTGCTCAAATGAATGGCCACAAGAGAAACTCCACAAACTTTAAATCGAGCGCGCGAGGCGGCGTCAGCAAATTCATTCACAATAACAACACAAAGATGGAAAATTTCATGAGCATGGCGAAAGATGCAAAGCGCGCTTTGACGACGTTTGGAAAAGCCACAACGTCGGCAGCAAAGGTTGCAAAACGTACGGTGACGAAAACTACGCAAGATGTGAGACGATTCGCTACGTTTGAGCGTCAACCGCAAGGTTTGCCCTCCGAGCTCGCGGCGGCCTTGAGTGCCGTGAAAGCCATGGAAATGTTTCGTCCAGAGTTGTGTCAACGCCTCTCAAAGTGGGTTGAAGCTGGACACGGTTGCGACGAGGAGTTTGGCAGGAAAATGGTTGAAGTTCTCGGCGAGCTGAGAGCACAGTACGCGGGATACATGCGAAGAGCAGTTGCTGGTGTTGCCGCGAGCGGGCCGTCATTACGTTTGGCGTTGAGAGATGCGAGACCGGATGCGCACATTGACGCGGTATTAGACCCCGTTTTAAAATACGTGGATGACATCTCTTCGATGCTCGCCCGCGCTTTGTCGCACAGAAGAGCGTACGTAGGTGTTCTCAGAGGTTTGTGGGATTCCATGGGAAGTGAAGCGCTGTTATTTTACGAAGAGGATTTGAAGCAACGCTCGAGCTGGACTCGTCGCGTGCTTGCAGCTGGTGCAGTTGAACGCATCGGTGAAATATTTCGCAGCATGATTCGCAACCAGTTGGAACAAGAAGTCAAGGAGAAAGATTTAGAAGCGCCCGCTCCGATTGCAAAACTGAACGAGTTGAACTCCTCGAGTGCGAATGGAGGAAGCATAAACGTATATTAGCTTAATTATGAACATTTTTTATTAATTTCATCGTCGCCAAGTATTTATTCAATGTGTATTTCAATCTTTTCGTTTGATAAAATCTAACGTCGCCGCAGCTCTTTCGCTCAAAGTTGAAGAGGAGACGTTTGCGTCTTTGCTATTCGATCCATCTCTTTCATTCAACTGTCTTCTGAGCTTTTCTGCTTCGTTCTTTGCTTCCTCTAATTCGAATCGGAGGGCTATATCGTCCGCAACATGATCCCCGGTGTTACCTGTCGCGAACTGTTTCCTCTCTAACTTGTTATTCAACGCTCTCGCTTCCAAGCGTTCTTGAGCGCGCACCTGGTTCACGTGGTCCACCGTTTGTCTCACGTACACACCTATCCACAAAATGATAAACGCAAACGCAACGACAAAGTAGCCCGAATCTGGATTTCTATCCGCCACCGTTTTCAAGTGTCCGTGCACGTTCAAAACTTTGTGCACCTTTCTCAATCGTTTCGTTTGTTCGCTCTCATCCTTCGCACCGTTTTGGATGTGTTTTAGCAAGGCTGGATTTTCGTTCCTCACTGGGTTTTCTAAATCATCCGCGGATGGAACGATCGTCCCTTTACCCAACACGTTGTTCTTCTTCTGTTGCGCGGAAAGAGCTCCTCCTTGTTGTTCCGCCATCGCTTGTTCCATGCCCGCGAATTGTTTCAGCGTTCTCGCCGCTTCCCCTGCGCCACACAAAGAAGAGAAGAGCAGAACGCATAATAACATCGACGACGAGAGGAGAAGGAAGGAGAAAGAAGAAGAAGAAGACAAAGAAGAGCGTTTTTTGCGCGTTGCCATCGTCGCTGCCGTTCTCATGATGATGATGTCTCTTTTTCTTTTCTCCTCTCTTCTCGTTGTTGTTGTTGTTCTTGTTGTTCTTGTTCTTGTTCTTGTTCTTGTTGAGAGGATCTTCTTCTTCGTGTAATCCGCAAAAACACGGGAGAAACACTGATGAGAAAGAAGTGTGCTGATGAAGTAATGGTGCAAAAACTGAATCTTCTTTCTGGTAAAAGTTGTTTGTGGTGAAAGAAACGTCGTCACAAGAAAAAAAAAAAAAAGTATATGCGGTCGTCGTGTGCTCATCATCATCACTCGTGCAGCAGCACGTTACCATCATCGTCTTCATCTTCTCCTTCTTCGCGTGCCGCAAAATTGCAAACCCTAATTGGAAGAAGCCATCATCATCCTTCTCAAAGAAATAGCATCACATCAGTTAAAACTCGTATTTTCCAACAAGATAATGGACAGAAAACAATCGACGATGGGATGCCCACAAGAGACGAAGAACAGGAAGCGATTGAAGCGTTAGAGGCTATATTAGAAAAAGACAAGTTTAAAAAGTTGGTGTATGAACCGCAAGGGTATCTGTTACAAACTGTTCAGGAAGGTCAGAGTGGTGAACGAGTCACCATCGAGGTGGGACCGACGGCTGAGAAAAAAAGCCAGAGGAAATTTTTGTTCAAGAAAGTCTTAGCGACGGAGAGCTCCATCATAGCGTACGAAGCGTTGAGACCATTAGGGATTGTTTTTGAGGTGGACACGTTTGGATTCTTACGAGTGGTCGATTTTAATCCCACGTCCAAAGCGTACCAACGCGACGCCGTCCAACGTTTACAACCGGCGACGTCGATGTCGCAATCGCCAGCCATCGGCGACGTGTTGAGAGGCTTCACCGCGGTATCCATTAAATACGGGCCGCGAGCGGCTTTACTCGGCGATCTATCTGGAACCAAACGGATGGTAGTCACCTACGGAGTGGATAATCAGACGAGCAGATCGATTTCCAAGGCGTTGGCGAGCGGTACGGTAGCAGACGGACCGATGACGTTAGTGTTGGAAAGAGCGAAGGATCCGAAAGAGAGGACAAACTGGAAGCCCGAAGAGATTCCGACGGAAAACGTACGAAGAGAGGCGGAAAAGAAACAAATATTCGTCGACGATGGATTCTCGACGGCAAATGCAACGTTTGCAGCGTTATCTTCCGCATTTATATTGCTCTTATTGGCTGGCTTTAGTTAAATAGAAAAGAGATTAGATTACTATGTTTTTGTATTTTACGTTTCTGCTATGTAATTGTTTGTGTGTTGTGTGTTGTTCAAATGTTTATGTTATTAAAAAGTCATCGCTTGCGCTTCATTTCTGATGGTTTCAAACAACGCGGAAGATAAATACCTCTCGCCAAAGGATGGAAACACGGTAGCAATTAATTTTCCAGCGTTTTCTTCTCTCCCGGCGAGCTGAATCGCCGCTAACGCGGCGGCGCCGGAGGAAATACCAACCATCAATCCCTCTTTCAAAGCTAAATCTTTTGCGCACTCAATGGCATCGTCCGAGGCGATTTGAATGACCTCGTCGATAATGTCAACATCGAGAACTCCCGGGATGAATCCAGCACCAATGCCTTGAATTTTATGCGGACCTGGAGAACCGCCGGACAGGACTGGAGATTCCGCCGGTTCCACCGCGACGATTTTTATGTTTGGATTTTTCGATTTCAAATAACGCCCGGTGCCGGTAATGGTCCCGCCAGTTCCGACGCCGCAGACTAAGATATCAATCTGACCAGCCGTATCTTCCCAAATCTCCGGACCAGTCGTCTCGAAGTGCACCTGCGGATTTGCCGGGTTCTCAAACTGTTGTAAAATAACTGAATCTTTGCTCTCTTTCGCAATCTCTTCCGCTTTCATCACCGCGCCTTTCATCCCTTTCGCCGGGTCTGTCAACACTAAGTTCGCCCCAAATGCCTTCAACAAGATTCTTCTCTCTAAAGACATCGACGCGGGCATGGTTAAAGTCAAATCGTACCCTTTCGCCGCGGCAATAAATGCCAAGCCGATGCCGGTGTTCCCCGACGTCGGTTCCACGAGTAAAGACTTCCCCGGCGATATCGTCCCTTCTCTTTCGGCAGAGTTTATCATCGCTAATCCAATTCTATCCTTCACCGAACAGCACGGTTCCATGATTTCCAATTTCGCCGCGACTTCTGCTTTCGTTCCTTCGGTTACTTTATTCAAATATACCATCGGCGTGCATCCGACCAACTGCGTGACTGAGTCTGCAATGTTCACTCGAGATTGCGCCTTCGTCTGTTTTATAATAATTATTACACGTTTGTTATTTTTATGTGAGCGTGTATGATGATGAATGAGAACAAAAGTTAGCGCGGGAACGCGATGATGGAAGCTCGAGGACGTGCACGCATACAACGACAGAGAGAAAGAAAGGGAAAGAAGAGTTGTCGTCGCGAGGAGAAGTCATTTGTTTTGATCGAATGAATTTGTTTTACTCGACGTCGACGAGAAAAAGGGTAAATTGATGATGACGATGATGAATAAAACGTACCGTCACGTTGATGCTTTTCTTGCTCCTCTGCTTCGGTGACGCGCGATACTGCTTCTTGAGTAAAGAGGATGATGAAGAAGAAGAAGTCGATGGTCGAACAATCGATCGTGTTGTGGTAGTAGAAAACATATTTTTATTCTAATGGAGACAATTCAGTTACGCAAAAAGAGGTTTTTGTTGTTGTTCCACCAAAATTCCTTTTGCCTTTTTTGTTGCCTCTCTTTTCTTCGCACAACCAAAAAACGAACAACATGAGATGAAAATGTGTCTTGTCAAACACCAAACAATTTAAACACAAACCACAACCTCCAAAAAAAAGGCATGCAAAGATTTGCTGCGCTCAGAACTACTACGGCGACTACTACTACTACTACTAAGGCTGTGTCATCATCCAGAAGATATTTAAAATCATCTTCTGCTGCTGCTTCTGCTAATACTTTTAACACTCCTAATAAGAGAAGAGTTTCTCTTCACTTTGCGCGAAGAAAGTCACTCGTCAAACGCCATCAACGTCATCAACAACGAAGACAAATAATAAAAAAATCATCGTCGCGATGGCTTCTTCTTCTTCCTCTTCTCAAACAACAACGGCTGAGTTTATCGAAAACTTCAACCGAGACTATTTGCAAAGACACAAATCTTACGAGGATAACTTTTGGGAGACGAAAATGGATTTAAAGGGTAACTCCGTGGAGAACTTGAACACGTCGTTCAACGCGTTAGAGACATTCTTGGGTGACCAGAATACGTTAGAGAAAGTGAGAGAGTTGTTGAAACGAACCGACGGAAGCGTCTCCGAGGAACAGAAAATTGTTTTGAACCAAATCGAAAAGACTTTGAAGTGTTACATCGTCGAATCGGACGATGCGAAAGCATTGAGAGAATCTATGATGAAGAAGGAAGGTACTTTACAAAAATCCAGAAACAACTTGAAGACGCAATACACGGACAAAGACGGAAAGGTTGTCGACACGACGCCGACGGTCATTCGAACCAAAATGCGTTCGGATCCAGAGGAAAGCGTTCGGAAATCGTGTTGGGAAATGTTGAGGAAAAACGGTCCGTTCTTATTGGATAACGGTTTCTGCGACATCATCAAAGAACGCAACCGCTTCGCTCGCGAGCTCGGCTTTGAAGACTTTTACGACTTGAAAGTAACCAACGCCGAAGGGTTCTCGAAGAAAAAATGTTTCGAAATGCTCGATGGTTTAGAGCAAGCGACGAAGCCTTTGCTAGACAAAGCATTGGAAATGTTGAAAAAGGAAAAGGGGGAGGACGCGACCAAACCGTGGAACACCGGGTTCGCGCTGAGCGGTGAGTTGACGAAACTTACCGATCCGTACTACCCTTTCGAATACGCGCCCGAGGTGTGGGGTCGATCCTTTTCGAAAATGAACATTAAATATAAAGGCGCGACGATGCGTTTGGATCTGTGCGACAGAAAGGGTAAATATCCGAACGGATTTTGCCACTGGCCGACTGCGCCGTACAAGACACAAGACGGTACGTTTATACCGTCCGAAACAAACTTTACCTCTTTGGCGACGCCGGATGAAATCGGGTCCGGAAACACCGCGTTGACGACGTTGATGCACGAAGGTGGTCACGCCGCGCACTTTTCCAACATTGTCCAAGGATCTCCTTTGTTTTCTCAAGAACGCGCGCCGTTCTCCGTTGCATTGGCGGAAACGCAATCGATGTTTCTCGATGCTCTCTGCGAAGATGCGAGCTGGCAAGCGCGCTATGCGAAGAACCGCAAGGGAGAGACGATTCCGTGGGAATTAATCGAACGCTCGATTAAAGAGAGACACCCGTATAAAGTTTTTCAATTGCGTGGTATGATTGCGGTGCCTTACTTTGAGAAAGCGTTGTACGAAATGGACGAGAAAGACTTAACTCCAGAAAACGTTTTGAAAGTCGCGGATGAAGTCGAAATGAAAATCCAAGGCGGTTTAGCCGGACGTCCGTTGATGTCCGTGCCGCACATTCTCGCCGACGAGTCGAGTTGCTATTACCACGGCTATGTCTTCGCGGAAATGGCCGTGCACCAAACTCGTGAATACTTTTTCACAACCGGGGATGGTACTATCGTCGATAATCCTCGCGTCGGGAAGGAGTTGATCGAGAACTATTGGGTGCACGGAAGCGGAAATCCGGGCTTTCTTGGATTGGTGAACAACCTCACCGGAAGTCCTTTGAAACACGACGCGTGGGTGAATGAGTTGGGCGTGGAAGTTGAGGACATGTTGAAGGACGAAAAAGCGGAATACGAGAAAGCGTTAGCGTCGGCTTCGTCCTCGAGTAAGGATGAAATCGATTTGGAAATGCGTGCTATCTTTGTCCACGGGGACGACGTCATTTCCGATTCGAACGATTCTAGTTTCACGGATGCGTGCGAGAAATTCAGAGGTTGGATCTATCAAGAGTGGCCAAAGACGAAAACCATGGCTTAATATTTCTACAATACTATTAGAGTACATTTGACATCATCTATCATATGGTAACTCCCGCTTTGGTTCTCTCGAGTCGAAACGCCGACGCCCCGGAAATTTACCTCCTCCTCCACCACTACCACCGCGTTCGTTATTATATCCGTGCTGCGATCTTCGATCTCGATCTCTACCGCGGCGCGCATCTCTTCTACGGTCCAAATATGCTCTGCTCTTCCTAAACTGATCCGCCTTCTCTTCTCTTTTTCTCTTTTGCGCCTCGCGCGCTTCGATAAATTGTTTCGGTACCCCTGTTTCTTCGTCCAAGTTTGTTACTAACTGCCAAAGCTCTGACATGAACGTCTCCGTGTTTTCCTTCTCTAAAAATGGGAGCAGCTGTTCGTAAAACTTAGTCCCATCCACGGCTTTGCCCGTTTCGCTGCACTCGTCGAACATGTTCACGATTAAGCCGTTCAAAACCTCGTCTTCGAACGATAACATATTCGTCACTTTGGTTTCCGTCCATTGCGCTAATTCTTCTTTCCCTTCTTTTTTTATTTTCGCAAAGTTTACTTTCTTCTTCAAGATTATTGGGAGACTGACGATCGAGGACTTGTTCTTTCTGCTGATACCACCTTCCCCTGCTCTCGAAAACGCGGGCATTCTTGATATCCTCTCTTTGTTCTTGTGGGCGGAGTTATTTATTTATTATGGCGTTGAATGATGAGAGTTTGTTTCTCTGCATGCAGTTATTGATTAATTTATTAAAAACACAACAAGCTGACAAGGAAAAAAAAACTTCTCCGGCGCATAACAAAAAGGGAAGCAAACACAATCAAGAAAGCAAGTGCGAGAGAGAGAAAGAGAGAGAAAGAAAGAAAGAAAGAAAAATAAGAATAAGAATAGAGTAAGAATAAGAGTGATGCCTGTGCGAATACGTCTCGCTCGTTTCGGGCAGAAGAACAGACCTTTTTATAGGATATTCGTGGCCGATTCCAGGGCGCCAAGGGATGGGAAACATTTGGAAGTGGTCGGACATTACGACCCGATCCCGTCCAAGGACTCGCACAAACACGTTGGTTTAAACATAGATAGGATTAAATATTGGTTATCAGTAGGAGCGCAGCCATCGGATACGGTGAGGCGGATATTGTCGCAGGCTAAGATTATCCCAAAGGCTCCGACGAGAGGGAGCGCCGCAACCGCGTTAGAAAAATAAAAAGAAGAAGGAGAAGAAGAACAAAGAGCTTGTACTATTATTAATAACATCATCATCATCTTCATCATCATCACTATGTACCTGTGTACACATGCGCGCTTTACAGTTAGATTTCTATTCTCGCATCGATAGCGACTTGCGTGCATTTGCGAGCTTGTTTACATGTTGCTTTTGCACGTCAAACGCGCCAAAGATGTCCAAGTGATATTTGTTGGAGCGCTCCAACGCGCGGAAAGCTTCCGGTCCGCCCATGATCTCTGTGAGCGCCGTTTGCACAGACGTTTCGATTCGGACGTCGCCGCACACGTAGACGTGCGCATCCTCATTCAAGACGAGTCGCCGAATGTCATCGGCGTGTTGTCGCATTTTTGCGTCGACGTATGTCTTCGGTTGCCCTTCTTCGCGAGAGTACGCGACGATGTACTTTGTCAAATGCCCACTCTGTTCCGCGAGACGCATGTCTTGCGCGTACAGCTCGTTCGTTCGGGTTCTACAACCGTAGATGAGCCACGTTTCGGCACCCGGTTCAGAGCGCGCAGTCAATTGATCGACAAAGCCCTTGAACGGCGCGATACCCGTCCCTGCGCAAAGCATAATGATTGGTCGCGCGTTCGACTTTGGCATTCTGAACATGGGCGCCGGTCGCAGCTCGACCGTGACATTCGTACCAATCGGTATCGTCACTATAAAATCGCTGCAAAATCCGAGATTGATGCGCGCGTTATCAGCGCTGCGATACACCAGTCGTCCGACGGTGAGCGCAAAGCGCGCGTTGCCGCACACGTCTGGGGCACTCGAGACTGAGTAAAAGCGAGCTCTCAGCTTGGGGATTTGTAGCAGTATATCCTGAAGCATTGTCACACCAACCGTCTTGTCACGGCAGTGAATCGTCAACAGTGTGGGGAATTGCTCAAAGATCGTTCAGACGCACACGCCCGTCTGCTCCAACCACTCTCGTCGAAAGTCTTCTTCGCGCGCAAGCTTTTCAAGCATTTGCTTGCACTCAGATTCATCGACGTAGTTTGCCAACGACGCGAGCATTTCCGCCGGCGGTTCGGCGTTGATGTCGAGAATCTTCGTGAACAGGTCGGCGACGGAGACTCGACGCGGAATGGCTGGGTCGATGGCGCGGTTCAATGAAAAGAATGAATCCTCGAGCGACACGATTTCGATGAATTCCTTGAACCTGATTCCAAAGTGCGCGGCAAAAAATCGACCTTGGGCTTCGCTCGTACGCGGCCAAACGGCGACGTGGTCTCCGGGCTTGTAATACTCGACGCCTTTTCTGACGTCTTGCAGCTCAAACGTCACCGAAACCGTACTCAATCGTTCGGCGGAGCCTAAGAGTTCGCGTTTCACGAGCGTCGCCGTGACACCAGGTCTTTCGTATTCTGTGCGATTTCCGTGCACGTCGTGAGGGAGCAGCTTGATTGCAAACGGGGGCTGAATCGCCTTCCCACTCGCCAGGCTATCCTTGAGTAGTTGATTCACGCCGGGCGTCATTTTTTCCTTGGAGAGCAGCCAGTCGAACACAGATCGCATGTACTTCTGCACGCTCACGTCTTCGCAATCGAGCTGATCGATACAGACGACGTTGAACATTTCAGAGGCGCCGACGTCGCGCAACGCGGCTGCGAATTGCTTCCCTCCCGCGCAAAATTTTGGGTACGCTTTAGAACCAAAGGCGCAAACGCTGAAATATTTATCTTTGAGAATGTCTTTCCCTTCGTCAGAGTTTACCCAGTCCAAGAAAAGCTGGCTTCCGGTGGGTATTTGTCCAGAACCAGTCGTCGACGCGAGAAGCATGATGAATTCGCACGCTCCGATGGCTGTCTTGAAGTCGACATCCGGGTTCGCGATGTTCACCGGCCTAATCATGGGCAAGCGCTGCCGTAAGAATGACCACATCCACGTCGCACGAGACTGTGTGCGACCTCCATCGGACGCAAACAAAACCACGCCTCCGTGAACGCGACGTACGCCCTTGGTCCAATTTGCAGCCGCCAATGTCGCCCGCATCATCGCTCCGCCTGGTCCGGAGGGCGTAAAAAAGCCATTGGCAATGGCTCGCGTGACGAGCCTTTTTTCGCTCATGCCGTCGACGAGCGCAGGCTTGAGCGTGTACTCAGTCATTTTGTTCAAACCCAAATAGATGGAGCTCGTCGACGACGCCGTGGGTGGAATGATCCACTTCCAGTTGCCTGGGCAGTATCCACGATTTTTCAACTCCTCGGCGTGCCATTGAGCGAACGAAGCCGCCGCCGTGTGATGATCGACAATGCTCACGCGCGCGCGCTTGAATGAGTACAACACGGCAAAGTTGACTGCAGCTAAGGCGTGATCTCGCCACAGAGTCTCCTCCGTGGAAGAGTCTATTCCCATCGCTTCGGCAATCTTTGGAAGCAAGTTGTACCGGCTCTCGTCGCCGAAATTTCGAGTCGCAATCTCCGTCACCATGTACCAACCGTTGAACGGTGCGGCGGTGTAGTGCAAGCCTCCGAGGTCGAGAGTGATGTTTGACACTGCTGGAATACCGTACCACTTCAAACCGAGAGATGAAATTTCGGGAACATTGGGATGATGAATGGGCACCTCGAGCAGACACTCTTCTGGCAATTCAAAGATGCTCGGCGGTTGTTTCGGATCGATTTGCAAAACGAGCGGCAAGCAATCAAACATGCCTGACGACCCAGACTTTGGCGCCCACGAAAAGTACTTTTTAATCGTATCCGTAAAGTTCAACTCTGCTGGGTCGCCGATGACTTCTTCGCCATCGCCGCGATGCCCGGCGTAACGAATCAACTGCGAATTCCAAATTCTTGGGCCGTCATCCGTGCCGGGCGTTTGCGGTCGAAAAACAGTCATCAACACTGGAATGTGATCGGCGCCTATGCCTCTCTTCAAGTGCGTCTTGATTGCCTCAAACATTTGTTCATTCGTCGTCGCCTCGCGAGCGTCGATGACGTCGAGCGTGTTGTAAAATTTCCGATTGATACATTTGGGAGCGTTCCGCCAGCTCACTCGAGCGCCGTGTCTGATCTCATCAATGGTGTGCGTGTACGTTCCCGTGGATTCGATCGATTCCAACACTTCCGCGACTCTTCGCATCGTATCTTCTTCGCTCACCTTGTTTTCCTTGCCGTACAGCTCGATGAATTCAGTCGCCTCGCGCTTGAGCTTGTCCTTGGGCGCTTCTGCTTTCGATACGTCAGCCTTGAGCGGGACGCACCCGCGCGGACACACAGCTGGGTGCTTACCGTGAACGTATCCAGGGTACGGGTCCACCGTCGCGGTTCCGTGTCCAAAAGGACAACGCGAGACGGGCACGTTCGAGGATTCATCCTCGTCAGCCATCTGAAGACGAGGATTATTCGCTCAGAGACAGAGTGGTGACACGCCCTCGAAACGCCGAAAGCGAGATCGACGAGGGGTTGGTTGGCGTTCTTATTCTTGCGCCTACGTTTCTTCGCGTTGACGTCGCGGCGGGAAAAGTTGCGCGTCGCGAAGTGAAGAGGGTGAGTTCACCGAATTGTGTACACATGCGCGCTTTACATTTACATTATACTATTTCATGCTACCACTACTACGTCCTCTCCTTTTACTTCAAAGAACACGTAAATGTGCCGTGTAAACCGTGGGAAATTCTCTCGTTCAGTTTTATCGTCGCTACAGGACCGTTTTCTACTTTCGCGCCGTCTAAAACGAACAATCCAGACTGACCGTCCGGAAAGTCGTCTTGGTGAGACGAAAACATCCCGAGCAACCACACGTCGTCTTCCTTCTTTCCATTCTCTTTCGGAACTACTACTATTTCTTCACAAAACGTGCGATTACCTGCCCACCACACTTTTCTCTCGCCTGTTTTCAAATCTATCTTGACGTAACCAAGAGGCGGACCACTAACGCCTCGAAAGTTACTCAAGGAAGCGTACACGAAACGACACTCCCGCTTCCCCTCGTATAACGGATTAACGTGCGGGTGATCGATGCATAGATTTTCGCAACCCGGTGCCGCGGTCCGTTCGATGGTTTTCTTCGTTATGTTCACGACGTATCGCCACAGAACGGTCGAGTCTATGTTGTTGAAATCAGGCGTTAAGCTCGAGGCGATCGGAAAGTCCCATTCTTGGCTCGCGCCCCATTCGCCGAGAAACGTCCCTTCTTTGAAATCGTCCCAGCCTGCGGAATATAACGTCACAAATTCGTCATTAGCTTCGTTGGAAGGTTTCACACATCTATCGTCTATGGGTACGCCGTCGTGTGCGAATGGTGTGTGGATTTCAAACGCTTTCGAGGGACCTTCGATGACAATCGGCGAGGAGAAACCGTCGCGGGGGATTAGGTGAAACTTGAGAGGCAAATCCGGTTGCGAGACTAAACATTCTCCAGCTCCTTTTAATCCCGCGATATACGGTAACGGGTCAATTGTGAGATTATTGACCGCCATGACGTAATATTTTGGCGTCACGCCGAAATCATGCGGCGCTGCTTCGCACCCTTCGAGTCTAGCGACGATTGTTTTCTCGGGAACGAATGAGTTTCGGGGGAACTCGTGAAACGAAATCTCGACGGCTTTATCCGGGTAAACGAAACTTCTCCAACACCAGGCGCACAGAACATCCTTGGTTGGATCGACGTGTGGGTGCGCGGTGAATGCTTTCCCGCCCAAACCAATTCTTGATTCAACCTCTCGAGGTAAACCAAAACTTAAAACTTGGCCTTCCGGGACCAACCCGTCGAAATCGAATTCTTCCTTCCCAGCTTCACTCGTATTCAGAGTTTTTCCATCCAGTTCCACCGGGCGTCCCGCTTCGTACAGCGCAAAGACGCGATCGTTCCAATGTAAAATGTTCGTATTTGCGAGGTTTTTCGTTCGAATATCGCCAAAATTGTTCAAAATACCGCCCTCTCTCATAGTTCCAAACGTGCCCCGATATTGAATTGTCCCGCGCGCTTCTTCCTCTTTGAACTCTTTCGTTCGAACAAACTTGGAGAGAAATTGAACGCTACCGTCTTTGTTGAACTCAAAACGTAACGCGAGGCCATCTCCATCTAACATGTGTTTATATTGAGTTTCTCGCTCAAACTTCCCTGGTCCTACGCGGTACAAAATACCTTCGCGTAATTCCTTCGGTATCTCTCCGACAATATTTTCAGCCGCGATGGTGTATTCAGATTCTTTCCTCGTGGATGCGTACGCGTGTGACCAATCGGCGTGCGAATATATACACTCCCCAAAGGTGGACGGATCGTTCAGAACATCCAATTCAGTTGGCGCGTAGTTTCCTCTTCGTCTTCTTGTTTCGATTTTTCGTGTTACACTCTCAATCTCTCGTTCTTTTCCTTCTTGCATCGTCGAAGTCGCGTCTGTTTTGGACGAGGCGCAGAGGATAGGTGTTGTTCTCACTCTTCTCGACGAAGGCGACGGCGACGCGATATTGGTAGTCGCGCGAGAAGAAGCCACGCGCATCATCCTTATTCCTCCGTTTTTCGTGCGCGTAATAAATAAATAAGAGAAACTCTTCTTGCGCGCGTGGTTACCGCGTTTAATGTGTTTGACGACAGACACGTTTTCTGTTTTTGCTTGCGCATCTGAAGAATTCCTGAAAAAACGAATTAGGGGAAATCCGCACACACGACGGCGGCGAATAAAAGAGAACTCAATACTTGTCATACTTGTGTGCAAATATCGCTGCTCGTTTACGTGTAGACATTCACTCGTATAATAACAGAGTATATTTGATAGTAAAGTAAAGACAACAACAACAACGAGATGGGACGCGCGGGTAAATCTAAAAACAATCCCAACGCATCATCGTGTGGAGCCGGCGGCAGAGGAGGAGGAGGAGGAGGTAAAGGCAGAGGTAAAGGCAGAGGCAAGAACCACCACGGCGCGACCTTGAATCCACCGTGGGCGAGGAATAGTCGAGGATTTGGTGGAGGTGGTGGTTTTTGTTCTTGCGTGAACGAAAACTGCGAAAGAAGACACGAGGGCGGTGAGAGAAGAGGGAACGGTTCAGACGACGACGACGAAGAAGAAGAAGAAGAACAAAAAAGAAAAGCAAACACTACTTTCCCAGTGCCATTGGCGATGTGGGATTTAGGCCAGTGCGATCCAAAAAGATGCACGGGAAGAAAGTTACACAGATTAGGATGTTTAAAGGAGTTGCGATTATCGCAACGATTCCCTGGTGTCGTTTTAACGCCAGACGCGACGGAACACTTATCGCCGGCGGATTACGACTTGATTCGCTCTGACGGGTTAGCCGTCGTGGACTGTTCGTGGAACAGACTTGAAGATGTGCCTTGGAACAAAATTCACGGAGCAGCACCACGTTTGCTACCTTGGATGGTAGCCGCGAATGGGGTTAACTACGGTAAAGCCTGTAAGTTATCGTGCGCAGAAGCCTTAGCCGGTGGGTTGTATTGCGCTGGGTACGGCGACGCCGCGAAACAATTGATGAACAAGTTCAAATGGGGACACGGCTTCATCACTTTAAACGAAGAGCTGTTGGAGACGTATTCCGAATGCGCCACCGCCGAGGACGTGAAAAAAGCGCAAGACGAATGGTTGGCAGGTCCAAAGTTAAAAGAAGGCGAGTTGACGAGAGAAGAGCGAATACAACAGATGCTTTTTCCGCCGAGTGATTCGTCGTCATCGGAAGAAGAGGAAGAAGAAGAAGAAGAAGAAAAAGGAGGAGAAAAGGAATTTGGCATTAATGATAATGATAGTATCAGTAGTGATAGCGATAGTGATAACGATAGCAAAGCGCTTGGTAAAGGCGTAGAGAACCTCGTAATATAGTTTGTATAATGTAATGATAAAATTTACAGCGGCTTGGATGCTAAAACCGTTCTATGTCTCGGGTCCGTTTGTTCTTGATGCGCGTGCTCGAACCCGTTCGCTTTCAGCATGTTCACGACATTTATGGTGTAATACTCGTTCGAGTGCGGCTCCGTGGATTTCATCAACGTGAATAAGGCTGGTGGAAGCTTTTGAATTACCGCAGATTGCGGGTTGTTATCCGTCATAATGAACGTACCACCCGGACGCAAGATGCGAAACGCTTCCTTCATCAAAGCATCCGTCGCCGTTTCCGGACACTCGTGAATCACAAACGCTAACGAAACGACATCGACGGAATTGTCAGCCATCTTTGTGTCTTCGCCTTTGCCGTGAACCCACACCCTTTGACTTGAATCGGTTTCTTGTTCATCTCGTAACGAGGCAACGGCGAGCATGTGCGGAGACAAATCCATGCCGATTGTTTTAGCCGACGGAAACTGTCTCGAAATATACCTCGTGCTCATACCCACGGAGCAACCAATATCGACAATAACCTCCGGTTCGACATTGGCGGCGTTGTATTTTTCGCGATGATCTCGCAAAGTTGTCGTGTACGAATCCCGCAATCGTTGCTGCGCTTCCATAGCGGTGATGCGTTCTTTCGGATACACTCTCAATGCCATCGAGTACGTCGCCGACTCGGCTTCGCAGGCCGCCAACCAACACAAGTTCCCTTCCGTGTAAGCGTGGAATGGTTTTAAATAATATTCTGGATATTCCATCGAGCTGATTTCAATCTCATTAAATTTTGCTTGCAAGCGTTCGTCCTTTTGTAACTCTTCCGCGACTTCTCTCCACTTGATGCCGTTCTTTTCCGCGGTATCAATCAGCGTTTTCCTCGCCATTGGTTTCATGATGACTTCGTAAAGAAATTTGTTGGAAATCGCGGCATCGACGGCTTTGGATAAGATATCATCTCCGGCCCAATCTGGTTTCAACTTATCCTCTACGATCTGGTTGTTGTTGATGGTGTTATTGTTGGACCTAGCTTTCATACCGTCCATCTTTCTGTTCCTCGTCCTCGTCGTCGTCGTCGTCTTCAACGATGAGGAAGAGGATGACAATGAAGAAGAAGAAGAATCACGTCTTCGCTTATCGTTATTATTACCATTTTGTATCGTCGCGGCGAGGGATGAAGATAACGATAAAGGAGACATATTGTACCGACGATATCGTTGATGTTTTGATGATTTAAAATCTGCGTGTGCGTGTGTGTGTGATGTGTAGTAAAACTTTTGTGACGCTGGAAGGAGAGAGAAAGATACGCTTTTTGTGGTTTGTGTGAAAAAAGAGATCAGGCAAGTTAGAGACAGGTGACAGAGACAAGATTTCGACGAAAGTTGTTGTTGTTATAAAGAGTAAAAGTAGTTTTGTTACACAGAGTATTAAAAAAGACGATCGATGAAATGAACTACTCGCGGGTTAATTCGTCGTCGTCGTCTTTTTCTTCTTCTTCTTCTTCTTCTTCTTCTTATCCGTCGCATTCGTCATTTTCGCGCTCTCTTCGGCGTGTATTTTCACGCCAAACTTTTCGTCTTTCCGTTGCAGCCTTTCTTGAACTTCCTCTACGTACTTTCTGAGTTTTGGTTTTACTTTACCCATGTGCTGGTCCCCGGCGATTCCTCTCACGTTAGCGTAAAACCTATTGAACGGATTCTTCAACTTCTCCTTACGTCGCACCCACTTATCCATTTTCTCTAACCGTTGGTACTCTTTAACTTCTAAATATGCCGGCTCGACTGGGCTACCGTAGTACTTATCGAAAACGTTTCTACGCGCGTACTGCTGAAACGGCTGCTTCGTTCCAGAGAATTTACTCCAATCGATCGTATCGGGGGATATTTCTCCACCGTTACCCATGCACGTGGTACATAAAAGAGTACCTCGGCCTCTACAGAATCTACACGGCCACGTGTCGCCTTTTTCAATCTTTCTATCCCAGCCTAAAAACCGTCCTTCATCGTCGAATTCATCCTCTGGAAACTGTCCGACGACTTTTCCGAACCCTTTGCACTGTTTACACTTCATCTCTTTGCACCCTCCGCACTTATAACAATCGTGCCATTTCGCAGCTTTGAACACATCCTTCATCGCGACGACGGACGTTCCCAAGGCGACTACCTGTGCGTGTGTGTGTATATGTGTGTGTGTATATATATATATATATGTGAAGAGAGAAAGACAGTCAGAAGGAGTACTATTACACGCGATTCTTTACTCGGCAGGAGAGAAGAAGAACAAGAACAAGAACAAGAACAAGAAGAGACTTTTTGTCTTTGGCGGCGGTGGTTGATTTCGAGAGAGAGAGAAAGAAAGAGAGAGAAGAAAAAGAAAACCTCTCTTCTCTCAAAATCTGTGCGCGTGTTTTTTTTACGAGACGACGCACCTTTCCTACGGTGATGCAGATCTGCGCTATAGGGTCTTCCGGCCCTTCCGGTGCACCCTCTACTCCCATTCTTATTTACTTTACTTTACTTTACTTTACGTCGTATAACTACTACTGTGTGTTCAAGAATGAGGAGATAAAAATTTCGTGTGTTTTTGTTGATGTTCTTTTTTTTCTTCTTGTTTCTTTTTTTTTTGATTGCTTGTTTTGGTTCATCTTCGTGTTTTGGTTCATCTTCGACGCAACGAACGTCAAAAATCAGATCCCATCGACGAGCCGTCAAAAGAATTTTGCGCATTGTCCTCCGCTCTTTCTCTTTCACAATCAAAGAAGGACCCCGCAGATCAGTATATACAGAGTATTTTAACGCTAAGTACAATTCACACCCACACACAAACGCATTCAAAAGAAAGAATAATCGATCATCATCATGGGAGGAGGCGACCACAACAAAATCGACTTCGACGAAGAAAAAAGAATGAAATTCGAGACGTCGAAAGAGGTGAACATCACCTCCACGTTCGATGGTATGGGGATAAGAGAAGATTTACTGAGAGGGTTGTACGCGTACGGGTTTGAAAAACCATCCGCGATTCAGCAAAGAGCGGTTTTGCCGATCACGAGCGGGAGAGATGTCATCGCGCAAGCGCAATCGGGCACCGGGAAAACGAGCATGATTTCCTTGTCCTTGTGTCAAATGGTCGATATAACGCAAAGAGAAGTGCAAGCTTTGGTGTTATCCCCGACGAGAGAATTAGCGGTACAAACCGAGAAAACAGCGTTGGCGCTCGGGAATTACATGAACGTTCAAGTGCACGCGTGCATTGGTGGACGTTCTATAGGCGAAGACATTCGAAAATTAGACTACGGCGTGCACATAGTTTCCGGGACGCCGGGGAGAGTCTTCGATATGATTAAAAGACGCAACTTGAGAACGAAGAATATTAAAACGTTGATTCTCGATGAAGCCGACGAGATGTTAAACAAGGGATTCAAAGAGCAAATATATGACATATATCGATACCTCCCGCCGGAGACGCAAGTCGTTTTAATATCTGCGACGCTTCCGAATGAAGTTTTAGACATGACGTCAAAGTTCATGACTGATCCGATTCGAATTTTAGTCAAGAGAGATGAGTTGACGTTAGAAGGTATCAAGCAATTCTTCGTCGCGGTAGAAAAGGAGGAGTGGAAGTTTGATACGCTGTGCGATTTGTACGATACTTTGACCATCACGCAGGCGGTTATATTTGTAAACACGAAGAAAAAAGTAGATTGGTTGACGGAAAAGATGCGAAAGAATAATTTTACGGTGTCGTCTATGCACGGCGACATGCCGCAAAAAGAGAGAGAAGCCATCATGGCGGAGTTTAGAGGTGGAACGACGAGAGTATTAATCACCACGGACGTTTGGGCCAGAGGTATCGACGTCCAACAGGTCTCTCTGGTCATAAACTACGATTTACCAAACAACCGGGAAAACTACATCCACAGAATCGGTCGTTCCGGGAGATACGGCAGAAAAGGCGTGGCGATTACATTCTTGAAAGCGGAAGACACGCAGGCGCTGAGAGATATCGAGCAGTTTTACTCGACGCAAATCGATGAAATGCCCGTGAATGTAGCTGATCTGATTTAAAGCGTGTAATATATTAAAACAATTCATCGTCGTCGACACGCAAACTATCATCAAACTATCAATTTGGGTGGTACGAGTACCCATGTACCCTATTTTTCACCAACTTGGCATTTTGTTTTTCCCACACAAGAATTCCGCACGCATCACTCCTCATCCGTCACTCTACATACTGCTCAAGTAATAATGAGCTCACGCGGTGGTGAAGGAGACGAAGGACACCTCCTCATCGAAGAGGGCATGGGAGACGTCCTCTCTCCGGAGGAGATTTCCGACTTAATCACAAAGTACAGTGGACACGAAATCGTGAAAAATGTGTTGGAGTGTGCCTCTTTGGAGGAACTCAACGAGAAAGCCTCGATTGCGAACGATCGACTGCACAAACTCGAAAACGAATCCATCAAACAACACGCGAAAGAGTGCGATAACTTGGTACTCTTACAGGAGAAGATTCATGACTGCGACGAAACGCTCGCGCACATTGAAAACGTTTTATCAAACTTCCAAACGAGTTTAGGCAAAATCAGTGGAGAAATATCAAACTTGCAAAGCTCGTCCAGTCACGTCACGCAAAGATTATTGGAGTGCAAAGAGACTGAATTAGCACTCGGGGAATACGTAGAGCAGCTGACGATATCGCCAGATTTAATCGCGAAAGTTTTGTCCACGGAAGTTGGCGACGGCACTGAGTACATACAAGTCTGTAAAGCGCTTTCGGAGAAACTCATATTCAAGAGAGACGTGAAACGAAGAGGCGGCCAAGACGCGACGTACGCGGCGTTTACGGACATCGAATCCGAGTTGGAACGATTGCGAATCAAAGCTATTCAAAAAGTTCGCGATTTCTTTATCCAGAAGTTTCATTCATTGAGGAAGCCGAAAACGAACATTCAGCTGTTGCAAACAAACGTCTTGAAAAAGTATAAACCTCTCGTGGATTTCCTCCAAGTGCACGGCGCGGATATTTTTCGAGAAATCAGAGCATTATACGTGGAAACGATGGGTAAAGTGTTGAAGACAGCGTTACAAAACTATATTTCTGCGCTTAGCGTACTTAAACTCGAATCGGGTTCTACGTCGAAGAACAAGACAGGTCAATACATCGGTGACGTCGATGCCTCGGCTTCTTCTTCGTCAGCAACGTTATTGTCTGCATCAACGTCTGCCAATAACGCAAGTGGTGGTGGCGGTGGTGGCGGCGGCGGCAGCGGTAGTCACTTCATATCATCGCTCGGACAGGGAAGCGGCATCGCCGGTTCTATACCAACGACCAACGATGGAAAAAATGCGCATACAAACTTCTCCCTAGGAAAGCGCGCAAATACTCTTGCGAATATAGAAACGGCTGCGCCAATCATAGCGCACTCGATTTCGGGTTCTAAACTTCCCTGGGAAGCACTGTTTCGAAGTTCACAAAAATTATTAGTCGACATGGCAACGTTTGAATACTTGTTTTGCATAGATTTCTGGAAAGGCGACTCACAAATCTTCCGCGACGTGTTTGCGCAACCGTTACAAGCGATGGATGAATACGTGCAAAGTTGTATCAATACGAATTTTGACGCCATCGGATTAGCGCTGGCTATTTTGATCAACCGCGGTCATCAAAAATTGATGCAAAAAAGAAGAATCCCTTCCTTAGATTTGCTCCTAGACAAGGTCAACATCATGCTGTGGCCAAAGTTTAAGATGGTTTTCGACGCGCACATTAAATCTGTAGTTTCGGCGTGTGAGAATGCGAAAAATCAAACGAAATTGTTTGTTGATGATGTTTCCGCGCATTACGTCACGCGACGGTACGCAGAGTTTACGGCATCTATGACGGTTTTGTCAAAATTAGAGGGTGGCGATAACCAGTTGCGAAATAACTTGGAGCGTTTACGAAAGACGCAGTACGATTTACTCGTCAAACTCGCAGAGCGATTCACCACGCCGAAACGTCGTTCGTGCTTTTTGTTGAATAATTACGATTTGATCCATCAGATCTTGAGCACAGATGAAAACTTAGAGCATGAACTCGGATTCTTTGACGAACAGCTGATCATAGAGACGGATGCTTTCGTCCAGATTGAACTAGAAACGCATTTTGGCGACGCGTTACTACAAATTGAAAGTTTAGAATTCGGCAAATCTTCGCCGGACGTGGCGGTGGAGCAATCGATACAGATTTTGAAAGCTTTCTCGGAGCAGTGGAAACAACAAATTACAAAGATAAATAGCGAAATCGTGTCGCTCTTCTCCAACTATAATCGAGGTATGGATATTTTGCAGCGAACGCTGAGTTCCTTACTTGTCAAGTACACGGATGCGTGTGAAAAAACAAGCGCGAGTGGAGAAGAGGCGAAGAAAACTGTGGATGCGATTCGAGTGACCAATGCGGCATTCTTGTTTGAGTGTAAGCGATATGCGCGAGCTAAATAAGTATAGGATGTAGATTTGGGGAAACCGTTGGCCACGTTTTGACCAACTGGACGGCGGTTTTTTTCAGATATAGCATAGAGATTGTAAAATAATATAATATAGATTGGTTCCAGGTACTGTACCTGGTACCACTGGTATACATTAATGCTATTCTAATCTAGCAATCACTATTTAAAGCTCTGCTGCTTATTGCCAGCTCGCGGGAAGGCTCTGGACTTCAAATTCGTTTTCCCGAAGGGCTCAATCCATTCACCGCCGTCGAACCCTTTTTTGCCTTTTATCGCGTCGAGTCGTTTCTGCTCAGTTATTTTCTTCAACATGTCCGGACCCTTCAGTATCTCTGCGTGCACGGACTTAATTCCGAGCGTCTTTTGCGTTTGTTCTACGATCTCATTGTGCGATTTCGCTCCTTTAGTCAATCTTTTGAAGTCCGCCTGCTTCTCTTTTTCCATCTGTATGCGCTCATCCTCTTCTGCGTCTGAATCTGCATCGGAATCATCGTTTAAACTAAAACCTCCTCCGTTTGACATCATCATCGCCTTCTTTTGGCGCTTACGCAAGTCAGCTCGCGCTTTCATTGCTTCTTCTTTGATGCCCATGCCGCCGTTACCATCCTCGTCTTCATCATCTTCGTCATTCATGAGCTCGCCGTCGTGCGTTGAGCCAAAACCGAGTTTTTGGGTTGTTTTCGTGCGTATCGGTGCCGGTAAAGATATTCCACCGGCAATTTCGATGCGCTTCGATTTGTCTTTATTTCGCTCGGCGATACTTTTAAGTAAAACGTCATCTGACTTCCGTTTCTTGCCTTTCTGCGCACTCTTATTCTCGATTTCTTCTCCATCCCGTCTTCTGTCACCGTAACCACCAGATGCCGCAATGGAATGGTACATGGGGAACACGTTTTGTCTATTGCTTACTAACTCTGTTTGGATGCGATCCGCCACTTCCTTGGCTGCTTTTGCGTGAGCATCGCTATCATCATCGTTATCCTCGTCGGAAGTCGACGTCATCATCATCATTTTCATCATGCCTCCCGCTTTTTTCTTTGTTTTCTTCTTCGTTGTATCCGTATGCTTATCAGTTGCTTCCACCGGTGCTGCTCTTCCTCCTCCTCCTCCTCCTTCATCTCCTCCATCGCTACTCTTTTTCAAGTCTTTTTTATCATCCTTTTCTTTCTCTAACAACATAGCTGCTTCGTGTTCTCTGCGAAAAAGTTCGCCAGCAGAAGGAGCGGCATTCACTGGAGAGCCTCTTTCTACGGCGCTTTTGATAATATCCGCAATGACATGACTGAATTTTGCCACGAGTGAAGACTCACCTCTCGCTGTTGACACTACATCACGCGCCACTTTTGGTTGCTCTGACGCTAAACGAAGCATCAAATGGCGAGGCATTACAAATCCTAAGCTCTCATCGTTCGCTCGCGCGCAATCGTCTCTCCACTTGAATAACGCTTCCATGGCCGCTTGAGCGACGGGCGATTTCAAAATTTCTTGCGAAAGCTGCGCCTGCTGCGCCGACCGAGTTAAAGTATTTCCGTGTCCGCTACCACCACCGCTACTCGCATTTGCAGATTTCATCAAGTCATCGTGATAGGACAAGTCCGTGATCACTTGCGGCTCGTATGTCAATAAGCACACGTCTCGGGATTTCAGAAATACCGATTGAATGCATTCAACGCCACCTTTTGCATAGAGCTCTTGCTTCAGTCGATCGTGCACATACAACAATGAGAGCGTATCGCTACGCGCATAGTTTATCATTTCGCGACTCAAAGGTCTGAGACGCCAATCTGCGAGTTGATACTTCTTTTCTGCCTTTATCCCGCAATATTGTTTTAGAAGATACGCCAATCCGAAAGAAGGAAGTTCTAAAGCGCGCGCTGCTTGTCCGGTATCAAACATGTTCACAACGTATATGCCAAAATCTCGTTGCAGCCATATCATGTCCGAATTCGCGCCGTGGAACACCTTCAACTTTTCCTCGTTTTCAAAGTGACGTCCGAGCGCCGGTCCAATCAAGTGACGGAGCCTTAAAGCGTCCACGACAAAGTCTTGTTCGCGCGTTGATATTTGGATGAGACACGTAAAACCTCTGTAGGTACGATACGAGTGGTGCTCTAAATCAACTGCAAAGATTGGTGCCTTTGAGAGCACTCCTTCGAGTTCTTCTAAACCATTTTCGTTATCGACGAACGTAGCTGGGTTCTCCTCGTTCGTAGGGGTTGGCAAAATCGGATCTGAACATCTCAATTCCCACAACTGTGCAGTTGTGTGGTCACCAGCGCTATTATGCTTTTTATCAACGTAATCTTCGATCGAATTATATTTGAACGAATCGAGCAAAACCGAAGCTAATGGATGTTTCGACTCTTTCGAAGCCGACGTTGACGCTTTTCCTTTGCCTCGAGGTGGGGGCAGCACGAAATTCATGTCTGTTTCCGTGCGGTTATCCACGACATCTTTGAACGCCTCTTGAGGTCGAGAAATGGACAAACCGCCTCCACGAAATGCTGCGTTGCTGCTGTTCTTCCTCCCACTCGCGTCATTTTTGAACGACGCATCATTCTGTGTGCTCTGGGCCAACTTTTCGTTATTCGCCGCCGCATCCCCTCGTGCACGCATGATGTGTTCGTCTATTTTATCGCACTGTTCGTCATTTTTAGCGATTAATTCTTCGAATACGCGCTCTATGCGTGCATTCTCATCATTCTCATCCTCATCCTCATCCTTCTTTTCTTTCATTTCCTTAAGAAACTTTTCACGTATCAAAGTATCCGCGCGTTCCGCCGCACAGTCTATCTCTTTTGCCAACGCGATTTTCGAGAAGAAGAAGTCCCCTCCTGCAGGGTACTCCACATCAGCCAACGACGACGAGAGAAAAGACGCGGTGATTTTGTCGTCGCTCATTTCGTTACGCGTGGAGACGAGAAGGATTTATGTTCTCTTGATATTTTTGTTTCCGCAGCATTACGCGGGTGATTTTTTAATCCTGTGTGCTTACGAAACGAAAAGTGTGGAAAGAAGTCGCTCTCCAAACAAAAAGGTGCAGAGAAACTGCTACAAAGATTATCTCACATACAACACCACAAAACAAAAAACACCCATCAGTCGAGATCACAATACGATCGCACACGTAACATCCATCTTCTAAAAGGTATCAGAAGATTAGATCGAGGACGGCGAACCAGATAGGAGTGTTGTATTCGCTCGTCGTCGTGTTTAGCAACACTCTGATTCGAAGAAGACGCGAAGATTGAAGATGAGGATAAAAACCACCTTCTTCTGCGTTTGCTCTTTCACCATCCTCGTGCACACGTTGAGCAGCTCTGTGCTTCAAGTCACAGCGCTCGATGTGGAAGGATGTTTGACGTACAGATGGCAACCACGAGAGAAACCTGGCTTTCACGTCTCAAACTCGTCGATTCAACGAACACCAAAGCCACCACTCGGGTGCGAAAAATTACGAAAGTATGTAGACGAATTGGAAATCGGATACGTCGTCGTTGATCCGCTGCACGATCCGCACGAATTTGCATCTGAATTAAAAGCAATAGTTGGCGGAGACGACGAAAAAGCGATGAATGAAAAGGAAATTGTCGTGATTATTGAAGACGAAGCGCCGGGAAAGCCTTCCGGCGGTGGGCTTTTACATTCGCTCGGCGAAAAGGCGCACGACGAAAAACGGCATGCGGAGATTTGGACAAACACCCTCAAAGGTGATAATCATTATCTCGTGTACAGTTCTTCTGTTTTGGGACGCGCGCGAAGCTGGAACAGAGGAGCTACCATGGCGCACGCGGCAAAGTATGTTGTTTTGGCTACTGGTCATTCACTCCATGCGGCGACACCAGAGTGGGTGGCCAATGCCGTCGCCTTGATGGAGGAGCGTAAAGGTATGGTGCTAGTAGGAGGGAGAGCGTATGGAAAGTTATTAGCGTCGTCTGCCAAGAAATCATCCAGCAGCAGCAGTTGGTTTGGTCGTAAACGTGCACTGCTCGGAGAGATGGACGAGGAGGACGAGGAAGACGAAGAGGGAAGACAGGATGAAGGAGTGTCTGGAAGAAGTGTCAGTAGCAGCATGGAACGATTCGGCGCCACGTTCACGCCTGGTTTATCATCGGATGCACCGGTTGTCGTGCGAAGGCAAGCGTTTGTGAATCTCGGACGATTTGCTCGGACCGTATGTCCGAAAAAAGGTGCGTGTCAAGGTAACGTCGTGGAGGAACTCGCCGCCAGAGCCTTGCTCGCCGGTTACGAAACTGCGCTGTTGCCCACAGACAAAGATACGAAGGAAGAAATATCGTGCGATGAGAGTTTAACCAACGACGTTTTATCCTCAGAAGATATAGAGACAATCTCGAGACGCGTCAAAGGTGCCTCGAGCGTTGACGGCAATGATTTACCCGTTGTTCCGTTCCAAAATGGTGAAGAGGGAGATGAAACGGCGACTTTATGGTTCGATTACGCACCCATACAAGGTAAGTGCAGACCGTTAGCGGAACCGGAAGATGAATGGACGGTTGAAAATTGCAAGGAGATTGACGACGCGGACGCCGCACTGATGATACAATACTACAAAAGGCCGAAGAATATTAAAGAAATCATCAAAGGCATTCGATTGGTTCCGGAAAAAGTCGAAGTGATCGTCATTAACGATTCAGAGTCCGACCACTGGTTATGGCGCAAGCAACTCGACAAACCGGGTGATTTTCTGATATACATGCACAATAATCACGAAATTCGAGCGTATAACCGTGCGTCGCTTTTTGCAAATTCAAATATGCTCGTCACCTTACAAGATGACGACGTCCCCACGGGTACGAAATGGTTGACGCAAGCGTTGACACTTTTTGAAAGTCATCCCAAACTCTCATTTCTGAGCGGATACCGAGCACGAGGAGGTTTCCCGGGTGGTAACTTTGGCGAAGGACGCGGTAAGATTCCAACCACGGATAATAAAGCAAACGTGCCTTTCATGTTTGCCTATAAATTAGTCGCGGGGCCATTGTTTTATCGAAGAGACGTGTTTATGCAAACCGGGATGTTTATGCTTTTATTTTCATGCGCTGGAGATCCCGGTATCCATTTTGAGTACGAGTACTCGTTGCGCACGTGGTATTACGAGTACCAAGCTGGTTTGTATACTTGTAACTTCAAGCATCACGTGGGCGATTGGAAGAGTTCCGGGACGCGCGCGAGTAAAGAGAAAGAAGCGCGCAGACGATTAGTAGGGGTGAGAAATTCACAGAACGTGAGGTTCATGTATAAAGGTTTAGCTGGTGGGGGTGAAGAAGGCAAACTGCTCGTGAGAGCCGGGGCCATTCAAAAGATATTTGCGAGTGGTAAGCCGACAAATGTGGTTATTTAGGAGTACAACGTTTTAACTTTATACATTTTGCATTGCCCAGATTTTATATGTACCACTAGTGCTAGTATGGCTGCGTAATTAACTAATCGAACTGACGCGCACAAAACGAGCCGACGCGCTAACGTGTAGTCTGCTCACACCTTTCGTCTTTTCCTCAATTTCGTACTCGCACGCTAACTTTTGCTTCGCTGCTATGTTTTCTAATACTACATGCCGTTCTTCGTCTTTTGATAGAGCACAAACACCGTCGACAGCATTGAACGCCGCATCGACGTCTTCTTCGTTCGCTTGGCTCTCGTATTCACGCTGAACTGAGTCAATCCAGAGACGCTCGATAACAAAATTTAACTCGCTTTTCTCGCCAACGTGTTTCCGCAAAGATGCCGCTCTACTCGCCGTCCTCTCGATCAGTTGTATCTCGTACGCCGCTTGCGCGATATCTTCTTTTTGCGCTTTCTTTACGTCATAGAAAACTGACGAGCAAACATCTTGACATCTTTGCATCTTCTCTTCTAAGAGAGGATGGATCGATTCCGCACATCGTAAATTATCCATACACGATTCTGCATAGATACAAAACGCCGCATTCGCGCCTATCGCACACAAGTACCGCAATATCGTATCGAATTTGGCCGTTTCTAACAAATGTAAAACGCGTTCGCCTTCGGTGATTGGATCGAACAATAATTTCTGATCGCAAGCTGCTGTAGGCTCAGCCTCTTTGAACAACGTTTCCCACGTGTTGCCCGGCTTGGACATGCGTTCGGATAATTTTCCTTCAAGAAAATCGCGCGGGGAGTGCCAGCGCACAAAATCAACGAAACCTGCTGTCGGGTTCGCAGCTTTGAACGCGCACATGTCGGAGACGAGCATGTCGTTCGATACTGCTAAACGCGCGTTTCTTCTCTTTGTGTCTCGCTCACCTTCATCGTCGCCGTCTTCAATAAGCGAGTGTAAATTTTCCTCCGTATAAATAGGATGCAGCTGCATTTCCGGCTCGCGGATAAACACATGTGGATGTTCTAACAACCGCATCTCTAAAGCGCTTTTTACTCCAAAACCTTCGTCCTCATCCGAAGAAGGCTCTACAAGCATAACATCATCACGCGCATCTTCAAACATTTCCTCTGTTTTTTGCGATGCGCTCGCGTTCGCAGCGGCGAGTGCCATGTCGTCGTTCAATAGCGCATTCAAGTCCAATTCATCGTCCGCTTTCCACACGCACGCACTTGCGTTTCTTTTACTTTCGTTCAAAACGCCCGGTTTTTCTTTTTTCTTTAGCTTCAGTAAGTTGCGTTTGACGACGTCTTTTGAATCAGATTCCTTTTTGGTTCTCGTAGCTCCTTCACTTTGACGAAGACGGCGATGTATACAAGCGTTCAACAGTTGTAGTTGTTGATCCAAAATGCACGCAGAGTGATCGACTTCGATCTCTTTGGATCCGTGCTTTGACATCCTCGGTAGTGGCACACCGCGTTCCCAATGTTTGTAACGTAATTCTTTCGTAAACTTGTTCCATAATTCTGCAATAGCCCGAGAGTTTTTGAGCTTCATGGCGTGTAAGGACACCCTCGAGAGGAGAGACTGGTGCCCTCTGGCTGTTTTAGGAATGCTCGCAATCGCATCGATTCCGTGACACTCGCCAATAAAGTCTTGAAATAAGTCTAGCAAAATATCTTCCATGACGGCCTCGGGCGGCGCGTGCGGAGGGTGCGTTCCTAGTCGATCTATCCACCATTCGTCTGAAGCAATCTCATTCGCACTCGCCAAAGAATAAAGGTCAAAGTTCTCGCCACGGTCTAAAAATATTTCACTCGAACTTATGTGTAATAGTTCTGCTAAGCTAAAACCATGCTGTGGTCGATTGCGCGACATTTGAGAGACATCCGCAGGCGGTGCACCCGAAAGCGCGGCGATGCCGCCGACGAGGCCGCCACCATTAGGTATTGAACGTATCGTGTACATATTTGCGTTATCCAAACCATCTTCGACAAGGTCTCCGTCTGAAACGCAGTTATGTAGCTCTACATTACGCTCAAAAAAACAATCTATTTCAATACTATCAAATGGATCCGGCAAACACACCCATTGCGACCAAATCTGTTCGTCGTCCCAAGAAGGAGAAGAAGAAGAAGAAGAGGAAGTTGAGGCCTCTTTGACAACAATATCAGGCTCTATATCATCTTCATCCGAAACTTCCTCGAGTAAACCTGAACTGATTTTTCCGATCGAACAACTCGACCCGTCCATACTTATGCGATAACAAACCGTTGTTCGCGCGACTGCAATATCCTTCTTTAAGATTTTACGAGCTATGGAAAAGACAGCTTTACTCGTCTCCTCACTCGAAAGCGCGCAGAATGCATTCTCGCTGGTAAAACCAACCATTGAATCTGATTCGTACAAGTACGATGCCCCACTCTCTGTCGAAAAGGATACACCAATGACTGAATTTCTATTCGAAGACCGGTCGATAGGCGTGAACACCGGAAGATAAACACTCAAGTTACTCATAGCTACAGCAGCGGCGCTTCGTACCGTCGCCGCCTCGTCGTTGTCGATAAATCTCTTGCTATAACTCATAGGTTCAATAACGAAGAACGTATCGCATTTGAACCATCTCTGTAAGTTCCTGCTACTCGTATTATCGTCGCTCCTCGGAGCATCTCGTAAACTCAGTCTCTTCTTTCGAGTATCGAAGTGAAACGATATCTGGTACGAATCTCTCCTAAAATGCAGTTTGTGCTCGATGGCTTTGGACACCGACGCGTGATGCGTCCCCCCAAACTCGCTCGGACGTGTCAACGATTCATCTCCAAGGAGCGCTTCAAATTTTGATGCGAATAACCAATCGTTCACGGCGTATTCAATCGAGGAAACGAGCTTTTCAAAAGGACTCTTCAACGAGAAGTCGAGGAACGAGCTTTCCCCACTCTCGTTGCGCTGGCTGTTTTGTTTTGCAAAAGTATCCTCTTCTTCGACGAAGGTTTCCGATATCTCCAGGGGTGGTAAGAGCTCCTGAAGCATGCGCTCTTCGTCTGAGTTTGTCGTCGTCATCTCACTCGCGTTTGTTGTTCTGCATCGTTTCTTCAACTACCAATTAGGGGAAATTTCTTGTGTGGTGAAAAAGTGAGAAGAACTGAAAAGAGGAAGCTTCATTAGTACCTACCACGCTATTCTGTGTTCTTATAACATCTCCTCATGTCGACGCAAAATCCATTCACCGATCTGACCCAGACCGGAGCAACGGTGGATTTCTCCAAGTTGCGCGAGATTTACAAGAGGAACATCTTGAAAGTCGTGAATAAACTAAAGGGGAGGAAGAAGTCGTTGATTTTGGACAAGAAAATCTCCGGCGTTCTTAACCAATGCATTCAAACGCAAACTCTAAAACAACACGGCATCGATCAATTGTATTACTTAGAACCAGGAGGAGAACTCGATGCGAGCGTAGATGACGTTTTGTTTTTCTGTCGGCCGCGCTATGAGATGATGAAGACGATTGCTGAACACGTTTTGTCGTTGAGAGATGCGAGAAGACAGCTGATTAGACGTGTTAGAGAACAGGAACAAAAGATGACGAGCGTTGTCGACATCGACGAACACCCGGACGTGGCGCCGTTGCCGACGATGACGGTGTGCATGGTACCGCGAGTCACCTCACTCTGTATGAAATTCTTAGAGAATTTAGGTATTCGGGACCTCGTGAAGTTGCGTCAATGTGACATAAACTTCATCCCGATTGAGCCGGACGTTTTAACTCTCGAATACGAAAGTGCGTTTCGAGAAATCGCGTGTGAAGGACATAACATGCCCGCGTATTACGTCGCATCTGCTTTGCACAAACTTCAGCGCGATATCATTGGTTTAGTGCCGCTCGTCAAAGGCAAAGGGCGATTAGCGAAGGATGTTTCGGAGATTATGTTGCGATTGAGGAGAGAAGCCATCGTAGAAGGAGAAGTAGACATGATCGAACCCGGCGAAGAGGCTGGAGAAAGTTTAGTCGACGCGATTGTTTTGCTCGACAGAGAAGTGGACACGATTACACCTTTCTGCACGCAGCTTACGTATGAAGGTTTAACGGATGAAATCTTAGGAATAAAAAACGGCGTCGTTACTATTAAATTGAGATCTGGGGACGAGGAAGAGTACGCGAGCTCTGAAGACGAGGGAGAAGGTGGTAAATCGCCGAAGAAGATTATCAAGTCTCGATTATCTTCAAACGATATTTTGTTCAAAGAAATTCGAGATTTGAATTTTGGGAAAGCGTGCAGTGTCTTGCGCGACCGCTCGACGGAAATGCAAGCGCATTATCAAGCTTTGAAGGAAGGTAAAGTAGAGGATCAAAACGTGAGTGAGATCGGTGATTTCGTTCGAAAGTTGAAAGGAAACATTGGTGGTGCTGGATTAGATTTACACTCGACGTTAGCGAAAACGTTATTGGATAAATCCAAGTCGTATTTTTTCAGGCAGAAACTCGAGATGGAGAGACACTGCATCGAAGGCGGTCCGATTGATCCGGTAATTAGTCAAATAGAAGAGATGATTTATAGAGGCGAGTCGTGGGAGATGGCGATGAAGCTAGCGTGTCTGGCTTCGCAAACGTACGGAGGTCTTCCAGAGAAGAAATTTGACTCGATTCGAACGGATGCGATGCATGCCTACGGCGCCGTGGGGATCTTGAATTCCATCGTCTTGGAAACCGCCGGTTTGTTTTACGGTAAAGAGTCATCGGCTGAGAGTTCGAATCGATTAGCTTATCAAAACGTCAAGAAACCTCTGAAACTCGTCGTCGATTCGGTATCGGAAGAATCATCGAGCGATATAACGTTTGCGTACTCGTCTTCAGGATACGCCCCGTTATCGATACGCGTTATTCAAAGTGCCATTCGCGGCTCTTGGAAACATCACGAAGAAACGCTCAAACACTTACGCGGCGGCGAGTTATTCGAACTCGGACAATCCTTGAACGAGTACGGCGGCGCCGTTCAAACGAGCGCAAATTACCACTCGCTTTCGAAAAAAATTAGTCTAGCCAAGGAGACTACAAAGTCGTCCTTAGATATTTCTGGGTATAAGAAGAAACCGGTGGTGCTAGTTTGCTTTATCGGTGGCGTAACGAGCGCAGAGATTGCGTGTTTGCGACAAATGTCAAAATCGAACGATGTTGGCGTCGATTTCATCGTATCCACGACAAAAGTCATCACAGGAGAGAATCTCTTAAGAAACATGAATCAGAAGGAAGACTTGGGGATATACGACGAAAGCGACGGCGATAGAGGCGTTCCGTGGTCCATCTTTGGGAACATGAATCTAGCGAAACAGGGAGGAGAAGGCTAAGAGTGCTCGTGAGCGATATCTTGCGAGAAAACGATAAGATCTTGATAGTTAATAGCGGTTAGTCTCTATGCATGTTGTTATATTAGCTTCTAGTATTACTTAGGCCCTCGCGACTGCGTCCTTTATGTGGGGGTCGTTGTTGACGAAATTTTGTCTGCCTGTCTGTTGTTTCTCTTCCGTTTAGGGTTTAGGGTTTAGGGTTTAGGGTTTAGGGTTTAGGGTTTAGGGTTTAGGGTTTAGGGTTTAGGGTTTAGGGTTTAGGGTTTAGGGTTTAGGGTTTAGGGTTT